>Ga0209979_1003635_pt1 | contig 13460 bp, 14 predicted proteins | sample AnhtaG_FD_183114 | JGI IMG/M metagenome (GOLD analysis project Ga0209979, IMG submission 183114) | Deep subsurface microbial communities from Anholt, Denmark to uncover new lineages of life (NeLLi) - Anholt_01485 metaG (SPAdes) (version 2) | ecosystem: Environmental > Aquatic > Marine > Oceanic...
CCGGATGGGAAAAGAGTAATTATAAGAGACCCCTCGGGAAAAGTATAGTTTCCCTGGGGGAAAAATAACAGGTGAAAATTATCAAATAGAACAGGGAAATTCTCTCCAAGAAAGTATAAAATTATAATAAAAAGCAGCATAAATGATGAAGAAATTATAAACATCGCCCCTAAATTTCTAATAAAATTTTTAATATTTTTCTCTATAAGTAAAAAAGTCATAATAACAAATAAAATAATGCTTCCGCAGTATAAAATAAATATTCTTACCAGCAGTATTCTCACATCACTAAGATGGCTTATCTCATCAGGTCTGAAAGAAGCTGCCATATTATTATTACTGCCACTTTCATCTGAATATCTTACTTGAATAGTCTGCAGGATGGTGGTTCGTCCGGTAAAAAATTTAAAAATCTCTTCTGTAATATCCAGTACATCCCTTTTATTTAAAATTGAGAACACTCCATTATCTTCATATAAAGTCTCATAATAACCTGGATTAAAAATATAATAAGCAAGTGGGGTGAATAAAATTATAATAATAAGTAAAATAGAATTTATAAAACTAAAGGTTTTTTTAATCTTACCTGTTTTAGAATTCATATTTTAATTTTTCAACTTTTTTCTATCGATTTTAAAATATGCTGCCTGGTTTTATTACATTTTATTAATATAAAATCTATTAATATTAAACTTACCTAACTAAACTTATTTAACTATTTACTGCAGCATATTTTCCTATGAATAACTTATTTCCTTTTAGCTAGAGATGAGTGTTTTATAGAAGCATCAATAAAATCCCTGAATAATGGATGGGGCCTATCCGGCCTGGATTTAAATTCAGGATGGAATTGAACCGCAACAAACCAGGGGTGATCTTTTATTTCAACAATTTCCGCTAGATTTTTATCTGGATTTGTTCCAGTTATTATAAGACCTGCCTTTTCCAGTCTATCCCGATAATCATTGTTTAATTCATACCTGTGTCTGTGTCTCTCATAAACAACTTTTTTCTGATAAGCTTTATAAGCTCTTGAGCCAACCTTCAACCTGCACTTATAGCTTCCTAATCTCATAGTTCCGCCCATATCCTCTGCATTTTTTTGCTCACGCGTTAAATCAATTACTGGATTTTTGGTATCCGGATCAAATTCAGTGCTATTAGCGTCATCAAGGTCCAGTACATTTCTTCCAAATTCAATCACCGCGCACTGCATTCCCAGACATATTCCTAAAAACGGTATCTTTTTCTCCCTGGCAAATTTTATAGCATTAATTTTTCCATTTATACCTCTAGCTCCATAACCATATGGCACCAGTATGCCATCTACATTAAATAATATATTATTCTGCGGACAACTTGCTTCCACCAGTTCAGCATTTATCCAGGTTAAATTTATATTTTTTTTGAAATAATAACCGCCGTGATTTAAAGATTCTACAATACTTATATAAGCGTCTTTTAAATCGGTATACTTTCCTACTATTCCTATATCTACTTTGCCATCCAGGTGTTGGATTGTATTTACTATTTTTTTCCAGCTCTTTAGATCAGATTTTTTTGCCTTTAATTTTAATTTTGATAAAACTCTGTAATCCAATTTTTCTTTCTGAAGCATCAAGGGAACTTCATAAAGATGTTTGACATCAATTGCCTCTATAGTATCTTCTTTTTCAATATCGCAGAACAGGCTTATTTTACTTTTTATACTATCGGTCAATTTAACTTCACTCCTGCATATAATTATATCCGGCTGAATACCTATGCTTCTTAGTTCTTTTACACTATGCTGGGTTGGTTTTGACTTCAACTCTTCTGTAGGTTTTAAGTATGGGACGTAAGTAACATGGATATAAAGAACATTTTCTTTTCCAATATCTTTTTTAAATTGTCTTATTGCTTCCAGGAAGGGGAGACTTTCTATATCTCCAACAGTGCCCCCTATTTCAGTAATAACCATATCAGTTTTTCTTCTCTGTAAAGTTTTTTTGATGCTTGCTTTTATCTCATCCGTTACATGTGGAATCACCTGTACTGTAGCGCCCAGGAATTTGCCTTTTCTCTCATTGTCAAGTACATTTTTATAAATTTTTCCAGAAGTAAAATTATTATATTTAGATAAATCTTCATCAATGAATCTTTCATAATGCCCCACATCCAGGTCTGTTTCGCCACCATCATCGGTTACAAAAACCTCTCCATGCTGCATAGGGTCTATAGTCCCGCTATCAATGTTTATATAGGGGTCAAATTTTTGAATAGTGACACTATAGCCTCTTGATTTTAACAGTCTCCCTAAAGATGCGGCGCACATACCTTTTCCCAGCGAAGATAGAACTCCTCCTGTTATAAAAATAAACTTAGTTTTCAATTTTAATCTTCCTTTCTATTAAATCACTTTTAATAGCATTACATTTTTCCAAAAGTTCCTCAGCGTGCATAACAGAAATATCACTTTCTTTCATCCCGCTTATCATCCGGGAAATTTCTTTTATCTTATCCGGTGAATCCAATTTTTTTATTTTTATCCTGGTTCTTTTTCCTTCTATGATTTTATCAATAAAATAATGAGCATCGGAAAAACAAGCAATTTGCGCCAGATGAGTAATAGCTATTATCTGGCAATTTCTTGAAATTTTGTATAATTTTTCACCTATTACCAGTGAAGCCGCTCCTCCTATACCCACATCTATTTCATCAAATATCATAATATTGATATTGTCAACAAAACTTATCACTGATTTAAGAGCAAGCATAATCCTTGATATTTCACCACCTGACGCAATCTTCCTTAAGGGTCTGACAGCTTCACCTATGTTAAGGGATATTAAAAATTCTATATCATCTATCCCATTTTTAGTAAATTTTATCTTTTTGCTCTCAATTTCTATGCCATCACCATTACCTTCCAGCAATCTATGCTGTGGTTGAAAAGAGATAGATTTAAAGCCAAGATCGGTCATCTCATCAGTTACACTTTTTTCCAGATCAATTACCACCTCTTTCCTCAGTTCACTTAATAGAAAAGCTTTTTTTATTATAATTTCGCGAGTTTCATTATATTCCATCTGTTTTTTATCAATCTCACTATCCAGAACTTCAAAACTTTCGATTTCTTCTTTTAATTTTTCCGCATACTCAGCAGTTGAATTCAAATCAAGATTATATTTCTTTTTTATTTCTGATAACTTATACAACCTTTCCTGAATACTGTCCAATCTTTCCGCACTGAAATCAAAATTAGCAAGATAGCTGTTAAGACAGTGGCTTATTTCCTCTATAAAATCACCAAGAGTAGATAACCTGTCGCAAAACTTTTTAAACTTATGATCAATTTCAGCAAGTTCGGCCATATTTTTATCTAAGACGGCTATATTATTACTTAATGAAGGAATACCGGTATCCTCTCCATCTATTATCTTTTTACCTTCTGATGCCAATCTGTAAATCTTTTCATAGTTTTTAAGAATTCGCATCTCATTTTCTAAAATTTCTTCTTCATTTTCTTTAATATCCAGTTTCTTAATCTCTTCATATTTGTAATTTAAATCTTTTAACTTTTCTTCTCTTACGTTCTTCAATTCTTTTAATTTTGAAAATTCTTCTCTTTTTTTAAGATATTTTTCCAGGCTTTCTGAATAATCTCTCTTTGCGCCCAGAATCCTGTCTTTACCAAACCTATCTATTATTTCTATATGAGTTTTATAATCAAACAAATACTGGTGATCATGCTGCCCGTGAATATCTATAAAAAATTCACCTAATTTTTTTAAATTGCTGACCTGGGTAAAAATCCCATTAATAAATGCCCTGTTTTTACCAATCCTCGTTACCTCTCTCGTTATTACTATATCATCACTTTCATCTTCTTCTTCGATTAAATTTTTAGATAGCAAATAATTTATTGCCATAGAGTTATTTTTAAAATCAAAGTATCCTTGAACCAGTAACTTATCCTGGCCATCTCTTATTAAATCACTGCCCGCTCTCTCACCAATAAGCAAATTTATTGCTTCAATAATAAGAGTTTTACCGGCTCCTGTTTCTCCGGTCAGAATATTTAGACCTTTCTGGAATTTTATTCTGGCGTCATCTATTATGGCAAAATTTTTTACCTGTAATTCCTTCAGCATATTTAAAAAATAAAAATGTCAATTTATATTTATTTAAATTCTTTCAATAAATTTTTCTTTAAATACTTTAAAAAAAATATCTTTACTAAAAGTTATAAGATTTAATTTCAATTTTGATTTTTTTATTTTAAATATATAATCCGGCCTGATACTGACCGGCATTGTTTTTCCATCAACACTTACGCTATCTTTATCATTTCTGGAATTAATTATTATTTCTATCTTATTGTCCGGACTTAGAATTACACTTCTGCTTAGTAATGTATGCGGACATACAGGGGTTATAATTATAATTTCACTTTTTGGTTCCACAATTGGTCCTCCAGCAGAAAGAGAATAGGCAGTAGAGCCCGTTGGAGTAGAAATTATTATTCCATCAGCAGCGAAATTTTTTATTGATATTCCATTTACTATAATTTCAAATTTTATTATTTTCCCAAGCATAGATCTTGTTATCGCAAATTCATTCAATGCCAGATAAGGCAGCCCGGTATTTTCTAATAGTTTATCGTTTTTAAAAAACTTACCCTCCAGTAACATTCTTTCTTCTATTTCGTATCTATCTTTTAATACCTTATCTATGGCGCTGTACATATTACAGGTATCTACAACGTTTAGAAATCCCAGACTTCCAACATTAATCCCCAATATGGGAATTTCTCTTTTAAAAGAATATTTTGAAGCTCTAAGGAATGTACCATCTCCTCCTATTGCTATTATTAAATCATTCTTTGCGCTAAATTCTTCTTCAGAAACAGAGGGAAGAGAATAATTTTCAGGCATTTTATCTGTTTCTATCAGAAGCACATTATTGCCTTTTTTAACTAAATAATCATATATTTCTCTGGCAATTTCTATTGCTTCCTGTTTTTCGTTATTTGAAACTATACCAATGTTTTTCATTTTTATTACCCGGCCTGATTAAAATAAAAATGTGCTCTACTAACCACGTCTTTGATTATTTTATCATAATTTAAAATAGATTTAGCTTCTTTAAACAATTTTATCAAAAAAATCCAGATTATCCCTTTCTTACCAATAAAAAATTTGCTATATTAACCAGCCACTTATAATCTATATCCATGCTTTTAATTATGGCAATAGCTTTATCAATCTTGTCTCTGGCAATTTCTTTTGATTTTGAAATCCCCCATATATTCGGAAAAGTATTTTTTTTCTGTATTGCATCTTTTCCTATTGTTTTTCCTGCTATACGTTTATCTGATGTTACATCCAGAATATCATCGGTTATTTGAAAAGCGAGACCTAAATTTTCAGAATATTCTGTAAATTTTTTAAGATAATCATCGATGACCCCGCACAATATAGCCGCACATCTAACAGAAGCAGTTATTATTTTTCCTGTTTTATTGCGGTGCATATATTCTAATTTTTTTTTACTAATCTTCTTACCAGTAAAATAAACATCCACTATCTGACCTGCAGCCATACCTGAAGCGCCTGAAGCATCAGCAATCTCTTCTAAAATTTTAATTTTTGTCCTGTCGTCTGCTATCTGATATTTTATTATTATATTAAAAGCCTCGGCAAACAAAGCATCACCGGCCAGTACTGCTATATCTTCTCCAAATTTTTTATGGCAGGTAGGTTTGCCTCTCCGGAGGTCGTCATTATCTATAGAAGGAAGATCATCATGTATTAATGAGTAAGTGTGGATAAATTCGATTGCGCACGCAGTAGGAAGTACCGCACGATAATCTTTTCCCAGGCTCTTTGCAGTAAGCAGACACAATATTGGCCTGAATCTTTTTCCGCTGTTTTCTACGCTATATTTTATTGCTTCTTTTAGAATATCAGGGCTTTCTTTATACTTCTTAACATAATACCCTAAACTCTTGTTTACCTCTTTTATTAAAAAACCAGGATAAAGTTCATTTGCCTTTAAATCATATATTCTTGGATTAGACATATTTTCAAATTTATATCATAAAAAGTAACATTAACTGCCTATATTATCTAAAATTTTACCTAAAACGCCATTTATAAATTTTGGGGTGTCTTCCTTTTGCCCTAAACTCTTTGCAATTTCAATGGCCTCGTCTACGGAAACCTTTAGAGGTATATCATCTTCATATAACATTTCATAAATAGCTACCCGTAAAATATTTCTATCAATGATTGCTATTCTTTCCAGAGTCCAGTTCTCAACAATGTCTATAATCATCTCATCGATTCTTTTCCTGTATCTGTCCACGCCCTTTGTAAGTTTTAAAGTGAACTGGTCATATTTCCTACCTGCCAGTAAATTGTTTTCTATAATCTCATCTATCTTTTTATCCAATAAATCTCTTTGATACAATAATATTATTGCATTCTCCCTACTTTTTCTTCTTGATATTTTAGGCATAATCTTATATACAATTTATATTAGCTAAGTTCTTACCCGGGTTATATAGCCGCCAGTTCTTGTATCAATTTTTATAGTGTCTCCTATATTTATAAATAAAGGAACCATTACTTTCGCCCCGGGTTCTATCTCTGCAGGTTTAAAGCTTGAACTTACAGTATCACCCTTGATTCCCGGTTCAGTTTTAATAACTTTAGCTTCAATAAAAATGGGAAGTTCAACTGATGCAGGTCTGCCTTTGTAAAATATAACCGCCAGTTCCATATTTTCCAGTAAATAATCTTTCCGGTCCTTAAGTATATCCTCGCCTAACTGGATTTGTTCGTATGTTTTAGTGTCCATAAAGTTATAATACTGGTCTTTGTAAAGGTACTGCATTCTTTTTGTTTCCAGTATTGCCTGCTCCATTTTCTCGCCAGCCCTGAAAGTCTTATCAATAATAGCTCCAGTATTTAAATCCTTTAATTTTGTTCTGACAAATGCGCCGCCTTTACCCGGCTTTACGTGCTGAAAATATAATATCTTATACAGCTGGTTATCATAAATTATGGTCAACCCGTTTCTAAAATCAGTGGTGCTTATCATCAGTTATTTCCTCTCCTTATAGAATGTATGCAATCATCAATTTAATATAAAAAAACTCTTCTTTGAATTATAAAGGACTTCACAGCCATTCTTTCCTACTATTACCATATCCTCTATTCTTACACCGCCAAAATTTTCTATATATATACCAGGCTCAATAGTTATAACCATATTTTCCCTTAAAACTGTCCTGTTTTCCATAGTTACCGCTGGTTCTTCATGTACTTCAATACCCACACCATGTCCCAGTCTGTGCCTGAAATTATGGCCATAACCTTTTGAAGTTATGAATTTTCTCGCTATCCTGTCCAGCTGGCCGCAGGCCACACCTTCCCTGCAATTTTCAACTGCCAGCAGTTGCGCCTTTAAAACTATATCATAAATTTTTTTAAATTCATTACAAATTTTTTGATTCCTTGTAAAAATTGTCCTAGTCATATCCGAGCAGTAATTTTCAAACTTACATCCGAAATCCATAAGTATTAAACCTCCCTTTTCTTTTATCTTTTGTGGAGAATAATGCGGCATAGAAGAGTTTTTCCCGTAGGCAACAATCGTATCAAATGACCTTCCCTCCGAATTACTTTTTACCATAAGTTGTTCTATTCTGCATGCAAGTTCAATTTCTGATAATTTATTTATTGCAGAAGCGCCTGAATTTATTATGCTGCCGAAGACTTTATCTGTAATCTTGCAGGCATTTTTTATTTTAGAGATCTCAAACTCGTCCTTAACTATTCTTAAATTTTCAACTAATCCATCAATATTTACCAGTCTCTTACCCTGTCCGGATAATAACTTTTCCAGTTTACGGAAACCGGTTAAACTTATATTCTTTCCTTCTACCCCAACAGAGCTAAAACTGTAATCTTCTAAAATTTTTGCAAGTTCTCTGAATTTATTTTTTTTGTAGCAGGTAATGTTTAAGTTTTTATTTTTGGCAGATTTTCTGGCTTGTTCCAGATAAATAAAATTAACCAATAAATGTATGTCATTATCTACAATTAGTAATATACTTCCTGAATCTTTACCATAAAATCCAGTGAGGTAATATATGTTTTCGTCTTTTAAGATAATAAGATTTGAGGTTTTATGATTATTCTTGAGGGTAAATATTTTTTTTATTCTTGAATCATAATATTTTCTTTCAGATACAATATTCATATTTTACTATCAATCAGCGATAATTTCCTGCCAGTTCGTCTGTAGGTTTATACCCAATCATCAGAATCCACTCCAGGCTCAATATCTTCATAGTCCATACATTTTATCAGCTCTAACTTTTCGCTGGCAACAGCTGAGGATACAGTTTTTGCCCTGTTTATCTTTAATACATCAACCGCTGTCATAGTGCCATTCACCAGAACTAATGTAATTATAGAGATAATCACTATAGCTATTATTACTTCAACTAGAGAAAAGCCTTTCTCCTGTTTTAAAGTATAGTTTCCTATATTACTATTTTTTTTAATAAAAAAAAAATTTTATTAAACATATTTATCCCTAATATCTTTTTTACATTCCAATTATATAATTCAAAGCCATCTTATATACATCCAGTCCAAATCCTATTATAATCCCGGAGGCAGCAGGCGATATCACTGATTCTGCCCTCCAATATTCTCTGTTAAAAATATTTGAGATATGCACTTCAATAGTGGGAATTTTACTGGCAGATATTGCGTCATGTATTCCATAACTATAATGAGTAAGTGCGCCCGGATTGATTATTATAAAATCAATATTTCCGATACACTGTTGAATTTTATCAATAATCTCTCCCTCATGATTGGATTGGAAATATAAGAGTTCTACCTTACCAGCCGCCAGCTCATCCAGTTCTTTTTTTATTTCATCAAATCCCTTGCTGCCATATATTTTTTCCTCTCTTTTCCCCAATAGATTTAAGTTAGGGCCATTTATTATAATAACCTTTTTCATTTTTACCAATCTTTCACATATTTAAAATTTACAAAAAATATTGTTTTAATTGCTGTTTTAATTGCATAAATTAATATTATATTTAATTTTTTCTTTATATATACTTATAAATAATTGTACATACTTTTTTTAATATTATCAACAATCACCCTTTTTTCTATATTATAATAGAAAACAGGTTTATTTATTCCTTTAAGCAGTACAAATTTATTTTGCGCTGTTTTAAATTTTTTATCATATTTCAAGGCACCGGTAATTTTTTCTACATTTATTTTCGGTATCCTGTATGGCAATTTCAATTTTTTATATAGTTCCAGAACAACACTCTTAATATCCTCGCTTACCAAACCCATAGAAATTGAAATATCAATTTCAATTATCATTCCTATGCTAATAGCCATTCCGTGATTGATTTCCCTTAAGTTGAACGCACTCTCTATACAATGTCCTATGGTATGCCCAAAATTAAGCATATTTCTGTAATCCAGATCAAATTCATCTTTTGCCACCACTCTTGTTTTTATATAACAGCAATCATAAATAATATCTTTAAAAACCTCTGTTTTAATTAACTTAAGTAGTCTGTCCTTCTTTTTATCTTCTACATTTTCCGACAGTTTTTCCAGTATTTTCTTTTTGAAAACTAATCCATACTTTACAATTTCGCCCAGACCATTGATAATCTGGTTTTCATCCAGGGTATAATTTAAAGTTGGATCAATGGCTATCATATGCGGTTGATAAAAACTGCCAATTACGTTCTTTATGTTATTATAATTAACAACAACTTTCCCCCCTATGCTACTGTCGACCTGACCGATAATAGTTGTTGGGCAGTGTATAAGTTTTATCCCCCTGTGAAAAGTTGAAGCTACAAAACCAGCCAGATCGCCTATCACTCCGCCTCCAAATGCAATTATAATATCATTTCTATGTATATTAAAATCAATAAGCTTCCTATATATATAATCAGCACTTTTTAAATTTTTATATTCTTCGCCATCCTGAATAATTACAATCTCATAAGGTAAGGAGCACTCTTTCAAGATATTATTTATTTTATCCTCATATATACCAAATACTTTATTATTTGTTACCAGTACTATTTTTTCAGAATCTTTAAAATTCTCTTTAATCAGCAGCGGAAAATACTGGGATATTTTAGAACTTATATATATAGGATAATTTCTAAGTTTAGTTTTAGCAGTAATGATTCTCATCTATTTTTGCACTTTAAGCCTGGTTATTATCTCATTTGAAGTTTGCTCAGGGTCATTTTTATCATTATTTACAACTATATCCGCATATTTTCGGTACAGGATATCTCTTTTGCCAATCATTTTTTCTATTACTTCCTTTTTATTTTCTACATCAATCAGCGGTCTATTTTTGTCATCTTTAAGACGGTCAAGCGCATTTTGTGCAGAAATATTTAAATATATTACTATACTGTTATTTTTTATTATATGCATATTTTCTTTTCTTTTTACTACACCGCCCCCACAGGCAAAGACGCACTTTTTATTTTTATATATTTTTTTTATAACCTTTGTTTCTAATTCCCTGAAATACTTTTCTCCATCTCTTTTAAAAATATCCCTTATTTCTCTTTCTTCGCTTAATTCAATTATTCTATCCAGATCAATAAATATAAATCTTAATTTTCCCGCCAGAATCTCTCCTACCGTACTTTTACCGGAGCCCATAAAACCTATAAGAGATATATTTTTAAAATCCATATATACAATATCAGACTTTTTTTAGATATCTTTTATAATTGTTATAATTTTCTAAAATTTCATCTATACTATCTTTCCCAAATTTTTCCTGGATTGAATTTAAAATTTCTATAGATAACATTGCTTCGCCAACTATAGACGCACTGGGCACCGCGCATATATCTGATCTCTCTTTTAGACTTACCTCAGATTCTTTAGTCTTTATATTTACAGTATGCAAACCTTTAGCGGTAGTGGGTATTGGCTTCATTGAAGCTCCTACTATAACAGGCTCGCCATTGGTCATCCCACCTTCTATCCCTCCTGCTCTATTTGTTTTTCTATAAAATCCATCTCCGCTCCTATAGTAGATTTCATCATGGAAAAGAGTTCCAGTTTTAGCGGTCACATTAAAACCATCACCAATTTCAACAGCCTTTATAGCCGGGATACTCATAAATGATCTTGCTATTTTCCCATCAATCCTTCTATCCCACTGTGAATATGAGCCTAATCCAGGAGGTACTCCTGTGGCAATAACTTTGAATTTGCCACCAACGCTGTCTCCATTCCTTTCAGCTTTAATTATCTCTTCTTTCATCTGTAAACTTATAGTTTTATCCGGACATCTTAGCTCAGACTTATCAATTTTTTCTAACATATCATTATTTATCCTTATATCTTTACTAAAGACCGCCTTTCCAATCTGACTCACATAACTAAATACATTTATTCCCAGCAGTTTTAATACAATCTTTGCAAATCCGCCTATGCCTACTCTTACTGCAGTTTCTCTTGCGCTGCTTCTTTCTATTACGTCTCTAATATCATCCAGTCTATATTTTAAAAAACCGGATAAGTCTGCATGTCCCGGTCGTGGATTCAATAATTTCTTTTCCAGCTCTATATCCTTACCGCGAGGAGGATTAATATTCATTACCTCTTTCCAGTTATTCCAGTCCTTATTCTTAATTATAAAAGAAATTGGTGAACCTGTACTTTTCCCTTTCCTGATTCCGGAAATTATCTCAACCTCATCTGTCTCTATAGACATTCTCCTGCCTCTGCCAAAACCCTTCTGTCTCCTGGAAAGTTCATGATTTAAAAAATCTATATCAATTAAAACTCCAGAAGGATATTCATCTATGATACCCGCCAGTCCCTTACCGTGAGATTCACCAGCAGTTAAAAATCTCAAAAATATTGCACTCCTTTCTTAATCATATACAACTGTGCCCATAAAAAGGTGCACTACCGCCAACAATAGAATTAGATGGCAATTCAGCTTTTACCATATTTCTTATAATAATTTCTTTTCTTGATTCCATTAGTTCAATAATGGATATTTTAGAAGAACTTAAATTTAATCCAACTGCTGACATAAAAAATCACTCTCTTTTATTTTAAAAAACTTATATACCATTTTAAAATATTATCACCATAAACACCATAAAATAAAGCTATAATACTTCCAATAGAAATAAAAGGACCAAAGGGGATAGTTTGTTTAAATTTCCTTTTTTTTATTAGAATTAAAACTAAACCATAAATTGAACCTATTAAAAACCCTAAAAACAGACCCATTATTACTTTATTAACTAAAAACGCTCCCACCATCAGGCTCAACTTGACATCACCCATTCCCATACCCCGGGGATATATTAAATGAATTATCAGCATGAATAAAAAAGCGCCTACACAGAATGCCAGAGGCATCCACCAGCCGGATGACCTGAAAAAAATATTTAAGGCTAATCCTATCACAGTAAAGGGCAGCACTATTACATTTGGAATTATTCTAAAATCAATATCGATAAAAGATATTACAATAAGCACACTACAAAATATTATTCCTGTAACAGTCCATATGGTTAATCCAAAAAAAATATAATTGGCAAGGAATAATAGAGCAGTTATTATCTCTACTAACAGGCTGGTTACCGGTATTTTATTTTTGCAATACCTGCATTTTCCCTTAAGTATGATGAAGGATACTAAAGGTATGTTATCATAGAAAGCTATTTTTCTCTTACAGCTGGGGCAAAAAGAAGCTGGTTTAATAATGGATAACTTTCTGGGCACTCTATGTATTACTACTTCTAAAAAGCTACCTGCAACCAGTCCAGATATTATAAATATTATACAATAAATTACTTCTCTTATTTCCATTATAATTATTGCTTGTTTGCTACTATTTTTATTTTTTAATTATTAAATTATTTTCTATATTATCTAAAACCATATTTTTTATATAATCTGTCTGAGGTATTATATCAAACCATACCTTAAAAGATAACGCTGCCTGATTTACCAGCAAATCTATGCCATTTATAACTGTGGCTCCTTCTTTTTTTGCTTTTTTTAAAAATCTGGTTTCTACCGGCTTATAAACCATATCAAAAACATATTTCCCTTTAAGATTCCAGTTACCGGGTATGGGCAGCATATTTTTATAAGATTCAATATCCATCCCCATTGGGGTACAATTTACAATTAGATCAATATCTTCTACTTTGTTGCCGATATCATTTATACTGGTTAAGACTTCTATTTTTTCGCTGCCTATAATTTTGAAATTATTTATAATCTCGGCTCCCTTTCCTTTAATCTTGTCGTATACATATATTTTTTTAACCTGTTTTGTAAGTGTTCCATAAATAGCGCTCCTCGCCGCGCCACCTGCCCCTATAACCAGACACTTTTTGCCGGTCCATT
>Ga0209979_1003637_pt1 | contig 13447 bp, 12 predicted proteins | sample AnhtaG_FD_183114 | JGI IMG/M metagenome (GOLD analysis project Ga0209979, IMG submission 183114) | Deep subsurface microbial communities from Anholt, Denmark to uncover new lineages of life (NeLLi) - Anholt_01485 metaG (SPAdes) (version 2) | ecosystem: Environmental > Aquatic > Marine > Oceanic...
CAACTGTTTGCCATTCCCAGGGGGAATGTTGAGTATCAATTTCGCGAAAAATACTAATCCGTTCCAATGGAATTTTTAAAGATTCTGCAGCAATTTGACGCATTGCTTGCTGAGCACCTTGTCCCATGTCCACACCACTTAAATTTACCAGAATACTGCCATCGGCGCAGAATTTTATCTGACAGCAGGAAGCTGCATTGGGTGCTCCTTTTGGTGATTTCATCATCGCGGCAATACCGCGTCCGTAAATATATCTGCCGTCTTCTTTGGGTTTAGGTTCGGAGAAGAGTTCTTTTTCAACATTTTCAAGGCACTTGAAGAGATTACCGTTATAGTCCCTGATAGTTTCGCCCAGAGAATTCTTTTTTCCTTCACAGAGGAAATTTTTTCTGCGCAATTCAGAAGGGGATATTTTCAGTTTTTTAGCCATTAGTTCAACAAGGCGTTCGGAAATAAAATTCCCTTCTGGGTGACCATAACCTCTATAAGCTCCTACCGGTGGTGTATTTGTATATACACCATATGAATCAACATGGCAGTTATCTATAGAATAAGGTCCTACTGAATTGTGGCCTGCAACGGTTACAATATTGGTTGCTGTATCACCGAATGCACCGTCAGAAAAATAAAGCTCAGCCTGAAATAATGTAAAAGTTCCATCTTTTTTGGCACCAAGTTTAGCCTGTGCTTTCATGCCACGACCAAGAACCGTGCTGGTCATAACTTCTTTTCTGCTACAAATAAACTTTACGGCATATCCCGGTAGTGATTTAGCGGCATATACAAGCATTGGTTCGATGGTTACATCTGATTTACCTCCAAATCCTCCACCAAGATAAGGGATGTGTACCCGGACATTAGAATGGGGAAGGTTAAACATATCGGCTATAACTTGTTGAAGCACAAATGGCGCTTGTGAAGTAGCCCAGATTTCAACACGGTCTTTTCCTTCCCACCTGCAAATTACACTATGGGGTTCAAGTGCTGAGTGGGCGCTTAGAGGGAATTCAAATTCTCCTTCAACTATGAAATCTGTTTCTTTTAATCCTTTTTCTATGTTCCCCTTTCTTAAACGGTAATGATGAAAAATATTAGTTCCAGGTTGGGGGAAGTAGGAAGGGAGATGAGGATATTCTCCGAGTTTTTCGTGAATTAGAACATCTTTATTATGGGCAGCTTCTACAGGGTCAAGCAGTACCGGAAGAGGTTCATACTCTACATTGATTTTTGGTAGAGCCATCTTTGCATGTTGGACTGTATCGGCGATGACTACTGCTACCGGTTCACCGATATGCCTAACTTTATCTACTGCAATAGGATTTTGATCAAGGAACCCACATGCTCCAAAAAAGATTTTACAACCCTGGCCGGTAATAACCTTATATACCCCTTCGCTTTTTTCAGCATCTAAAGTGTCGATAGATTTGATAAGTGCGTGAGCAAACTTTGGGCGGAGTACTTGGGCATGAAGCATTCTTGGGAGTTTTATGTCTGCGACAAACTGGGCCATACCGGTAACTTTTGAATATCCATCAGTTTTTTCAAAGGATTTCCCAATATACTTAAAGGACATTTTTGTTCTCCTTTTTATTTACATTCAATATAGCTTTATTCTGTTTTTTTGTAATTTTAGAATATAATAATAAATTTTAATTGTCAAGAATAAGTTAGTGTGCACTTTAGCGGGTTAGTTAGATAAAAAAAGAATAGTTTTTGCTTTTATTCTCCTATTTTCTTTTTTCTCTTGCATCTTTCTCTTTCTTCACGCAATACGCATCACGCGATACGAATAAAATCTATTGGACAGAATTATAGGTTAATGTTAAAATAAAATAACAATTTTATCAAAGCTTGATATTTTATTTATTTGAAAGGTGGTGATAGAGTAAGGCTTCTTTTACAGTAAATCGGATTTAAGTAATTTATTAATTAAATTTTAAGGAGGATGAAAATGAGAAAATTAGCATTATTTTTATTAATTGCTTTTCTTTTTACGTCTTTTGCAGGAGTAGTAGGGGCAGAAGAACCATTTCGTATTGCTGCAATTTTCCAGACAGCTATCGAAGAACCCTGGGATGGCGTAATACATCAAGCCTGTCTTAAAGCAGAAAAAGAGTTGGGGATTAAATATGAATTCGCTGAAAAAGTTTCTGCAGCTGATTTTGAAAAAGTTTTGAGAGAGTATGCCGAGAGAGGATTTGATTTAATTGTAGGAGATGCCTTCCTGGCAGGCGAAGAACCTTCACGAAGAGTAGCCAAGGACTATCCCGAAATTGCCTTTGCCTTTGGTTCTGAGTTTGGTCCGGTAGCCCCCAATTACTCTGTCTTTGATAACTGGATTCATGAACCGGCTTTCCTCTGTGGTATTATCGCTGGTAGATTAACCAAGACAAATGTTCTTGGTGTAGTTGCTGCTATACCTATTGGTGAGGTAAACAGATTAGTAAATGCCTTCAAGACCGGTGCTCTTTCAGTTAACCCAGAAATTAAGGTTAAGATTGCTTATATTGGAGGTTGGTTTGATCCTCCCAAAGCAAAAGAAGCCGCTTTAGCTCAGATTGAAGGTGGTGCAGATTTAATTTATGCTGAAAGGTTTGGAGTATTTGAAGCTTGTAAAGAGAAGAGCATCCTTGCTTTCGGTAATATGTCCGATCAAAACGAGCTTGCTCCGGAAGCGGTTATAACTGGTCCGGTATGGGATATGTATCCCACCATTGAGTTTGCTATAGAGATGGTTAAGAAGGATGCCTGGGTTTCTATGGACTTGGGTGAATGGTCTATGATGGCTAAAGGTGGAGCCCGACTTGCCCCTTTCCATGGCTTCGAACAAAAACTTCCCGCAGAGGTATTGCAAGAAGTAAAAGACCTTCAAGAGAAGATTCTTAATGGAACCTTCCGTGTTCCGGTTATAGAAGAACCTCCCGTTTCAGACTAGACTAAATTAAATTTTCAGTTATTTGAGGCCGGCAGATCGATAATTCTGCCGGTCTTTTACCTTTTTAAGCCAATATTAATTTAAATTTGAGGTTAATAATTAATGGCAAATAATAAAAAACCTATTATAGAAATGCGTTCTATAGTTAAACGGTTTTTGGATGTCACTGCTAATAAAAATATAAATTTTACTCTCTTCCCCGGTGAAATCTGTGCATTGCTTGGTGAGAATGGAGCTGGTAAGACTACTTTAATGAATATCCTCTTTGGTTATTACAGCTGTGATGAAGGCGATATTTATATAAAAGGAGAAAAGATAAAGCTCTCTTCCCCTAAGGATGCGATTTCAAGGGGAGTGGGAATGATTCATCAACACTTTACCTTGGTCCCTTCTCAAACCGTGTTGGAAAATATTATTATTGGCACTGATTTAGGGAAAGGAATCTTTCTGGACCCAAAATCAGCAAAAGCTAAACTACTCCAGCTTCAAGCGAGATTTGGACTTCAAGTTGACCCTGAGGCAAAGGTCTGGACTTTAGCTGTTGGTGAAAAACAGAAAGTGGAAATTCTCAAAGCCCTTTACCGTAATGTAGATATATTGATTATGGATGAACCTACATCAGTATTAGCCCCATCCGAAACTATAGAATTATTTAAAACTTTAAAATCCCTGGTTAAAGAAGGAAAATCAGTTATTTTTATATCCCATAAACTAAACGAAGTAATGGAAATTTCTAATCGAATTGTAGTTCTAAGAAATGGAGAAGTTATGGCAGAAAAAAAGACCAGTGAAACAAATACTAAAGAATTAGCCAATCTGATGGTTGGAAGGGAAATCTTAGAACGTATTAAAAGAAAGGAAGTAGCTCTGGGCAAACCAATTGTTGAAATCGACAACCTTACTGTAATAAATGATAAGGGGCTGGAAGCAGTTAAGAAAGTAAGTATGGTAGTGAGAGAAAACGAAATTCTTGGTATTGCGGGAGTTTCCGGAAATGGGCAGCGAGAACTTTCTGAAGTGCTCTTTGGAATAAGAGAACCGGTAACAGGATCTATTAAGATAAATGGCAAACCCTTAAAGACCGGCAGCCCTGTCTCGGCTATCAAGTTAGGAATTGGAAGAGTTCCCGAAGATAGAATTGAAACTGGACTTATGATGGATCTATCAGTGGAGGAAAATATGATTCTGGAAAATCATATTTCTCCTAATTTTCATAATAAGGGTTTAATAAATTTTAAAAATATTCATAACTTTAGTGATGTCCTTATAAAGAAATATAGTATTAAAACTGCAGGCAGGAAGGCAGAAGTAAAGAGTTTGTCCGGGGGAAACTTACAGAAGTTAATCTTGGCCAGGGAACTCGATGGAAAACCGATTCTTGTAGTTGCTTCCCAACCTACTCGAGGTCTTGATGTAGGGGCTATGGAATATATTCATCAGAGAATGCTCGAGGAAAAAGAAAGGGGAGCAGCTGTCGTTTTAATTTCTGAAGATTTAGACGAAATTTTTACCTTAAGTGATAGAATTATGGTGATGTACGAAGGGAAAGTAATGGGAGATGTCCCAATAGAGAGGGCTTCTCGAGAACAAATTGGCTTACTAATGAGTGGAGTAAAGAAATGATTGGATTAAAAATTATTAAACGGAAACCTTTGCCGGGGTGGGTAAAGATTATTATTCCAGTAGTTGCTGTGGTTATTACCTTAATTTTTTCTGCAGTTCCCATACTTATTGCAGGGGGTAATTTATGGAAATCTTATTACTATCTTTTTTATGGTGCTCTGGGAACACGATATAATCTTTTAGAAACTTTTGTAAAGGCAAGCCCCCTCATATTTACCGGACTAGCAGTAGCTTTTGCCTTTAGAGCGAAGTTCTGGAATATTGGTGCAGAAGGTCAACTTCTTGCCGGGGCCTTACTTGCTACCTGGGTGGGAATTAATTTTACCGGAGTTCCTCAATTTTTACTTTTACCAATTGTTATAATCTCTGGATTTATTGGTGGAGGTATTTGGGCTTCGATTCCAGCCATACTTAAAACAAAAATGAAAGTGGATGATGTAGTTTCTTCACTCCTTTTGAATTACGTGATGATTCATATAATGGGTACACTGCTTTTTGGTCCTTTACAACAGCCAGGGTCAAGCTGGCCCCGATCTCCCGGCATACTCGAGGCAGCTCGATACCCAATGCTCTTAGCTCGATCACGATTTCATCTGGGAATTCCTTTGGCCTTTTTAGCGGCTCTTATTATATGGTTTATAAATAATAAAACTGTCTTTGGTTATCAGTCTAAAGCTGTAGGAGTAAACATCAAGGCAGCTTATTTTGGAGGGATTAATACAACTTCTGTTATTTTAAAAACTGCTCTAATCTCCGGGGGTTTGGCCGGTCTTGCTGGAGTAGGAGAGCTTTGTGCCATTCATTATCACCTCCTTATGGATATTTCTCCCGGATATGGATATTCGGGAATAGTTATTGCTATGCTGGGGAATCTCCATCCTCTGGGCGTAGTTTTTGCTTCTTTTTTCTTTAGTATTGTGCTTGTTGGAGCCCATACTATGAGCCGAATGACCGGGGTTCCAACTTACATTGCTGAAGTAATCCAGGGAATGGCGTTGATTATAATGCTTATATCCCTGCTTTTAACAGAATATAAGATAAGGGTGGTAAGAAAATGATTGGCGAGATTTTTAATGTAACATTTATTACAGGTTTAATAGGTGCGACAATGCGAATGTCTACTCCTATCATATTTGCTACTCTTGGCGAAATCATTGCAGAACGTTCCGGAGTGCTAAACCTGGGAATTGAAGGAACTATGCTAATGGGGGCTATGACCGGTTTCCTGGTTACTTTCAATACTGGCTCATTGTGGGCCGGGGTACTTGCTGCTGCTCTGGTAGGAATGATTCTCTCTTTGCTTATGGCTTTTCTTTCTGTACATCTGGGCTTAAGCCAGCATGTTTCAGGTTTAGGTATTACCCTGTTTTCTACCGGACTGGCTATGTTTATATATCGGCTTCATTTTGGTTCTCCCATAGTTCCACCAACCGTGGAACCCTTTAGACAGGTGGCTATACCGTTTCTTTCTAAAATTTCGGTTATTGGGCCAAGTCTATTTAATCAATATGTGCTTACCTATTTAGCCTGGTTGCTGATCCCGGTAATATCAATTCTTCTTTACAAGACCAAGATTGGGTTAAAGATACGTACAGTAGGTGAAAATCCCTTTGCAGCTGATACAGTTGGAGTAAATGTTAATCTTACCCGGACTTTGAGCCTGGCAGCTGGTGGAGCTCTTATAGGAATAGGGGGAGCATTTCTAACCCTGGCTCATCAGAATATGTTCCTGATTGATGTGGTTGGAGGAAGAGGTTGGGTCAGTATTGCTATGGTAATTTTCGGCAATTGGGATCCACTTAAAGGGGCTATTGGGGCGGTTATCTTTGGTTTCTTGGATGGGCTTCAACTTAGACTTCAAGGTCTGGGGATTCAGATTCCTTTTCACGTATTCCTTATGATTCCTTATTTAATAACAATTATTGCTTTGGTGAGTGTTTCCAGAAAGGCATTTGTGCCTGCTGGTTTACTTAAACCTTATCGTAGAGAGGAAAAGGGTGGTTAACCAGATAATTCGAATCGATGGTTTTATGGTTTAAGAAATAAAAGAGAAAATTTTATCTGTTACAGGTACTCTAAATTATGCCAGCTTCTTCCGGTAACCCCCCATGAATATATCTCTTTAGCTAAACAACAATTAGACCCGGGTAATAATGAACTTAGAGATACTGGCTTTATTTCAAAATTTGAATGGAATGAAAAGGTAATAAAAACTGGCTTATTTGTTACTGGCCAGGAGAGAGGGCTAAAGAAGAAATGAAAAGGGCAAAGATAAAGAGCATTGATGATCGGACAGAGGAATATCTACCAGGTCCAAAAGAGGAAGTAATAAAATATTCCAAAGAGAAGATTGATTTAATTAATCAATTAGTTAAAATAAATGTTTCTAAAATAACCGCTGAAAACCTAATAAAAAATAATGATCAGGAGTTAATAAAAAAATGGATTGAGGCAATTAATTATACTAACGCTGATGATAAAGCGGCTTATTTGGTAAAGGCCATAAGAGAAAATTGGCAATTCCCGGAGGAATATTTAAGGGAAAGAAAAGAGGAAGAGCAAAAAGAAGAAAATGAAAAAGTAGAATATATTAAAATAAAAATGCAAGAAGAAGAAAATAAAAAGAGGCAAGAAGAGATCAAAAAGATAGAACAAATTTATCATTCACTTAATCCTTCGCAGCAGGAAGAGATAAGAATAGAAACAGAAAAAAGACTACCGGAGTTTTGGAAGGAAAAGATTATTAAGGAAAAAGTTAACCCGTATCTATGGATGAATTTATCCGGATAGCCGATCAGAAGATGTATGAAGAGAAGAAAAATAAAAAACAAAAAAAAGAATAGTTTTGAGGAGGACTTCCCCTTTATTTTATACTCAATTATTCATTTATTAATATCTTTAAAAAATATATTTTATCTAAAAAGAAGGAATTTTAGAAGAAATGTCGAATTAAATAATATGTGATGTGTCTATTTAAAAATAGACTACCAGATTTTTGGAAAGTGCAGTTAAATAAGGCAAAAATTAAAGGAAAAACACCAAAAATGCTTGAGGTTGTCCTGGAAGAAAAGAGGAGAGAAATAATTAAAGAGTGGATTGAGTCCGGAAGGATTGAAGATATACAGCAATTAAAAAATACTACCGGGAATTAGAAAAAGGTTATTACAGATAAAAAGGAGTTTTAAAACAGTGAAGTATAAATGCCAGAAATGTGGAAAAATATGGTACGGCTGGGCTCAGGCGGATATTTGCCCGGATTGTGGTGGTAAGTCAGAAACTGTTGAAGATGAGAAAGAAGAGGAGAAAAAAACGAAGGAGAATGTTAAAAAAATTGTAAGATTTAAATAATAACAATTTTATTTATGCACTTATTTATCTTATGAGATTTAATAGGAGGTAAAAATGAAAGATGGGTATAAGACAAAGGCAAAATCAATTTAAAGAATTAAAAGCGATACGGGAAGAGCGGGGAAAAGGTGTCTTCAAGAATATAGTTAAACACAAGGAAGTAGAGGAGGAACTGAAAGAAGCAGAAAAAAAACATCAAAGAGTATTCGAAAAGATGGCGGATGGATTTATCCTATATAAATTAATTACTGATAAAAATGGTCATCCAGTTGATTATATTATTAGAGAAATAAATAGAGCTGCTGAAAAAATACTATCCTGGAATAGAAAAGATGTAGAAGGCAAAAAAGCTACAGAGGTATACAATGGTGATACCCCATTTATAGAAAGATATGCTAAAATAGCCCAAACTGGGAAAGTAAAACATGTCACAGATTATTATCCTCGATTGAAGAAATGGTATGAAATTACCTCTTTTTGTCCTGAAAAGGGATATTTTGCAAATATATTCAGGGATATTACAGCTCTTAAAGAATTAGAAGAAAGATACCACACCGTATTCGAAAACACCGGTACTGCAACCATGGTTATTGAAGAAGATATGACTGTCTCTATGGTAAACACCCATTTCGGAAAACTGAGCGGATACTCTAAAAGGGAAATTGAAAATAAAATGAAATGGACAGATTTTGTTATTCCGGAAGATTTAGAAAGGATGAAAAAATATCATATTGCCAGGAGAAAATCCACAGAAAAACCACCCACAGAGTATGAATTTCGTATGATAGATAGAAAAGGCAAGATAAAAGATATGTTTTTGAAAACCGGAATGATTCCTAATACTAAAAAGAGCATAGTGTCTTTAACAAATATCACCAGGCGCAAACGAGCAGAAGAAAGAATAGTAAAAATCCAATCACTACGAAATGCAATCAGCAATATAAACCAACTCTTGGTAAGAGTTAAAAGTGAATCTGAACTTTTTCAACAGATCTGTAACCTCCTTATAGAAGTGGAAGAGATTAGATTTGTCTGGATAGGGCTTACTAATAGTGAAAACTTTGAGGTTAAGCCGGTAGCCCAGGCAGGATTTGAAGAAGGCTATCTATCCTCAATTAAGGTAACCTGGGATGATTCTAAATATGGAAATGGACCTACCGGCACAGCCCTTAAAACTTTCCAGCCTTTTATAATGAGAAATATAGAAGATGATCCTAAATTTGAACCCTGAAAAAATGATGCCCTAAAAAGGGGTTATCTTTCCAGTATTGCCTTACCCTTAATCTATAAAAAAGAGACTATCGGTGCTCTTAATGTCTATTCGGGGATAAAGGGCGCTTTTACAAAGGAGAAAGTTAAGTTCTTAAAAGAAGTGTCTGAAGACATCACTATTGGTATAAGATCTTTAAGGTTGGAATTAAAACTCCAGCAAAGCTACCAGAAACTCAAAAAAACTATGGATGCAACCATCGAGACCATGTCCAAGATGATAGAAGCCAAAGACCCTTATACTGCCGGTCACCAGCAGCGGGTTTCTCAATTAGCTATAGCTATAACTAAAGAGCTAAACCTTTCTCCAGATAAGATTGAAGGGATAAGGATAGCCTCTCTAATCCATGATATCGGAAAGATCGGACTGCCTAGTGAGATCTTAAGCAAACCTATCAGGTTAACTGATATAGAATTTAGTCTAATAAAAAGTCATTCCCAAATAGGGTATGATATCTTAAAATCCATTGATTTTTCCTTTCCTATAGCAAGAATTGTCCTCCAACATCACGAAAGGGTAGATGGTTCAGGATATCCTAATAATTTAAAAGGTGATGAAATTCTTCTTAAAGCCAAAATTATAGGAGTAGCCGATGTTGTTGAAGCCATGTCCTCTCACCGTCCTTATCGACCAGCTCTCGGAATAGATGCAGCCTTAGAAGAGATTTCTAAGAATAGAGGTATCCTTTATGACCCGGAAGTAGTAGATGTTTGCCTGAAGCTCTTTCAAGATAAAGGATTTAAATTTAAATAGATGAAATTGATTAAAATTAATATTTGAATGTTTTAAGAAATAAAATAAATATTATTTTTATTTTCTCTCGATATTTCTTTTTTTAATGTTATAATTATAAATACAAAAGGGGTGCGATTTGCCAAAATTACGCTCCCTTGTTTTATGGCTATACCGAAAGATTTAACATACATTTTCCTTAGGCTAAGGGCATGATATTATGTTATTATTGTGTAAAAACTAAATCACCAATTACTCTTATATATATAAAATAATCTAATACTAATTTTTATGGAGGTGTAAATTCAAAAGATGAAGAATATAGAGGAGAAAAAAGAACAACTGACTGAAGAGTTACAAGAAATGCATGAAAAGGCTGCCAAATTAGAAAAAATAGTAGTTAGGGATAATCAGTTGGAGAAAGAACTCCAGCAGAGTTACGAAAAGTTACAAAAATTTATAGAAGGCATTGCCTATATTATTGCGGAAATAGTTGAAATAAGAGACCCCTACCTCATAGGACACCACCAAAGGGTCTCCAAACTTGCTACTGCTATAGCCCAGGAGATGAAACTTCCTCAGGATAAGATTGAAGGAGTGAGGTTTGCTTCCCTGGTTCATGATGTGGGGAGGGTTAATTTACCCACTGAAATTGTAAGCAAGCCAAGTAAATTAGTTGAAGTAGAATTTAATTTAGTTAAAAATCATCCCAGAATAGGTTATGAAATCTTAAAAAAAGTAGATTTTCCCTGGCCTATTGCTGAAATTGTCTTTCAGCAATATGAAAAGATAGATGGTTCAGGATATCCGAGAGGGTTAAAAGGTGCTGAAATTCTTATAGAGGCAAAAATATTAGGAGTGGCAAATGTGGTTGAAGCAATGTCTTCTTATAAATCTTACCGACCTGCTCTTAGCATTGATGAATCTTTAACGGAAATTTCAAAGCATGAAAATATTCTTTTTGACCCTGAAGTAGTAGATGCTTGTTTAAAGCTCTTTAAGGAAAAGGGATTTAAATTTAAATAGATGAAATTGATTAAAATAAATATTTGAATGTTTTAAGAAATAATATAAAAATTATTGTTATTTTCTCTCGATATTTCTTTTTTTAGTGTTATAATTATAAGTACAAAAGGGAGTGTGATCTCCAAAATTACACTCCCTTTTAATGTGTGTACCGAAAGATTTAGCGTATGTTCTCCTTTCGGTTTTTTTATTTTATTAGATTTAATTATATTTAATAGAAGTTATAAAAATACTACAAAAATCGATAGATCATACTCAATTTAAGAACTACTCAGGCCTGGAGGTGATTTATGGGTCAAACCCTTATTTCATGCCATGCAAAAGAAGGGTTTGAATTATATATAAAAATATAATAAATGAGTATCTAAAATACGAATATAGTCTAATACCGATTGATAGTGAAAAGAAACCTTATATCTATTGGAAACCTTTTCAATATAAAAAAGCAATTAAAGAAGATGTTTTTGATTAGTATAATATATTTTGCGATGTAAATATTGGAATAGTAACCGGAAATATAAGTAAATTAGCGGTTATTGACGTTGATGACCTTAATCTGTTACCGGAGTTAGAAGAATTAGTACCAGAGATAAAAGAAACAACCAGGGTCAGAACAAGAAGAGGGTTTCATTACTATTTTTCTCTCAATGGCGAGTATGTTAAAAGCACCAATAACTTATTCGGCAAAAGACTCGAATTAAAAAGCAATGGAAATTATGTTGTAGCGCCCCCCTCAATAATAAAAGCCCACCGATATATTTATGAAATTCCTCTTAGTGAGATGTTGCCCATACCAAAATTATTAATCAAAAAAGAAAGGGAACCAGCTTCTTGCGTAGAAGATAGAAAGTATGAAACCTTATATCATAACCATTGTTGCTTTGGTCGGTGTTTCCAGAAGGGCAGCTGTGCCTGCTGGTTTACTTAAACCTTATCGTAGAGAGGAAAAAGGTGGTTAACCGGATAATTCAAATCGGGGGTTAAAAGGTTAGGGAGCAGTGTCAGAATATAAAATTAATTAACTGCTCCCTATTTTGTTTCTATTTTATTATTTTTATTTTTGAGTTACTTCTTTCCCATCTTTAATTACATGACACGGTGCTTCATGGTTGGTAAAAGCTTCCCATATGTTTCCTGCATTCAGCACAACCAGATTGGCTTTATTTCCTTCTTTTAGTTCAAAGTCTTTGATTCCCATTGCCTTGGCTGCCTTTGTGGTTATAAGGTCATATAAAATTTCCATTTCCTCGAAAGTAGTCATCCATAACAGGTGAGCTGTCAGGAAGGCAACTTCTAACATATTGTTTCTTCCAAAAGGATAATAGGCATCGGCAATGTCATCCTGACCTAAAGCTATCCCCACTCCCTCATCGTAGAGATCTCTTACCCGGGCATGGAGAGGACCGGTCTGGGGATCACTCACTATACCAATTTTTGCTCTTTTCAGCAGGGCAACAATTTTTCGGAAATAAGGTTCGGGGTAGAGCTGCATAGCCCGGGCATGATGGGCCATAACCCTTCCTTCCCAACCTTCCTTAATTGTTTTTACTGCCAGCATTTCTAAAGTCCTGAGACCAGGGTCACCCGCATCGTCGATTAGCATGGAAACATCCTTATTATATTTTTTTGCCAGGTTAAACATCAGGTCAATATGTTTCTGGGAATCCTCATCAGTATATTCGATCCAGGGAATACCCCCAACTACATCAGCGCCCAATTCCATAGCCTCTCTTATATAATCTTCTGCCCCAGGGTCTCGAACTACACCATCTTGCGGGAAAGCTACAACTTGAATTTCTACGGCATCTTTAAACTCTTCTCTTGCTTTAATTAAAGCTTTCACACCTTCTAATTTAGCCTTTGTATCAGTATCCGCAAAAGCTCGAATATGTGTATTCCCATACTTGATAGCCAGTTTAATAGCTTTTCGAACATTTTCAATTATCCAACTTTCATCATACTGTTCCTTTACTTTGGAAGCCAACTCAATAGCGGTCATAGCCTTACCCATAGAGCCACTCTGATAAGAAGTAAGCGCTTTCTCTCCCACCTTAGTTAAAGTGTAAACCTTGCAAAGGTGTAAGTGACCATTTACAAAAGATTCAGTAACTAATCTTCCTGCAGCGTCTATCAACCTATTCCCTGTTTCATTTAAATTTTCTCCAATTTTAACGATTCTTCCATCCTTGATTCCGATGTCCAAGAGTTTTTCTTTTGAAAATCTAGTCCTTGCGTTTTTTATTAAAATATCAAAGTTCATTTTAACCTCCTATTTAAAAATAATATTCTATATCATCAATGAAAGCCATAAGTGTAGAAACAGTTTAATTTTAAGTGTTGTCTTGAAAATAAGAATAGCACAGAAAAATAAATTAAGTCAAGACCAAGTCTTATCCAACGCAAGATGAGCCTGAAAGAAAGAGTCATGCTGCTAATATTTTATCAAATAATTTATCCCTTTCCAACTGTACTTTTTGAGCCATCTCATTATCTGTATATCTTCTTGCTGTTTT
>Ga0209979_1003638_pt1 | contig 13443 bp, 17 predicted proteins | sample AnhtaG_FD_183114 | JGI IMG/M metagenome (GOLD analysis project Ga0209979, IMG submission 183114) | Deep subsurface microbial communities from Anholt, Denmark to uncover new lineages of life (NeLLi) - Anholt_01485 metaG (SPAdes) (version 2) | ecosystem: Environmental > Aquatic > Marine > Oceanic...
CCTGGCGAGCACGGCAATAGAGATTCTGGGACTCTATGGACAACTTTCGCCTGAATCTAAGTGGGTGCCAATGCAAGGCATGGCCTATCACTCATATTTGTCATCTAAAGGTTATAGCCTTCAAGCTGGCACCTCAGAAGTTCTAAAGAATATTCTGGCGTTGAGAAAGCTGGAGTTACCCACCCAGTAAGTAACAATCTTTAATCTAGTTTTTACCTGCAGATATTAATCGGCAGGCTAGCAGGAGGAACAATAATGGACTTAGCCCTTTCCGAAGAACAGGAAATGTTGAAGAAAATGGCGCGTGATTTTCTAACTGACAAATTCCCCAAAACAGTGGTTAAACAGATAGAAGAGACTGAGCCGGGCTACTCACCAGAGATTTGGCAAGAAATGGCCGAGCTAGGCTGGATGGGACTGGTATTCCCAGAAAAGTACGGTGGCGCCGGTATGAGCTTCCTTGACCTAGCAGTATTGCTGGAGGAAATGGGAAGGGCTTGTTTGCCTGGTCCCTACTTCTCCACGGTTATTCTTGGTGGTTTACCTATCCTTGATATTGGCAGTGAGGAGCAAAAGCAGGAATATCTACCCAAGATAGCCAGTGGTGAGCTGATTTTCACCCTAGCCCTAACTGAAACCAGCGCCAGATATGATGCCACCTCAATCACGGTTAAGGCTACAGGTCAGAATAATGACTATATTTTAAGTGGCACCAAGCTCTTTGTTCCTGATGCTCACATTGCTGACTATATGCTATGTGTCGCCAGAACTGGTGATGGAGCAAAAGCTGAAGATGGGATTACTATCTTTATAGTAGACGCTAAAAGCCCGGGCACAAGCTGCACGGTTCTAAAGACCATTGCCAACGATAAACTATGTGAAGTAGTTTTTGACCAAGTAAAGGTAGCCAAGGAGAACATTTTGGGTGAGCTAGACCAGGGATGGAGTGAGATCAAAAAAATAATCCAGCGAGCGGCAGTAGCCAAATGCTGCGAAATGGTCGGCTGTATTCAGCAGGCATTGGATATGACTATCGACTATGCTAAAGAAAGAAAGCAGTTCGACCGCCCCATTGGCAGCTTCCAGGTTATTCAGCACTACTGCGCTGACATGCTGACTGATGTGGAGGGCACCAGGCTTTCAACCTACCAAGCCGCCTGGATGATAAGCGAAGGTCTGCCCTGTACCCAAGAGGTAGCTATAGCTAAGGCATGGGCTGGTGAAGCCTGCCAGCGGGTTATGGCTCTTGCCCACCAGATCCACGGTGCCATCGGCGTTACCATAGACCATGACTTACAGTATTACACCAGGCGGGCTAAAGCGGCAGAGGTTACCTTCGGCGATGTCAATTTCTACCGGGAGATAGTAGCTCACGAGATGGGGCTATAACAACCTCATTATATAGTTTAGCCCTAAACTTAAGCCATGGCTTCTAGCCTGGCCACCACCTCATTTATAGTCTGTTCGGCAGTAGAGGCTCCAGAAGTTATACCTATATGATGCTTACCTTGAAACCAGGAGGGACTAATTTCTTCTGCCGTCTCAACAAGATAAGTCTCAGTAGCCATAGAACATAACTCGGCAAGGTGGCTGGTATTAGCACTGGTATGACCACCAATAACCAGCATCAAGTCCACCCTATCAGCTAGTTTGACGGCTGCCGCCTGCCGTTTTCTGATATCATGACATATGGTATCAATAACCCGCAGTTCAGAGTCTCGAGTAAAGGCAGAATCAATAAGCTTCTTTGTAAATTCGATAAAGTGAGCTGGTATCTGGGTCGTCTGGGATAGAACACCCAAACGGTGGGGTAGAGAGCCGAAACTAGCGGTAAACCCCCCATCCAGGGTAGCTACTCCTTTATTCTTAGCCCAACCGAGAACACTCTTGACCTCAGGGTGGTCAACATCACCATATACAATAACGAAGAAACCAGACTCAGCTAGCCTCCGAGCCGCAATCTGAGCCCGGCGAACGAAGGGGCAAGTAGTATCAATCACATCAATATGCCGAGCCCGAATCTCCGCCTCCAGTTTTGGGCTTACGCCGTGGGTACTGGTAGCCACAGTGTCACCATGAACATCATCTACTCCGTTGGCCACTCTAACCCCAATCTCAGCCAGTCTTTGTAGCACTTGTTGGTTATGCACCACTGCCCCAAATGTTTCCACCCCACCACGTTCACCGGCAACCCTTTCTAAGATATCAATGGCTCGCCTAACCCCAAAGCAGAACCCTATTTCACCCGCTTTTTCAATTCTCATGCCTTTCTCCCGCATAATTCCCCCGATATTCTGGGGGAAGGAGTCCAGCTATACGTTCCATTATAAAATCAGTATGCTCAGCCAGCTTCAGCTTAGTCAATTTACTACTAACCGGTGGCAAATAGAAAGGGCGACCGATATTAACTGTTATTTGGGGGCGGCGTAGTAACCAGCCTGCACCCTTAATCCTTTCCGTGCCACTGATACCCACAGGCAGAATAGGGGCACCACTATGCCAGGCTATTAGCGCTGAGCCAGAGAAACCAGGCTCAAGTTGAGCACTCTTGCTCCTCTTTCCCTCAGGGAACATGACTAAAGCCAGACCCTGCGCCAACAGCTGCTCTGCCTGGCGCAGTGCCTTTCTATCCAATTGCCCTCTATGTACTGGAAACGAGCCAAAGCCGCGGATAAAATAGCCAATCACCCTAGAATAAAATAGCTCCCTTTTTGCCATAAATATAACCTTTCGCCCAAGGCTAACGCCAAGCAACGGAGGGTCAGCTAGATTAAGGTGATTAGCTACAATTAGCAAGGGACCTTGGCTAGGGACATTATCTCTACCCCTCACCCGCCAGCGAGTTAAGAGCATTAGCAGCATCCTCATTATAAGCTTACCCACATAATAAAACCAAGGCACTTGTCTACCCCCACAAAAGGAAAAACAACAGTGTCAATTATATCCTATAGCTAAGGACAATGACAAGCAAGTAGCTTGATTAAACTTTTTACCAACCCCTCACCCTTTGTCCCTCTCCCCTTATGAAGGGGAGAGGGAAGGGAATTTGTTGAAGGGGCTTTGCCCCTTCAAAAGTAATCACCTCCCCCTCATGCAAAGAATACATCTCCCTATTATGGAGAGGGGGACCAAGGGGGTGAGGTTAATAAACAAGCTTGATTAAACTTACCTTTTGCTTCATAATACCCCAAGGATATGAAACGGCTAAGCATTGGTAAAATAAGAGGTCTGCAACAGATTGCAAACCCAGATGGCATCTTTACTATGTGTGCTATGGACCACCGTGGCTCCTTACGCAGCATGATTGATGAAGAACACCCAGGAGAGGTCAACTACGAAGAAATGGTTGAGCGCAAGCTAGAGCTGTGTTCCTGCCTAGCTAAATACGCCAGTGCCGTGCTACTTGACCCCATTTATGGTGCTGCTCAGTGCATCAGTCACGGTGTCTTACCTAATAATAGTGGGCTCCTGGTTAGTATAGAAGCCACTGGCTACAGTGGTGAAAAGGAACACCGCATAACCAAATTACTGGATGGATGGAATGTGGAGAAGATTAAGCGAATGGGCGCCTCGGCAGTAAAGATTCTGGTCTACTATCGCCCAGATTTGAAACAAGCGGCAAGCAGGCAATTGAACACGGTCAATGAGGTAGCAACGGAATGTATAAAATATGACCTCCCCTTCTTGGTAGAACCAAAGAGCTACCCTATAGGTAATGAAATTAATAACCCCCAGCAGTTTGCTGCCGTCAAAGGAGGGTTAGTAATTAAAACCGCCCGAGATATCACCACCCTACCAATAGATGTGCTAAAGGCTGAGTTTCCCGCTGACCTGCACTACCAAAAGGACAAATCTGAGCTTATCAACCTTTGTCATCAGTTGGATGCATCAGCTCAGGTTCCATGGGTCGTCCTAAGCGCCGGTGTTGACTTTGAGCTTTTCTGCCAAGAAGTGGAAATTGCCTGCCAGGCTGGAGCCTCTGGTTTTTTAGGTGGTCGTGCTATCTGGCAAGAGGCAATGAATATTGACAATGCCCAGGAAAGAGTTCAATATCTATCAACAATAGGGGCAGACAGGTTAAAAAGACTAACTGAAACAGCTAACAGATACGCTGTGCCTTGGTATAAGAAGTTGGGGTTAGCCGCCCAAGAGCTAGCCCACACATCGGGAAAGTGGTATGCCGAATATTGATAGCGGAGGGGTATAGTGATTGCTACCATAACCCTCAATCCCTGTCTGGATAGAACTATTACTGTTAACGGGCTGGCAGTGGACGAGACAAACCGATGGACCAGTGTACGTCTCTATGCCGGGGGCAAAGGAATAGATGTATCACGGGCAACTCACGAGATGGGAGGCAAAACTATAGCCTACGGGTTCATAGGTGGTCCTGCCGGCAGGGTTGTGGAAATACTGCTCGATGAAGAAGGGGTGCCATTCAGCTTCACCCCTATTGAGCAGGAGACTCGCACTAATTTTATCATTACTGATACCAGAACCAACCAGCAGACAAGGATTGATGCCCCAGGTCCACACATTTCCAAAAAGGAATTCGAGAGGTTCCACAGGAAAACGAAGGGAATCTCTCCCAGACCAGCTTTAATAGTGGCTGGTGGCAGCGTGCCCCCTGGTATTCCAGTTAATATCTATCACGACATAGTCACCGAGGCTAAAGGCTTCGAGATAAGGACTATCGTGGATTCTGAAGGTCAATGGTTAGAGGAAGGAATAAGGGCTAAGCCCTACCTTATTAAGCCTAATGTTCGCGAGGCTGAGGGATTACTCAGAATAGAACTTCCTGATGAAGAAGCAATCGTCAAGGCAGCTCTCAAACTGGCTAAGATGGGTATTGAGGTGGTAGTTATCTCCAGAGGAAAAGATGGTATTATCACCGCTACCAAGGAGCAGATTGTGAAGGCAGTTCCACCCCCGGTAAAGATGCGGAGTGCAGTAGGCGCCGGCGATTGTACTATAGCTGGTCTTGCCTTAAAGTTGGCTCATAATGAGCCATTAATAGAGGCCTGCCGCCTGGCAGTAGCTATGGGAACTGCTGCCGTACTAACCCCCGGCACTGAGCTGTGCCATAGAGCCGACGTGGAAGAACTGCTGCCACAAATTAAGGTCTGGGAGAAAACAACCAGGGAGTGGGCTAAAACACCATTCCCCACTGTCAACAACTCATAGGATTAGGTTCAATATTCCCCCTACTAGCAAGGCAGCGACAATCATTGTTCCCGCCGCTTTGAGCATATTTATAACTCCAAGCTCCCTGAGAAGGACAACAAAGGTAGCAACACACGGGAAAAACATGGCCAAAACCACACTGCCAATAACCAATTGGTCGGCAGTCAACGCTAATGGAGCCAGCATACCCAGGGCTACATCCTTACGCAAAAATCCAATAACTAAGGCGGTTACTGCCTCCCTGGGTAGTCCTAGAAGACCGGTCACTACCGGTGCCGTAAAATTAACAATAGCGCTAAATATCCCCAAGATATAAAGTATATTGATTACCAGGACAGCGCCCAGAATTATGGGAATAGCCTCCACCAAGAAGCCATAGACCCTAAACCACAGCTTCTGTAAGACAGTTCGCCATGGTGGCAAGCGATAAGGTGGCATCTCAATTAGTAGTTCGGGACTAAACCCTCTTACCACTCGGTTAAGTATAATCCCCAAAATAATCCAGACTACGAATAGTGTCCCGTAGACAATAGCTACATACTGCCCTCCGTGTTGCCCAACTAATCCAAAAATCATGGCTTGCAAGGCGGCACAGGGTATAGCAATAGATATCAATGTTGCTGCAATAAATCTCTCTCTCTTGCTTTCCAGAATACGGGTAGCCAAAATAGCTGGCACATTGCAGCCAAGTCCCAGCATAGTCGGTATGATAGCATAGCCATGAAGTCCCAGCCGGTGCATAATGGTATCCATCAAGACTGCCAGCCGTGGCAGATAACCTACATCCTCAAGCAGCCCCAGTAATAGATAGAAGGAGATAATATACGGCAAGACCATGGCAAAAGGGACATAGAGTCCGGTGGTGAGCAGTCCAAATGACTCAACAAAGTCTACCTCACCACCAGCTATCTTGCCAATTACAATATCGTGGAGAATTCCGCTACCACCAAGGAGGGCGCTCAACCTTAACATCACTGGTGCCCACAAATTGGTAAATAAGGGGTCAAGCACATAGCCAATCAGGCTCTCACCAATGAATCGAACCACCAGAAAAGTAGCAGCTAGAATTACTAGGGCTATGATTACCCCGGTCAGTGGCTTGATACTGGCATCTTCTAAGCGCTCCAGCCAGGTATGATGGCGATGGGTAAGACGCTGAACCTGGTCTATGATACTGCCAATAGTCGCCCAGCGCTCATCGCGACTCTGTGAGAGAGCTTGAGGAGATGTAGCTCGAGGAATGTTTTCCACCAGCTCCTTTATTCCCTGCCCGGTTATACCTATTGTAGGCACCACCGGCACCCCTAAGAGTTCCTCAAGCCTACCCAAATCAATATGTATGCCTCGGTGTCCAGTATCATCCCATATATTTAAGGCGACTATTACCGGGATATTGCGCTCCAGTAGCTGTAAAGTTAGGTAGAGATTCCGCTCCAGATTGGTGGCGTTAACCACATTTATGACTACATCTCCGGTATTAAGCATCTGCGAGGCTATTTTCTCAGCTTCAGTAGTTGGTTCCAGAGTGTAGGTACCGGGGACATCAATAACCTCAGCCGTTTCCTCCCCTAACTTCATAAAACCACGAGTGTAGCCTACCGTAGTGCCGGGATAATTGGAAACAATTGCGTGGACACCAGTTAGACGGGAAAAGACAGCGCTCTTACCCACATTGGGGTTACCCATGAGCAGTATCTTCATCAATTACCTAATCTAGCTTGACTATTATCTTATTAGCCATGCCAAAGCCGATAGCCACCTGAGCACTATCTAACTGGATGGTTACCGGTCCTCGCATGAGCATAGAACTAACTTTGGTTATCTTCTTACCCGGCCTGATGCCTAGAGCATTAAGCCGATTAACCAGACCATGCCCACCCTCAATATGAGCCACAATGCCGCTCTGCCCACTCCACATCTGGCGCAGAGTTATCAGTCTGCCATTAGTCATAAACTATTTCCCTCTCTAGCTTATTACTTAGGTTAAATGCAAATGCACCTTATTTGCAATCAGCATGGCAAAAAATTATTTCCTGCTTTGGCGGCACTTAGAACAATAGCCGGTAATACGAATCTCGGTATCAATGATGTCAAAGTCTTTGGCCTCACTGACATTCCTTTTTAAATAACGCCTTAGTGGAAAGCCAAATTCAATAACCTGTCCACAGCCAAGACATACTAGGTGATGATGCTCAACAGATGGCCTCACCTCATAGTGATGGTGAGACTCATCAAAATGAAGTTCCTCCACTAATCCCAGTTTCTTGAACTTCTGTAAGTTTCGATAGACAGTGGACAAATTAAGGTGAGGTTGTTTCTGACGTGCCCGGCGATAGATTTCATCAGCATCCAGGTGTCCCTGCCCATGACGGATAATCTCAAGAATCAACTCCCGCTGATTAGTAGCTCTCAACTCAGCTACATTTAATGTTTTGCGAATGTCTTGTACTGACTCAGTTTTAATACTCATTGGTCTTATCGCTAATGCATTTCATTTGCAACTATATTATAAACTAATACGCCTACTATTGTCAATCGCTAACAGGGGAATCCAAAGAGATAAGTGGCAAAGCTAGAAACCTAGGCTTCTAATAGTTTCTTTATCTCAGGGATAGAATTTTGAGCAGCCAGCTCACCCTGTAAAATACACTCCCTGGCTCGGTGGAAGTCGCCAACGCCAATGCCTGCCATCTCGGGTTCAATCACTATATCAGCACCCTCCAGGCTAGACCTGACCAATAAATAAGTGCCAATATACATAGATTGCATTATAATATTGATGATATTAGGCCCTTTGAAATTCGCCATCCCCTCCTCACCTACCCGGCGAACCCGGTCATGAATATCAGGGATTACATTCACCGCGATGATAAAATCAGCCCCCATTCTTTTAAGGACGCTCACCGGCACCGGGTTCACCAGACCACCATCAACCAGATATCTGCCTTTCCATTTAACTACAGTAAATATTACCGGAATAGAAATGCTGGCTCTTATCCCTTCCAGCACCGAGCCGTGGTTAATCACCACCTCCTCACCAGTGCCAATATCGGCAGCGACACAAGCCAAGGGTATTCTTAAATCGCTGAATTTTATGTCACCACCGATAACTAACCTTAACAGGTCTTTAATCTTCCTGCCCCGAATGAAGCCAGTTCTAGGTAGAGCCAGGTCTACCAGAGGGGCTAACCGCTTCCAACTAAGGTCTAGCGCCAGATTTTTTATCTGACTAGTATCTTTGCCTTGGGCATAAAGGGCACCAATAGCAGCCCCGGCACTGGTGCCAGCAATCATATCAATAGGAATACCTTCTTTTTCTAGGACTTCCAACACCCCAATATGAGCCAATCCCCGAGCGGCACCACCACCAAGAGCCAAACCAACTTTTCTTCCTCGCAACTCAGATGTCTCCTTTATTCCCACAGTTCCTCAATGTCTTTTTCAGCCTTTCCAATTTGTTCGCTGGGGATAAAGTCCTTGTAGGACTCGGCGGAACCATACTCCCTAGTCCTGATTACCACCGGCATTGGTACGGCATGGCCGAAGATGAGTGCTTGCTGCCTGGATTCCAGCCTTGATAACACCGATTTGAGCTCACTCCTACCAGATACACCAGCCAGCACACTATCAATATCCTTGTCATTATCCAATAGACAGGTTATCTTAGTCCCGATTTGTGACATAACCTCATCATCAATACCACTGGGTCGCTGGTCAATTACCAACAGGGTGACATTATACTTACGCATCTCGCGGGCGATGGTGCCAAAGATAGTCTGGCTTGCCACCTCCGGGTTAAGGAATTTATGTGCCTCCTCAATGGTTATTACCAGAGGACGGGGTGGAGCAATATCCTCGCCTATTGCCTTCTCCATCCTCTCCCGATATTGACTATGGATGCGACGGGTAATCAGGTTGGCTACCAGAATATAAGCGGTAATATCAGTATATCTACCAAATTCCAGAACAACATTTATCCCCCGGTCAAGATATTCCAGAATGCGCTTTACCGGGTTATCAGGGGCATGTGGTAATAGAAAGGGAAGCCGCCTGATGGTTTCTAGTCCACGCCGCAGATTGCGATAGGTGCTGTCATGAATACTCAGCCTGGTCAGCAGTTGCCTGGTTTCATCCCCATCCTCCAAGCCCAAAGTAGCTTCAATCCACCGCCTATCGCCAAACTCCCTGGCTAGCTGGTACACCGCTTGAACTGAGGCTTCGGTAAGGTTCAGCGTCTGGCGCAGTAGTCCGATGTCCTCAGGCTCTATCTCATCATAGCCTATCCTGACCACAAAATCGGTGCTCACCCGCCTACGCCTTGAGCTTTCCTCATCAAGGGTAAACACCGCCACCTTTTCCGGGAAAAGCTGCTTTAGCGCTTTAACCTTTCGTCCCTCCTCGCTCCTCCCCTCCCAACCATACTCACTATGCATATCAAAGACCAGATTTGCTGCCGTTCCCTTCTGCAGCATGCCGATGAGAAGCAACCGGGTAAGAAAGGTCTTCCCGGTGCCACTCTTGCCAAAGATGCCGTTAGAACGCTTAACCAGCTCTTCAAGGTTAAGGCAAATCTTGGTCTCCATATCCAGTGGTGTGCCAATATAGAACTTCCTTTCGTCCTCACTACCAAAGACCAGCTCTACATCTTGCTGCGATGCCAGATTTACTGCCGAGAAGTGGCTGGGAACAGTCTTAACTGGTTGGGGTCCCTCAATCAGGCTGACAACATCGCCGCCAATGGTGAGCATAGGCAAAATGTGGAGTGTTCCATAGGTGCTGGTTCCAGCCAATACCTCAGCGATAAAGGGGTCGGAAATATCGGGTGGGGTAAGGGTAAGCCTCTGATCTATCACCCCCAGACTGACATCGGTTATCATGCCAAAGAAACGCCGCATCTGTCCCTCAATGGTTACATACCGCCCCACCGCCATATCCTCAACTGAAGCTGTGCTATCCAGCCTGACCTCTAGCCCTTTATTTAATGAGCCAGAGACGACAATACCCAGCCTCCGGTTTTCATCTTGCTGAGTCATCCTTTAATCCTCCCCAGAATAGCTTTGAGCTGGTTAAGGTTACCACTAAGTAAAATGGCTAATTCTTTACCTGCTGTCACCAGAAAGGCACGACGGTCTTCATATACCTGGCTCATCTGACGGAGACAGGCAGAAACGAGTTCCTCCACTGAAACCGGTAAATGGGCGTTAATCAATATATTAAGGAAGTCAAAGGATTGACTAAACTCCTTCACCTCATCCGGGGAACACTGGTAAACAAAGCTATGTATTCGGGCTGGCTTAGGCGGCAGATAGTGATACAATTTATCACCCTGCTTGTGCCCGACTACTAAAGCACTGAATTCACTCTTAAGCAGCTTTAGAAGCTGAGGGTTTGACCGATAAATTTCCTCCTCGCTGGCTTCATCTTTTCCTCTGGCAATGGGGCGCCGCCCCGGCTCAAGGCTGGTGGTCGCAGCATCACAGACTATGCCATAAAGCTCCAGTGGCAAATCTGTGGTCTTCACCAGGCTACCCAGCGGCGGCGACTGGTAAAGCTCATAGCACTGGGCGACAAACTCAGTGGTGCTGGCTTCAATAACCTCGCCCACTCTGTCTGTTAGTTCTGGCATTTTAACCTCTTTTTTCCTCGATTAAAAAATCGTTTATTGAGGTGTGTTGAGATATTTCCTCACAACCCTAATAGCCTTCTTTCTGTTTGAATATTACCTCCAGAAAATCACCTTTAAAGTCATACCAGACCTTCACTTTTTCCATAGAACCTCTCAAAGCTTCAGAAATTCATCTATGCTGAGCCTGGCTTGACGCAGGATCGCACGCAGTGTCCCCTCGGGAAGGTCACCAGGATGGTGAGGCACGGTAGTGCGGGCACGAGTTTTAGGGTTCCACCATATTTCGTGGCTCCCCTTCGCCTGGCGGTCAAAGACAAAACCAGCCCGACTCAACTTGCGAATCACCTCATCAGCACTGAAGTCAGCAAGCCTTCCCATCAGGATATACTCACCGGGATGCGGACATCACCACTTGCCGGAGCAGCAGTCCGCAACGCAGGCGGTAGCTCATCACCATGCTCATAATAAGACTGGATGAGCTTGCGGGCTACATCCTGCGCAATCTCTAATGCCTCAGCAGCAGTCCGCCCTTGAGCCACCAGACCGGGTAACTCCTCGCTGGTGGCTAAAAATCCACCCTCAGGCAATGCTTCTATATGAATCGCTAAAAGTATCTCCTTCATACTTTCACCTCCACTAGCTTCATAGTATCACTACTGAAGAAGTCTATCACCTTATATCAGTTAGCTTCAATAACCTCGCCTACTCTTTGCAGTTCATCCGTGTTTTTCATTAGGTAACCCCATCCCCTTTATCCCCTTCCCCTTTGATTAAGGGGAAGGGGAATTGGTTGTATAAGAGAGGCTTCGCCTCTCTTTGACTCCCCTATTTCTTCTTTTCCTTTTGCTTCTTGGGCTTTCTCACATTCTTTCTTCCCTTAGTTCCCATTTATTTCTCTCCTTTTCGCCTAAAGTAGACTACGGATACCTACAAATACGACGAGCCATAATGCTACAGCGCATAACCAAGCCAATGGAGCTCTCATCCACCGCCGAAATGTTGGCAAGTAGCCAAAAGCCCCAATCGCCAAACTCGCCAGAAAGCAGAAAATATTTACTGGCACCAAAGCCCATCCTTCAGGGATGATACGTACCAACACTTCCCAAACCGTGATTAAGACCGCCGAAATAATTAGCCAACCTATGAGCACCATTGCTTAGCCTTCTTTAATCTTTATTTTTTCCTTATAAGATACACGGCTTGTAAGCCTATAGCTACTGCAAGCCCGATGATAACCCAAGCTAAACCACTTCTACCAAGCCAAGTTAGTTCGTAAACCGCCACGATAGCGGCAATTGTTAGGGAAGCCCATAATAGATATTTCATGCTGTTTTCCTCACTCTGCCGTCTATTCGGTTTTGTCTAGGTGTCTCGTTATGACCTTACCCTCAACTACATCTAGGACTTTACTTCTATTCCCAAGGAGAAGAATAGCAAGCCAGCCCAAAGGAACGAAAATTATTAAAACCCACCATAAATTTCTATGCTTCTGTTTAAGTACCCAGACCAATATGGTAATACACACTACCAGTCCGATTATGGTAAATAGCAAGCCAATAATGTCAATTCTACCTGTAAAAAAGTCGCTGAATTGAACTAAAAGTCTAGTAAAGCTAACGAATACTACAGTCTCTAAAAATTGTTTTACATCATAAATTGCAATAACTATAAGACAAAATAATATACCTATTACTGCAACCCAATTGAGATGCCTTTTGAACCAATTCATCTTCTCCTCCTTCCCCCCAAATTGGGAGTTTAAGAGGGCGGTAGCCCTCTTTTTATTATACTCCCCCTCATGCTAAGACTACATCTCCCTATTATGGAGAGGGGGACAAAGGGGGTGAGGTCATAAAATCATGCGGCCACGCCTAAATAGTATGGCCAGATGACGATACCAAGCAGGATTTTCCACCATACCAGATTAGCGTAGCCGATAGTGAACAGCCAGCCGATAAACCAGATAACACCTGCCAGACCGGCTGTTCCCCCGTGTTTGCTTTCCTGTGCCATATCGCCCTCCTTAGGTGAAGTCTTTCTGCATATTGGCTATTTCCTTATCTACACCCACCTTGTCCTTTTACTCTGGCTCTTGGCTGAGCTAAGGCTGGGTAGGTGTTCATCCACCAGGGATGACTCTACCAGTTGCCAGAACTGTTCCCTATCAGCCCCGGTTACCACTGCCTTTTCATGGGCTTCGCTTAGCGCCACCGGGTAGCCCTGCCCCCGCCGGCACTGGTCTAAAACCAGGACGTGAACCAGATTGAGCAAGTCCTTATCCATTGCCACCCACTGTGGAATCTCAACCCTGGCTATTTCATCATCCACCCTGAGATAGAAAAAATAGACCTGGTGCACTCCATAGTGTTTCCGGACTATAGACGATTGACTGATAAACCGGGCTGACCTTTCTCCCTGACCTAGCAAATTTAAGAATAGCTCCCGGTCCTGAACCCCAGCCACTACATCGCAGTCCCTCTTTTCATTAGCCGGGCAGTAGCGGTCGCAGTCAGGCACCTCATGAGGGCAAATAGCCACCCGCAGTGCATTAACCACATCAGTGCTGCGGGAAAAGCTGATATAGCTGGCAAGGGCAAGCCGCTTACCATTATTAAGCTTCCTTATCTTATCCA
>Ga0209979_1003641_pt1 | contig 13439 bp, 13 predicted proteins | sample AnhtaG_FD_183114 | JGI IMG/M metagenome (GOLD analysis project Ga0209979, IMG submission 183114) | Deep subsurface microbial communities from Anholt, Denmark to uncover new lineages of life (NeLLi) - Anholt_01485 metaG (SPAdes) (version 2) | ecosystem: Environmental > Aquatic > Marine > Oceanic...
GCTGTAGTAGTCCATCCACTTAAGGCGCAGCCTGGCTCTTGAGGACAGCTCTGGCCCACGGCCCGCCAGGCCTGGGGCCTTGGGCGCTGTCGCACTGATGATACGCATAGTGACACCATTCTAGGTGCCACCCATGTATCTGAACGAGTACAGGAAGGCCCGCATCGACCCGCCCTCGCTGGACGGGGCCCATCGGGGGGTGATGCTAGCCTTTTGAGCTCGATGGCCCGGCGGGAGCGAATAGGACCGCCGAGGGGCAGCCGTGCCGTAGCGCGCAGGCTGGACAGCGTGGTCGTTGCGCCAGGCAGGTGCGTCGGCCGTGCCTGATGAGGTTGATGTGGAAGGGATAGACCTCCTCCGGCTCTAGCATGCCCTCCAGCAGGTGATGCGCCTGCTCCGCCGAGGCCTTTTGAGGTGCCAGGCCCAGACGCTTGGCCACGCGAAGGACGTGGGTATCTACGGGTAGGGCCGGCTTCCCCAGGGAGAAGAGCAGCACGCAGGCCGCAGTCTTGGGCCCCACCCCGGGGAGGCTGCGCAGCCAGGCTCGCGTCTCCTCCATGGGCATGTCCTGGAGCAAGGAGAGGTCCAAGGAGCCCCGGCGGGCCCAAACCTCTCGGAGCATGGCCTGGATGCGCGGCGCCTTGGAGGGCGCCAGGCCCCCCGGCCGGATGGCCTCCTCCACGGCCTTTACGTCCGCCCTCAGCACTGATTGCCAGTCGGGGAAGGCGGCGAGAAGCCGGGCGAAGGCCCGCCCGGAGTTGACGTCGGAGGTGTTCTGCGAGAGGACCGTGAGGACCAGCTCGGCCAGGGGGTCCCGGTGAGGACGCGGGGACGGCGTTCCGTACTCCGCGTTCAGGAGGTCGAGGATCTCTTGGGGTGTCAACGGACCCATCTCAGTCGACCGAACGCTAGCAGAGGCGACCGTGCGACGCAACGCCTGTATAATCGAAGGAAGGCCAGCCGTTGCGCGAGCGGACCGAAGGGAGGTGATGCCCGGTGACGCGAGAGCAGGTGCGCCTGACCAGCCTCGCTTCCTGCGCTGGCTGAGCGGGCAAGGCGGGCATCGCCACGCTGGCGCAGGTCCTGCGCCCCATCGCCGAGCGCTTTCCCCCTGCGAACTTCCCGAACCTGCTCGTAGGTCTCGAGGGAGGGGATGACGCCGCCGTCTACAGGATCGGCGAGGATCTGGCCGTCGTCCAGACGGTGGACTTCTTCCCGCCGGTCGTCGATGACCCCTACGTCTTCGGCGCCGTCGCCGCCGCGAACGCCATGAGCGATGTCTACGCCATGGGCGGCGAGGTGCTACTGGCGCTCAACATCGCGGGCTTCCCTGAGGACCAGCCGCCGGAGGTGCTGGCCGAGATCTTCAGGGGTGGTGCCGACAAGGTGGCCGAGGCAGGCGGGGTCGTCGCCGGCGGTCACACCGTGTACGATCAGGAGCCGAAGTATGGCCTCTGTGTGACCGGTGTCATCCATCCCGATGCGATCATCAGCAAGGTCGGCGCCCGCCCTGGCGATGCGCTTGTTCTTACCAAGGCCCTGGGTACCGGCGTCATCCTGACGGGCGCCCGAGCCGACATGGTGGCGGAGGAGCATCTCCAGGCGGCCATCGATTGCATGCTCCAGCTCAACCGCCACCCCTCGCATCTGGCCCGCGAGGCAGGCGTCCGCGCCATGACCGACGTTACGGGCTACGCCCTCCTGGGCCACGCCGCCGAGATCGCCGAGCGCAGCGGGGTGCGCCTGGTGTTCGAGGCGAGCCATGTCCCGCTTCTGCCTGGCGCGCTGGACTACGCTAAGCAAGGGCTTGTCCCTGGGGGCACCAGCCGCAACCGCCACGACCTGCAGGACAGGGTAGGCCTCGCTGAGGGCATCCCTTTTGAGCTGGACGACCTGCTCTTCGACCCCCAGACTTCCGGCGGGCTGCTCATGGTCGTCCCCTCCGAGCAGGCCGACACGCTGGTGAAGCGGCTGCGTGCCGATGGCTTCGGCGGCTGGCTGGTAGGCCGCGTGGAGGCGGGTCAGGGCGTGCGCGTGAAGAGCTAGCCGCGCCATCCGACCGTGGGCCTGTTCTGGATCGTCCTCTTCGCGCTCCTGGCCGTGCTTGCCCTGGCGGCGGCCAGTCTATCGCTATTCCTCTGGCGGCGTAGGGCGGCGCTGGCCGATTCGCAGATGGGGCAGGTGGCGAAGCGCATCGCGGCCCTGCCTCTGACGGCGAAGGCCCGGCTTGCCTGGCGGCTCTTCAGAGACGGTAGAGTCCCCCTGCGGGCGAGGGCCATCCTGCCGGCCCTTGTCCTGTACCTGGCGATGCCCCTGGATGTCATCCCCGACTTCATCCCGGTGCTCGGCTATCTCGACGACGTGCTCATTGTGCTCGCCGCGGCCTGGCTGCTGCTGCGGCTCATCCCAGGCCAGGTCGTCGAGGAGCACGTGGCGGCCCTGGAGCATGAGCGGGAAGCCACGGGCCCAGCGGCCCGCTGAGCCGGGCGGCCCGCGCAGCAGCCCCTACATGGCCCGTAGCAGGCGGATCCGCTCCTGGATGGGAGGGTGGGTAGAGAAAAGGTTGTTCAGTAGGCTCTTGTGCTCGTGCAGCGGGTTGTTGATGTAGAGGTGCGCGGTGGCCTTGTTTGCCGCCTCCAGGGGGTCCGGGTCGACCGCGATCTTCTCGAGGGCGCGGGCCAGCCCCTCCGGATAGCGCGTCAGGACGGCAGCCGAGGCATCGGCCAGATACTCTCGCTGGCGGGAGATGGAGAAGCGGAGGAGCTGGGCGGCGATCGGCGTCAGGATGATCGCTACCAGGGCGATAGCATAGATGATCAGCGCGGCCGAGCCGCCGCCGCGACCCCGGTTGCTCCGCCGACTGCCCGCTCCCCACAAAGTCAACCGCAGCATGAAGTCAGCCATAAGGGCTGTCAGCCCCACTAGCACCACCACGATCGTCATTAGCCGGATGTCGTAGTTGCCGATGTGCGACAGCTCGTGAGCGATGACTCCCTCCAGCTCTAGGTGGTCCAGCTTCTGGAGCAGGCCACGGGTCACACAGACCACGGCGTGGTCGGGGTCGCGACCGGTGGCGAAGGCGTTCGGCGAACCGTCCTCGATGATGTAGACCTTGGGCGTCGGCACCCCCGCGCCGATGCACAGGTTTTCCACCGTCCGGAACAGCTCCGGCTCTTGCTCTTTGGTGATCTCGTGGGCCTGGGAGATAGCCAGCGTGATGCGGGAGGAGCTGTAATAGCCGAGCAGCGCGAAGATGAGAAAGGGGATGATGAGGAGCGGCGCATAGGGATACGGCATCCCCAGGACGATGCCGATGGCGATGGCGCAGCAGGCCACCAGGGCCACGAAGCCTGCCATCATCAGGAAGCTGTTCCGGCGGTTCTGGCCGATGCGGTCGTAGACGAGGACCGGTTGCTGGGCCACCCTAAGCCCCTCCTCGGTTCGCCCTCAGGCTGGCCCCGCTGCCGTCATGGGCGCTGGGTGAAGCTGACCTCGGGAACCTCCCGCGCCTCCTCCTCCGCCTCGAAGAACTCGAAGCGCTGGAAGTTGAACATGTTGGCGATCACCACGTTGGGGACCACCTGGATGCGCGTATTGAAGTCGGTAACGTTCCGGTTGTAGAACTGGCGAGCGTAGGCGATCTTCTCCTCGATGTCGGAGAGCTCCCGCTGGAGGGCTATGAAGTTCTCGCTGGCCCGGAGCTGAGGGTAGTTCTCGGCGACGGCGAAGAGGGTGCGCAGGGCCTGGGTGAGCTGGTTGTTGGCCTCGGCGGCCTGGGCAGGCCCGCCGGCCTGCTGGAGCATAGCGCGGGCACGGGTCACGTTCTCGAACACCCCCCGTTCGTGGGCGGCGTAGCCGCGCACCGTCTCCACCAGGTTCGGCACCAGATCGGCCCGTCGCTTGAGCTGCACGTCGATGCCCGACCAGGCTTCCCTGGTGTGCACCCGCGAGCGGATGAGCCCATTGTAGACGCCTACGAGGAAGAGCCCGAACAGGAGAACGATTCCTCCGATCACAGCGAGGACGATGATAACGGCAAGCATGGTGACCTCCCTCTCGCTACCTGTGGCGTCGCACGGCGCTGCGCCATTCTAGCAGGCGCCTCCAACGCATCACAAGGCCAAAGCCAGGGGGCCGGTCCGCGCGGACCGGCCCCACACTGAATGGCTGCCTGCATCTCTCTTAGTCGTACTGCTCCCGCTCCCAGGCGGCCGCATAGCCCATCCCGCTGCCCTGGCAGAGCGTGGTGAGGGCCCACTGGCCGCCGTTTCGCCGCATCTGGTAGCCAGCCGTCATGACCAGGCGGGCGCCAGTCGCCCCCAGCGGGTGGCCGATACCGATGGCGCCGCCCTGGGGGTTGACCCGCTCCTTGACCTTGTCACTCGCCTTCAGCTCGCGCATCCAGTAGGTCACGACGCAGGCGAAGGCCTCATTGACCTCGATCACGTCGAAGTCTTCGAGGCTCATGCCGGTCCGCTTCAACAGCTTCTCGGTAGCCCAGCGCGGCCCGACGCCCATGACGTCGGGATCGACCCCGATCGTCGCCGAGTGGCGGTAGGTTAGCAGGGGCTTCCAGCCTCTCTCCTTCGCTATCTCCTTTGTCGTTATGAGGCAGAAGGTGCCGCCGTCATTGCGGGGGCACGAGTTGCCAGCGGTCACGAAGCCATCCTCTTTCAAGATGGGACGCAGCCCGCTCAGGCCCTCCAGGGTGGTCCCGGGGCGGAACCCCTGGTCATTTTCAATAACCTGGCTGGTCCCATCCTTGAACTTGATAGTGACTGGCATGATCTCGTCTTTGAACATGCCGGCGTTCAGGGCTGCCACTCCCTTCTCCTGGCTCCAGACGGCGAACTCATCCGCCTCCCGCCGGGAGACGTTGAACCGCTCGTGCAGATTCTCGGCGGTCCAGAGCATGTTCATTATCAGCGGGTTCTTGACGGTGAACCACCAGGGTACTAACTCCGCGTCCTTCCAGTCCTCCGGGTACGCTATCTCAGACTTCGGGGGGAATATGTTGGGCTGCGCTGGGGGCTGTCCAGCCATCTCCTCCGCCGTCACGACCCCGCTGCGGTCCATGGTCTCTATGCCGCCCGCCACGACAATGTCGGCCGAGCCGCAGGCGACGGCCTGGCAGCCCTCGACTACCGTCTGCAGGGCGCTGGCGCACTGGGTGTTGACATCGGTGCCCCAGATGCTCTCTGGGAGGCCTGCCTCGTACAGGTAATGCCGCGCCTTGGTGATGGGGTTGGTAAGCAACACCGAGCCCACGTGCACCTCATCAACGTCCTTGGGGTCCAGCTTGTTGCGTTCCAGAATGTGCTTCAACAACGGCACCATCAGGTCGACGTGGGTGATCGCGCGGAACATGCCCCTTCTGCCCGCGCGGCCAAATGGTGTACGCACTCCGTCAGCGATTACTGCTTCTCTCATGGTCCTTTCCTTCCTAGGTGCGACTGCGTTCTGTCGCTTGCCCGCCAGTTTGTTCCTTCAGTCACAATAGCTGACTCCCCAGGGAGCGTCAACGGCCGTTTGTCCCGATAGGTGGGTGCCTGCCGCAGCTTCCCCCTGGAGGCCGCGGAGGCCTGGAACCGATGGGCTTCCCCTTGGCGTGTTGGACATCTACTCCCGGAACTCGGCGGCCAGGGGCCCGATGTCGAGCCCTTCATAGCCCATCTGCTGCGCCAGCTCCTCCGCGGTGTAGCGCTGGCCCAGGGCCCAAAGCTCCCGCAGGCGATGGCCCGCCCGAGGGTCCCCGAACCACTCGGGGCCCCAGCCCTCCTCCAGGTGGCGGCGGAGTTGCGCTTCCAGGATCCAGGCTCGCAGATAGCGGGCGCAGTAGAAGGCGTCGTCCAGGTCGAACAGGTAGTCCTCCGGGGCGTAGCGGACGCCCACAGAGGCGGTGAGGAGGTCCGCATAGTGCTTGGCGAAGGAGCGCACGTCGTCGCTCTCATGAAGGTTCAGCTCGTACCGGAGCTTGGCTCCGTAGCGACGCAGCATGTACAGCTTGTGAAAGTGGATAAGGGCCCGGTAGTCGGCGCCGTCGGCTACTTGCAGATGGCGTTGGAGCCAGCCAGGACTGTGGGTAAGGTGTTCCAGGAGGAAGGCGAAGGCTTCGGTAACGGAGTTGTCCCCGAGGCCGCGATGGGCGAAGGGGAGCGAGGCGTCCACGTGGGCGAAGTGCTGGGCGTGGCCGGCCTCGTGGAAGAGGGCGCGATAGTCATCGTGGCCGCCGTGGGGGTTGATGACCAGGTAGACCTCCTGGGGGATGCGCACCGCCGAGCAGAAGGCTCGGGGCGATTTTCTGGGCCGCGCCTCCGTGTCCAGGTGGACGTTGGTCTGGGCCTTCGTGTCGATGCCCAGCCTCTCCAGCGTGGCGGTCAGCGCGGGCAACATGCTCTCCTGGGTGAAGTAGCGGTCCAGCTCCGGCGAGCGGAACAGGAAGGAGAGGTCGCTCCGCTCGGCCAGGGCCGGCGGCACCCCAATGCTGGCCAGATACTCCTCCAGCCGCCTGCGATAGGCCTTCTCCGTCTCCCAGAGGAAGCGTTCCATCAGGGCCCCCAGGCGGTCCAGGCCCAGGCCGCCTACCTCGTCGTAGAGGGCAGCGTAGCTCTCATAGTTGAGGTCGCGGGCTTGAGCGTACAGGATGTCCCAGCGGCGCTCGCGCAGGGGGTTCTGCCCGGCGGTGGCCACCACCCGCCGACGGTCCAGCTCGTGGCGCCGGACGGGGTCCGGCTCGTTCATGATCAGGGGCTGCAGGGAGCGGTAGGGGACCTCTCGCTCCCCCCAGGTGACGGTGTCGGTGGTTTCCCGGTGGGTCACCTCTTCGGTCAGTTCCTTGGCAGCTTGCTCTAGATAGCCGTCCACGGCGAATCGGCGCAGCGCGCCGTAGCGAGGGTCGGTCCGGTCGGCCGCCTTCAGGGCCTCCACGGTGCGCCGCTGGAAGAGGGAGGCGTGACGCTCGAAGATGGGGGTCAGGGTCAGCCGCTCCTTCTGGCCGGAGTAATTCAGGTAGTGCTCCAGGCTGAGAGCCGAGGAGAAGGCCTCCGCCTCCCGATCCAGGCGGTCCAGCAGGGTGAAGCGTGCAGCAGCCCGACCCGTCATGGCCCCCTCCGCGGCGGGCCCGATGCCCCCAGAGCCACCACCTCGACCTGGGGCCGGCCGCCCTCGATGCGCAGGAGGGCCACGGTCGCCTCTTCTCTGAATCCGCGTGCAGCGGCCGTCCCGGGATTCACGTAGAGGACGCGGTCCCGGCGCTCGACGGCGGGCCGGTGGGTGTGGCCGAAGACCACCACATCCGTGTTAGGGCCGGGCCGGGCATCCTCCAGGCGGTGCACCAGATGTACGCGGCATCCCTCCAGGCTCAGATCGAGGTGGGTGGGCAGACTCGCAGTGTCGTGGCCGCTGTCCATGTTGCCCCGCACCGCGGTCACCGGTGCCAGGCATTGCAGCCGCTCCAGCACCCTGGACGAGCCGACGTCGCCAGCGTGCAGGATAGCTTGGACGCCCTTGAAGGCCTCCAGAACGCGTGCGTCGACGTAGCCATGAGTATCTGAGATGAGGCCGACGAGCATGGGCGCTTCGCTGCGGTCGATGCACCTCTTACCATACCCCATCGGCCCCTGGCGGGGAACCGCCACGGCCCTTGCGAGGGGCAGCGGCCCCTCCCTATGATGGGTCCGTGGCGCGGGCGTGAGAGATGCCCCATCGATGAGGATTCGCGACTTCCTGGGTATGGTCCGCGAGCTGGTGGGGGCGCTGCTACCGCCGGAGCGGCGTTCCTTTCAGTGGCGCTTTCGCTTCAACCTCCTCCAGTTCTACTACCAGGACCCCACCATCCACTATGAAGCGTGGGTCCAGCGCAAGACCAGTCGCATCGCGCTGGGCCTGCACTTCGAGGGGGAGCGGGAGGGGAACTATCGGTGGGCGGGCCTCCTGGCCGACCGGCTGGTCGAGATCCAGGCGCAGCTCGGCTCCTCGCTGGAGCTGGAAGAGTGGACCAGGTCGTGGACCCGCCTCCATGAGACCATCCCCTTCCGCACGCTGGACGAATCGCTGGCAGAGCAGGTCGCTGAGCGCCTGGCCGGTCTGATGACTGTGCTGCAGCCCATCCTGGAAGAGGAGCGGCCTGGCATCGCGGCTGAAGGGGGCTGAGGGTTCGTTAGGCGCTTAGGCCGCTGTCGCAGGACTCACCCGAGGGCGGGCCCTGCTGCGCTGGTGTCTTAAATGGAGGACGGATCCCAGAGCTACCTCACATACTTCTCGGCCGCGAGGGCGGCGACCCCCAACACCCCTGCCTGTTCTCCCAGCTCCGCTTCCAGGATGTCCACGTCACTGAAGGAATCACCGAAGGCGTGCTCCCGCGCCGCAGCGCGGGCCGGCCCCAGGATCATGGCGCCCATGCCGACCAGCCCGCCGCCTATAACGATGGCCTGGGGGTTGAACATGTTGATGATATTGGCCAGCCCCAGGCCCAGGTAGTATCCCGCCCGCTCGATGACGCCGCGGGCGTCCGCATCGCCCTGCCGGGCGGCTAGGTGCACGCTCTCGGCGTCCAGGGGGCGGCCCTCCTTCACCAGCCGCGCGAGCACAGGACACCGCCCCTCGTTCAGGAGGGCACCGGCCTCCCGGGCGATGGCCGTGCCCGAGGCCAGGGCCTCTAGGTGGCCGCGGCCGCCGCACCCGCAGAGAGGCCCCTTCTCCTCCATGGTCATGTGGCCCACTTCACCGGCGCCGCCGGAGGCGCCCCTGTAGATGGAGCCGTCGATGATGAGGCCCCCGCCGATGCCCGTGCTGATGGTAATGAACACTATGTGCCGGTAGGGGCGGCCCGCCCCGAAGCGGTGCTCTCCATAGGCGGCGGCGTTGGCGTCGTTCTCCAGCAAGATGGGGAGGCCCAGCGCCCCGCCCACCGTGCGGCACACGGGCACATCGTGCCAGCCGGGCAAGTTGGGCGGATGGGTCACTACCCCCCGGCGGTAGTCGCAGGGGCCGGGCGCGCAAATCCCCACGCCGCGCAGGTCGTCTTCTCTCAGGCCCGCCTCGGCAGCGGCTCGACGCACCGAGGCTACCATGCGCCCGAGGACAGCGTCCGGCCCTGGTGCAGCCTCGGTGAGGCACCGGTCGCTGCCCAGGATGCGGCCTTCCGGCGCGGCCACGACCGAGAGGATCTTGGTGCCACCCAGGTCCACACCGGCCACGCATGAGCCCCGCTTAGCCGTCAAGACGCTGGCTCCTCCATCATCATCGTGATCGTGGCCCCGACGCGCTGCCTGCGCGGGGATGGAGCCGGGCAGATCGTGAGCGCGGGCACGCTTACTAGGTTTACAGGATGGGAAGGGCTTTCGGCAATACCGGGGAGGGGTTGCCCTCGCGAGGCTGGGTGAGTCGTCGGGGGATCTGGCGCCCTGACCAGCGACCAGGGGCCGAGGGAGCATCCCCCGGCCCCTGGGTCAGAACGGTGTGAACAGCCAGCAGCTAACGCGCCCACAGGTTATGGTAGCGCTCGCCGCGCACCGCCGCCAGCGTAGCCTGCCGCTCGCTGGCGTGCAGCTCCTCCAGGGTGGCCTTGCACATGGCGTCGGCGTCCGGCCGGCAGGCCGCCCGCTGGCATATGGCTGCCCACAGCCCCGATCCCTCCAGAAAGTCGATGCTGTGAGGCCACACGAAGAACGCGAAGCGCTCCGGCATCCCCAGGCTGGGACGCTCCTTGCCCAGCCAGAAGAACCGCTCCTGAACCGAGGAGACCGGCTCCACCACCCGCACCAGCGGGCTCTCCTGCTCATTGTGGCGGGTGTCCACCAGCAGGCGCTCGGGGAACAGGCGGAAGCCTACAGCGAAAACGTCGGCCTGGGCCACCACCTGCCGCATCTCATCCACGTCGACCAGGAGGCCGTTCTCCGTGTACATGCCCCTCACATCCTCATGCCCCTAGTACATGGGCGGTGCTGGCGCCGCGCCCTCCTTCTTCTCGGGGATATCCGTTACCAGGCAGTTCGTGGTGAGCACCATGCCGGCGATGCTGACAGCGTTCTCCAGGGCGGCCCGGGTCACCTTCAGGGGGTCGATGATGCCCTTCTTCTGCATGTCGCCGAAGTCGTCCAACTGGGCGTCATAGCCTTGGCCCTTCTTCAGCTTCTTGACCTCCTGGACGATCACCGAGCCGTCCTTGCCCGCGTTGAGAGCGATGCGACGCAGGGGCTCCTCCAGGGCGCGGCGCAGGATGTTGCGTCCGGTCCTCTCGTCCCCCTCCAGCTCCAGCGCATCCAGGGCGGGCAGGGCGTTGAGGTAGGCTACGCCGCCGCCCGGCACAATACCCTCCTCCACGGCGGCACGGGTAGCCGAGACCGCGTCCTCCACGCGGTGCTTCTTCTCCTTCAGCTCCACCTCCGTGGCGGCACCCACCTTGATGACCGCCACGCTGCCCGCCAGCTTGCCCAGCCGCTCCTGGAGCTTCTCCCGATCCCAGTCGGAGGTGGTGGTCTCCAGGGCGTTCTTGATCTGGGTGATGCGAGCCTTGATGGCCTCGGAGGAGCCCTTGCCCTCCACGATGGTGGTCTCTTCCTTGGCCACCACAACCCGGCGGGCCCGGCCCAGGTCCTCGACGGCTACCGCGTCCAGCTTGCGCCCCAGCTCCTCGCTGATGAGCTGGGCGCCGGTGAGGGCAGCGATGTCGCCCAGGTTGTCCTTGCGCCGGTCCCCGAAGCCGGGCGCCTTCACCGCCACCACGTTGATGGTGCCGCGCAGCTTGTTGACCGCAATGGTTGCCAGGGCCTCGCCATCGCAGTCGTCGCAGATCATAAGGAGGTTCTTGCTGACCTGGAGCAGCCGCTCCAGCAGGGGCAGGATATCCGAGACGGCGGAGATCTTCTTGTCCGTGATCAGGATGTAGGGATCCTCCAGCTCCGCCTCCATCTTCTCGGGGTTGGTGACGAAGTAAGGGCTGACGTAGCCGCGGTCGAAGGCCATCCCCTCGACGTACTCCACCTCCGTGGCGATCCCCTTGGACTCCTCCACGGTGATCACCCCGTCCTTGCCCACCTTCTCCATGACCTCACCGGTGAGCTCACCGATGGACTCGTCGTTGTTGGCGGAGATGGCGGCCACCTGGGCCATCTGCTCCCGCGTGGTGACGGGGGTAGAGCCTTTCTTGAGCCGCTTCACGATAGCCTCGCAGGCCTTCTCGATGCCCCGCTTGACCGCCATAGGGTTGGCGCCAGCGGCCACGTTCTTGAGCCCTTCATGGACGATGGACTGGCCCAGCACGGTGGCGGTGGTGGTGCCGTCGCCAGCGATGTCGTTGGTCTTGGAGGCGATCTCCTTGGCCAGTTGGGCGCCGATGTTCTGGAAGTGCTCCTCCAGGTCCACATCCTTGGCGATGGTGACGCCGTCGTTGGTGATGGTTGGGGCCCCGAACTTCTTGTCCAGGATCACGTTCCGCCCCTTGGGGCCCAGGGTGATCTTGACCGCGTCGGCCAGGGCGTCGATGCCCCTCTTGAGGGCATGCCTGGCCTCTTCCTCGAAGACAAGCTGCTTGGCCATGGAACCCACCTTTCTTGAGGGAGGATTAGCACTCTGCCTACGAGAGTGCTAATCTATATTTAGGCTATCTCCGTGCCGGTCGCAACAACGGAAAAGAGGATGTGCAACCCTTCATCGCCTTCCCCTGTTACCTAGGTCGCTGATCTTCTCATTATCTCAGCCAACCTGCACCAGTCTACATATTCCGGCTCCAGAAGTCATTGCCTGCTCGCCCTACGGAAGATGGCGGGGAAGCTGGCACGATCCACCTTGAGGATGGCGGCATACTTCCGGGCGTTGCTCAAGTACTTCTCGTCGCCGGTGCGACGATAGAGGTTGAAGTTGTCCAGCATCTTGTCAGCAATGAGGTGCATGTCGAAGCCCATGATGTAGCGTTCGCTCATCTCGCTGAGGGCGTCCATGTACACCTCGAAGTAGGCGGAGAGCTTGGCCAGGAGTCCACGCTGCTGGATGAAGTCGGCTAGCTCGTGCTCCGAGGCCAGCCGGTAGCAGGTCTTTCCGGTGCTCACGTAGTAGCTGCGGTCTATGAAGATAGACGGCTTCGGCCAGCGCAAGGAGCGCCTTCGGCGCTGGAGGCTGCGGGGAAAGACCCCGGTGACGAAGAGGGAGTTGTCGCCGAACCTGCGGTAGGCCTCGAAGAGGTTCTGGAAGCGAACGCGCTGGCGGGTCTCCTCCAGCAGCTCGGAGAGGTACAGGGGATAGTGGCGGCCTCCCTGCTGGACGGGAAAGAGTTCCCTGGCGAACAGGTAGCGGTTCAGCAATTCCCCCAGGTAGTCCACCACGGCGGCATCGGTGCTGCGACGGCCAACGTACAGCACCTTGATCACGAACAGGTCGAAGAGAGTGCGCGAGGAGACGTTGCTGATCTCGCCGATGTCGTCGTAGAAGACGCTTAGGAGCTCATCCACCTGACGAACGAAGCGGGCATCCGCCACGTTGACGCCGTCGTATTCGGCGATAGTCTTCTTGAGATCGCGGACGCTGCCCTCGAGCATCGTTTGGCCCCAGATTGTCCCAGGGTCTCCTGCTGATATTCTCCGGCAGCAACGGGACGGTATGCAAGGCCTGCTTGGCGCTACTGTGGCCTTCCAGATGCCTCACGGATGCGCCTTAGGACCTCGCCCGCCTCCTCCGCCGGGGCCAGCGTCGGCTGGTGCATATCCAGGATGTGGATCGGGACGAGGTCCACACTGGTGAGCCTGGAGCCCTGGAAGACCGCCTCCAGTACCACTCCCTGCTGGGTCTCCAAGGACCAGTCTTGATCGAAGACAAAGTTGCCGAGGGCATAGGCGACGAACGCCCTCTCAAAGTACTCGACTGCCTGCGGCCAGTGGGGGTGGTTGCCGACGATCAGCGTGGCCCCCGCCTCGATGGCTATCCGGGCCAGCTCGCGCTGCCGCTCCGTGGGCACCGAGATGTACTCGGTACCCCAGTGAGGCAGCACCACGACCACGTCCGCTACCTGCCGGGCACGGGCTATGTCCTCGCGCAGGAACGAGGCCTCCAGGGGAGCCGTGCCGGGGCTGCCCTCGTCGGCGTGGTAGTACAGGGCGATGTCATCGTAGCCCAGGAAGGCGAAGCGCGTCCCCCGCACGGAGATGATGGCCGGCTTCCGCGCCTCAAGCAGATCGCTTCCCGCCCCCACGGCTGCGATGTCGGCTGCTCTGAGATTGGCGATGGTATCCAGCAGGGCCTCGTCGCATGCCGAACGGGGGCTGCCGCAGTCCTTGGCGTGGTTGGTGGCGAGGGTGAGCAGGTCGAAGCCGACGAAGGCGAGTCCTTCTACACTCTCGGGCGGCGCCAGGAGGTTGTAGGTGGGGACGCAGCCCATGGGCTCCCCGGCGTCGGAGAGCGAGGCGTCCAGGCTGCCCACAGTGATGTCGGCCCCGCGCAGAAGCGGG
>Ga0209979_1003642_pt1 | contig 13437 bp, 14 predicted proteins | sample AnhtaG_FD_183114 | JGI IMG/M metagenome (GOLD analysis project Ga0209979, IMG submission 183114) | Deep subsurface microbial communities from Anholt, Denmark to uncover new lineages of life (NeLLi) - Anholt_01485 metaG (SPAdes) (version 2) | ecosystem: Environmental > Aquatic > Marine > Oceanic...
ATGAGATTTCTTTCTACCTGACTGATAAGGCTACTGGTTAGATTGGTCTTTTTAGACAATTCCTTGATACTCATATTCCTTGCCAGCCGGAACTCTCTTATAGTTTTTCCGATTTTCATCTTATTTTGTTACTATTCAGCCGCAGATTTACGCTGAAATTTTTCTTTTATTATCATATACAAATCTTTAAAACTTCTAAGAATAATATCTGTGATCCCTTTGCATTTTTAAACCTATCTGTGTTCATCTGTGTGAATCTGTGGCCAAACATTACAAAATTAATTCTAGGTTAATAATTTAATATATAATAAAATAACCTGGGAAAATGTCAAGTCCGTTTGTCCAATTTCAGGAAAAAGGTGGGTAGCCGCAGGCTTTAGCCTGCGGAAAACTGCCCAAAATAACGCAACCTAAAGGTTGCGACTACCGTACTTTGCCACGCAAGCGCAGGTGCTTGCAAAGACAAACTAGGCAAAGGCCGGCAGGAATTTAGTCTGGCATGGAAATAGGGCAGGAGGTAAAATAAAAATTCCTCAAGCCGAATATCTATTTTTTGGATCACTTTCATAGTATCTATAAGCCATCTTCTTGCCCCTGCTGATAAGTTTTTAACTTTTCTGTAAGAGTTTTTTTACATACTGGAAAGACCTTTTTACTATATAATTGATTATCTCTATCTTAGGGACAGATTCGGTTTTCCAGGTGCAACCCTTTGTGGAGACCCTTAACCTTAGAGGTAACTCAATACTTACTGGAATATTCCTCTGGCAGTCTCTGAGAAGCTGGAATATCTCCGGATAATGAATCTCACCTTTTCCGATTTCTGTGAAATGCCAGGTATCTTCTGTTAATACAATGTCTTTTAAGTGAAGGTGAGCCACCCAGTCTAATATTGAGGCAAAATCTTCCCTTAGATTTATCCTCTTTTTACTAAGTTGTACCACGTTAACAAAGTCATAATTTATTTTAATGTTACTTGAACCTATTTTTTCCAGCACCTTTTTGCTGTCGCTTTGAGAGATTATATCTCCATGTGTCTCTAAAGCAATAATAAGTCCCAGAGATTTTGCCATCTTATCGATGCTGTTTATGTTTTTATAAAAAATATTCAGCTTCTCTGAAGGACCGGCTATGGTGTTAATTATTTTCACTCCCAGTTCTCTGGCAAAAAGCATCCTTCTTTCAAATTCAGAAATTGCTCCAACAGTGGTTAAGTCCATATGGGCTGAGAAGCTCACGCAGGATAAATGAAATTCTTGCAATAATCGTTTAATCTTATCCCTAACTTTCTTATCTTCAAAATCCTTTGGTCTTATATGTTCAAAAAGACCTTTTATAGAATCTAATTCCACATACCGGATACCCAGTTGGGAAAGATTTTCCAGAGCCGTTTTTAAATCATACCCATCGTAAACCAACGTTCCTACAGATATTATTTTTTCCATTGAAATACCTTTCTAATGTCTTCCCTAAGGGCTAACCGACAGGTTAAAAACCTCCTTTGCTGTTTTCCATAAACACTGCTCCAGTTCTTCTCTGGCGAGTCTCATATTTCGATATTTTGCCAGTTCCACAGGACAGTTCTCAAGCATATCCGAACCAAACATAATACGACTGGCTCCGAGAGATTTTATAAATTTGCAAACGATATGTATCGCCACCCAGGAAGGCTCGAGAAATACATTATCACACTGCTCGGCTACAACTAATGCCTCCCCTGCAGTAATGTTATTTCCCCCATGAGCAAGAATGATTTTAAGATCCAGGAATTTTTTAGCTATAGGAATTACCATAGCTGGCAGAGAAAAGGGAATTCCAGCTCCGGTGTGTACCATTACCGGTGCTTCAAGTTCCCTGGCTTTTTCAAAAAGACGCATTCCATCTTTGGATAGAGGATTGCAGGCGTGAGCCAGAGGATTTAGTTTTATTCCAACAAATTCAAGTTCTTTTATACATCTGTCAATTTCTTTCTCAAATTCCTCTTCTTTGAGATGGGGATTGAGTGAAACCATCCCAAATATTCTCCCGGGGTTATCTTCAGCCATTCTGGCAATTCTGTCATGACAGTTTCTGGCAACGTCAATAGAGGGAGTATCAACCATGGGTTGAACAATAGCCCCATCTATTCCATGGTTATCTATAGTTTTTATAATCTCCTCTTCGGTTGTCTTCTCATCGAATACTCTATCATTCCCCAGATGAAGAGGTGCATCTATTATCACTTTGACCTCCTTTTTTGCAACTTCTCTTGGTTTTAATATAACTTGAGCGAGAGTATCCTAGTCTCCATTTCTTCTCTGTTTATGGTTGGGCAAAATTTAAAAGCTGACCACAATCTACACTAATGAACTGCCCAGTAATACAATCACCAGCAGAAGAGGCAAGAAAAGCGATTAAACTGGCATGATCCTCTGCCCTGGGAAATCTCCCCATAGGGATCTTTTTCCTCCAGTTTTCCATAACCTCAGATCCTAATAGATCTGTCACCATTTTTGTCTCTGTAGTTCCTGGACATACAGCATTGACACATATCTTGTGAGGTGCAAGTTCAAGAGCCACTACACGGGTGAATTGAAGAATGGCTGCTTTTGAGGTACAGTAAGCAGCCATACCAGAGCCAGGGATTATGGCTGATACCGAGGAAATATTTATGATTTTGCCACTTCTCTTTGGTATCATATCTCGGGCTACTGCTTGAGTACAAAGGAAAGTCCCTTTAAGATTAACCTCCATAACTTTATCCCATTCTTTCTCCTTTATTTCCATTAAAGGAGCTTGGTAGAGCACTCCTGCGTTATTTACCAGAATATCCACTGAACCAAAATTTTCTAAGGTTTTCTCCATTATCTTCTTTACTTGGTCACTTCTGGATATATCTGCCATAAAAGACAAAACTTGCGCTCCGAACGATTTTATAAGTTCTGCAGTTTTATCTATCTCTTTGTTAACATCCACTATAACCAGATGGGCTCCTTCCTCGGCAAATTTTCTTGCAATAACTTTTCCTATTCCCCGTGCTCCCCCGGTGACAATGGCTACCTTTCCTTTAAGAACCATATTTACCTCCAACTTACTCCAGCACTTTTCGGATAGCTACCTTTATCCTTTTTTCATCGGGGAGAATACGCATCTCTTCAGGAAGACTGAAAGAAATAGGAGCATCTAGGGCTCCCACTCTTTGAATAGGAGCATCCAGATAATCAAAAGCCTCCTCCAGTATTATCATCCCTATTTCTCCTCCTATACCTCCGGTTTTACAAGCTTCGTGCACAATAACTGCTCTCCCTGTCTTTTTAACCGAATCTGTAATAGTTTTTTTATCCAGAGGACTAAAAGTTAAAGGATCAATGACTTCAACCTCAATTCCTTCTCTTTTCAGTTCCTCTGCTACTTTTAGGGTAGAATGGAGGAGCAACCCGTTGGCAATAACGGTAACGTCTTTTCCTTTTCGTTTTATATCAGCCCTTCCTAAGGGGACAATATAGTCATTCTGGGGGACTTCTCCCTGAAGCGGATAGCAGTTCTTATGCTCAATATAGATAACCGGATTATCATCCCGGATAGAAGCTTTAAGGAGCCCTTTGGCATCGCAGGGAGTAGAAGGGAGAACTACTTTTAATCCAGGGACATGGACAAACCAGGCTTCAAGACACTGGGAATGCTGGGCTGCGGTACCCTTTTCACCACCTCCTCCCTGTTGGGTGCGTATAACCAGCGGGACCTTTTGTTGACCTCCACTCAGGTATCTGATTTTTGCAGCATGATTTACAATCTGATCCAAGGCGAGAGTCACAAAGTCCATAAACATAATCTCTATCACTGGACGCATCCCGGTTATAGCTGCACCGACTCCGCATCCCACGATGGTGTTTTCAGAGATGGGGGTATCTTTTATCCTTTTACTACCAAATTCATCCCAGAGACCTTTTGTTACTGCAAAAGCTCCTCCGTGTTTGCCAATATCTTCCCCCATAAGAAAAACATTCTCATCCCTTAAGAGTTCTTCTCGTAGTGCTTCATTAATCGCTTCTCGATAGGTTATACGGGGCATTGAAAATCATCCTTCCCTTTTACTTGAGTGATTAATCCTTAGTCAGTGTAGATAAATCTGGTTGCATCTTCCGCAGAAGGTAAGGGACTGTTGAGAGCCCACTGGAGTGCCTCGGTAACTTTTTTTCTTATCTCTTCTTTTATTTGTACAATATTTTCCTTATTTAGAATCTGGATCTCCAGGAGTTTTTTCTCCAATCTCTTAATGGGGTCCCTCTTTTTCCACCCCTTCTCCTCCTCTCTTGTACGGTACACTCGAGGTTCTCCTACATAGTGGCCTTCCCATCGGTAAGTTTTAGCCTCGATGAGTGTGGGGCCATCGCCTCTGCGCGCTCGGTCAACAGCTTCAGAGTTAGTCTTATACACAGCTATTACATCATTTCCATCTACGGTAATACCTGGGATTCCGTACCCTTTTGCCCTGATAGAGATATTCTCTATCAGGGCAGAGTAATAAATGGGAGTAGAGACAGCGTAGATATTGTTTTCACACATAAATACTACCGGCAGGTGCCATATAGCCGCCAGGTTTAATGATTCGTGAAAATTACCCGTATTACTGGCTCCCTCACCAAAAAAGCAGAGTGTAACCTGACTGGTTTTCTTCATTTTGGATGTAAGAGCTGCTCCTAAGGCTATGGGGATATTACCACCAACAACGGCTGAGGCTATGAGAGTCCCTGTTTCCAAAGCTGCCACATGCATAGATCCACCTCTACCTCGGTTGTAACCGGTTACCTTGCCCAGTATTTCTGCAAATATCCTTCTCATACCCGCCCCTTTAGCTAGATTATGACCGTGGGGACGATGGGTAGTTGTCATGTAATCCCCGGGGTTTAGAGCAAAACAAGCTCCAACTCCTACAGCCTCCTGTCCAATATAGGGGTGAATAGATCCTTTTATCTGACCTTTCTTAAAAAGTCCGGTGGCAGTTAGCTCGAAGAATCTAATTTCAATCATCTTGTAGTACATCTTTAGCATTGTTTCCTTATCTAGTTTTTTACTCATATCTGCCTTCTTAATCTTTAACCCTCGCTCCTCTTGGATTTTAGATTACCTATTTTCGGGGGTCTACGAGAATTTTTATATTTTTCTCCCTCTGCTCAACCATGACTTCAAACCCTTCTTCTATTAATCTGGAAAGAGGGATTTTCTTTGTAATCAGAGGTCCAAGATTTATTTTTTGTAAAGTTAGGAGATTTATGGTACTTTCAAACTCCCCTCCACCACCCATGGAGCCAAGTACTTCTTTTTCTGAATAAACAAGGTCAGTGTAATTGAAAAGCTCAGTTTTTTCAAATATCCCCAGGATAATTATTTTACCACTTTTCCTCACCATTTTAAAAGAAAAATCGGCTGTATCTTTCACACTCACACATTCAAAAACATATTTTGGTCCAATTTCGTCGGTTAATTTAAAAATTCGCTTTTTTGTTTTTAATGTTGTTCGATCAAACGTTTCTTTAGCTCCCAGTTGTTTTGCCATTTTTCTCCTCTCCGGAATTTTTTCTACTGCAAATACAGATTCAACCCCCGCCCCCCTAAGAGCCTGAATTACACATAGCCCCATTGGTCCAGCTCCCACAATCAACGCTGTTTCACCTGGCTTAACTTTTGCTCTTTTAGTAGCTCGTATAGCTGCAGCCAAGGGTTCAACAAGAGTTGCCTCCTCTGAGGATAGGTCTGGAGGAATAAAGTAGCAATTTGAGGCAGGAACCCTCATATACTCTGCCATTCCTCCATCCCAGGAGCTACCTATGAAAGCGACTTTACTACAAAGATGAGGACGACCCTCTCTGCACCACCAACACCCACCGCAACCAATTACCGGATAAAAAACCACTCGATCTCCTGGCTCACAATGGCTAACCTTTTCTCCTACCTCCAGAACTTCCCCTACTGCTTCATGACCCAAGATAATAGGAGCTCTCCTTTTGGTAAGGGGATGAGGGTTTTTCGCTGGAATGGTTATAGGACCTGTAAGATACTCATGAAGATCGGTTCCGCAAATCCCACACCATACTATTTTTACCAGCACCTCATCTTCCTCAGGCGATAAAGGTTCGGGGACATTCTCAATCCTAACGTCTTTTCGTCCATACCATAATGCAGCTCTCATTCTTACTTTTATCTCTCTTTCTTATTGCCAGGGGAGCTCTTCTGGGATGCAGTGAAGAGGAACCCCCTTTCATCTTGTACTATTACTGTTCTTCCCACAAAAGTTGTTCCTTCTTGTACTCTGCGAAGTCCAGAATGAATAACAAGATAGATACATGCCTGTAATATCTCTCTGTTTTCTTCCCGGATAGCCGGTTTTTCCGGAAGATCCACTCCTATTCTATGACCGAGATCATATTCTATATCTTCAAAAATCCAGTTTCTTTAATTTTTTCCTTCATCACTAATGGATCGACAAAAATTCTTATATCATTCTCGGTAATGATCTCAAAAGCAGAGATCCCATAAAATTTGATCTGTACACACATCTGACCCTCCTTAGATATTTGGCAGCCTTAAATTAGGCTAATGGAAAGCGTCTTGTTAGAGGTCTTTCTTTAGAAGCTTATACTTCTGCAGAAAATTTGTCGAGTTTTGTGAAAAAAAGAGGTCTTTACTTTCCTTCCGGTTAAAGGAAGATACTATCCTTTGCCGAAAAGAACAAACGATGGGTAGTATCATTTTTTGCCCCTTTCCGGATGTAACATAAAATATATGGCTTTGCAGACCATTTCTGGTTTAAACACCTTCTTCCAGTCGGATTTAAAAACCCAGTCTTTTCCTATATTGACAGCAACCTTTGCTGCATCAGAGAAATCCGCGTCGACAGCTCCAAAAGCAATAGCTAATGCAATATTGATGTGTCCCAACATAAACGATTCGGCGGCCTCTTTTGGCACTCCGTGATCAACTGCAACATCAACTGCTTCCCTTAAAATGGTTGCAGCTGTACACCCGATAAGCTCTGATAAGGCTGGCTCAAGTATAGCCATCTGTTCAAGGGTGATTCTGTGACATTTATCAACAGGGCTAAACATCTTGCAGCAAACTTCCCGTGCCTTTTTAAAGTTTTCTTCCGAGCCCTCTATCAGGGCAATGACAATATCTTGAATCGCGGCAACACCACCAAAACGGTCTTTTCTCGCCTCAGGTGTCTCCTGTTCCCTGAAGAGGGGAGGATGACATGGATGAGTAACCACATAGGTGACGTCCACACGCATGGGAATCCCACCGACATAGGCAACAGCAGGGTCAAGCATAATCACAGTAGCATCACTTTTAAGTATAGGAACCATCTTTTCTGCAATGCTGCTTAACAAAACGTCAGGGACAGCCATAATGATAATGTCGGCAACAGGCACAGCTTCTTCAGTAGGGGCGGTTTTCAAACCTTTCTCCTGGATTTTTTTCAGACCGGCTTCACTCTTTTCACAGAGCAAAAGCTTATAGTCTTCCTTGATCAGGTTATCTGTACATCGACTACCCATTTTTCCAGCGGCTCCAATTAATGCTACTGTCTGTCTCATAATTATTCTCCTGCTATTTGAACCGTATCCAGTTTTATTTCTGTCGTTTTTCTTTTAAAAAATAAGAGGATATCTTCCCGCCTTTTTAGCCTTATTCGCCATTAACAGTATATTTTCCGGTTTCCATTTCACTCCCCATTCATCGATAGTAACCTCTCTTTTTTCTAAATGCGGAAGGGATCTTTTCGGGGCTTTTACTGTCACCGGACGAACATCTACACCCAAGCATGATGCTACCTCTTCATCAACTTCGGCAACGCGAAAGAGCCTATCATGTACTTTTTTTTCATTGAAACCGAGGTATCTTTTCAATCTCTTGTACCCTTCTACCACGATGCTGGTACTACTTCCACCACCTATATCTATAGGAACCCGGTCAGATTCCCTTTGTTCCAAGGCAAATTTTACTCTTTCTCTGGAAGTTATTTAACTGCCCCCATAGTTAAACCCCGAGTTAGATGTTTTTTAACCAGAATACCCAGTATGAAAAGAGGTAGTATGGCGATAGTAGAGAGTGCTCCCACTTCTCCCCAGAATACCATCTGCGACCCAAAGTAACCAGGCAAGACAACCGAGAGAGTAATTGCATTACGCCTTGTTAAGACCAAAGCAAAAGGATATTCGTTCCAGCTGAATATGAAACAAAATATCCCAGTGGCTATTAGTCCTGGTGCTGCCAGAGGTAAGGTTATCTTTCCAAACACTCCCAATTCCGAGCACCCATCAATACGGGCACTTTCCTCGACTTCCTTCGGGATCTCCGCAAAGAATCCTCTCAACATCCAGATTGAATACGGGAGGTTAAAGGTAAGATGCATGAGAATTACGGCTCTATAGGTATCAATCCACTGAAGGGTTTTGAAAATTAGAAATACCGGAAATACCACAGCTATTGGGGGGAGCATCCTCATAGCTAAGAGACTGAGAGGAAGAAGCTTCCCTCCTGTACCCCACTTTGCAATGCTATAAGCACCCATTGAACCGAGCAGCAAAGAAAGGACGGTGCTTGCCGAAGCAATGATCAGACTATTTTTAAAAGCTGTAAGCCCCCGCAGCTTCAAAGCTCCTACATAGTGGTTAAAAGAGGGTTCACGGGGAATCCATATGGGTGGGCTGTGGATGACCTCTGAAGGAGTTTTGAAAGAGGTTAGTATTATCCATACTATAGGAAAAAGGGCAAATAGTAGAGCAAAGGTAATGATCCCATACCTTCCCCAGATACGGAGTTTTCTAGAAAAGTAAGTTTTTTTTGGCTCCTGTTTCGAACTTTGGATTTTCATTTTTATTTTTCCACTACTCTTACCAGGGCAAGGGCAACTACCCCAAATACTATGAGCAAAAGTATAACGGCTCCGGCGGCAGTGTAACCCATACGAAAGTACTGAAATCCTATCCTATAGATGTATAAGCAGATAGTTTCTGTAGTTTTTCCTGGACCTCCTCGGGTGAGAGCAAAGAGAATATCGAACATTTTAAAACACTCAAGGCCTCTGAAAAGAAGCACCACTATGATTATAGGTTTTAATAAAGGTAAGGTTAAGTATCTGAACTGTTGCCAGGAGGAGGTACCGTCAATAACCGATGCCTCATAAACATCTACGGGTAGGGAAGTTAATCCTGCCAGAAGAACTAGAAACGTAAAAGGAGTCCATTCCCAGACATCGGTAATGATTATACTTAAATATGCGGTTCTCGTAAAACTTAACCAAGGAAAGTGAAAATATGGTTTTCCCATCAAAAAACCTATTATCTGGTTTATTGGTCCATACTGGGCGTCTAAGAGCAGCCTCCAGGTATAGCCACAGACGATTGGAAGAACCATTACTGGAAGAACCAGAGCTGTTATAAAATACCTTTTACCTCTTATTTCTTCCACCAGAGTATTTGCAAGGAGAAATCCCAGAGTAAACTCAAGACTTACTGCCCCGGCCACTATTAAAAGAGTATGACCAATAGCAGCCCAGTATCTTGTATCTCTAAAAATTCCTATATAGTTACTTAGCCCTACGAAGGGTCGGCCGGGCAGGATATACTCCCATCTGAAAAAGCTCAAAATTAAGGCATAGAAGGTGGGGAATATAGTTACACCCAACATTACAACAACTGTTGGCAGGATGAAAAAAAGGGGTGCCAGTTTTTTCCTTTTTAGCCAGATTTGTTCTCTTTGAATGAAAGATTCCGCCGTTGAATATCTCCTCTATCTAAATAAATATCCCCGGTTCTCTGTGGAGAAGAACCGGGGACAATGCTTTATTTAGGAGAAGCTCCTAAAAGTTGTAACCATTGTTTATAAGCTTCTCTCTGTACCTCTTTACCCAGACGATTGGTAATTTCTTTCCACGTGTCGCTTGCTTTATCCAGAGCTTTTTGGGGATCTTCCCCTCCATATGCACCTGTGACTGCATGATCCAGTGCTTCCATGTACTCACGCCCTCCCGGGATACCCAGCTCCCATTGTCCATTCATACCCGCTTCTCTTAAGGTATCCAGGTATTCATCAGCATTTCCCCAGGCGTTTCTATAGAGAGGAGATTCAAAGTGAGATAGTCTCCAGGGATCACGCAGCGCAAAAGGTAGCATGGTTACTTGTAGACTTATCTCCGGGCTAGTCCACCACTGGATAAAAGAGTAAGTTGCCTCTTTATTCCGGCTCTGGGAACTTACCCCCAGGGAAAAACCAGCAGCCAGAGTGGATCTTCCTCCAGGCATCGGCATATATCCCACTTTCCCGGCTATCTCTGTCTTGGGAACCCAGGCTAGCTGTTTGGTGTAAGTCCCGTAACCTTCAGACCAGCGTCCAATGGGAGGCCAGGTTATGATCATGGCTGTTTTGCCGGCCAGCCATGCACTGAGTACCTCCATAAATCCCCAGGTTTCAACTCCCGGAGGCATAACTTTATTCTGCTCAACCATTTGCTGCAGAGTTTTTATTCCTGCTGCCTTGTTTATTCCTGGCTCCATAGTCTCCAGGTCAAAAAATTCCCCCCCATTAACTACAAGTGGTCCCACAAACCAGCTATAAGCTTGTCCTGGTAATCTCTGCATTGCTGCACCATAGAGCTTGGGAGCGTATTTTCGGGTAAAAAAGGTAGCTATATCCTGGAATTCTTTCCAGGTCTTGGGTGGAGCAAGATCATATCCATATTCAGATTCAAATTCCATCATATTCTGGGGATCTTCAATGAGGTCTTTTCTGTAATAGAGGATAAATACATCTCCATCATCACCCAATCCATAGATTTTTCCTCCGTAGGTCATCAATCCCTCTCGGTAGACAGGAAGAATATCTTCAAGATCCTCTTTTAACATATATTTATCGATATAAGGATCAAGTGGCTCCACTAACCCACCAACTACAAAGTCACCCATCCAGGGATGGGAAAGGGTGACGACATCATAAGCTCCTGTTCCTGCCAGATATTCTGCAATTTGCTTGTCGTGAAGAGCAAGATAGTCTAACTCCACAACTTCAACCTTCATCCCCGTTGCCTTTTCCCAGGTAGGAATCATAGCGTAAGGAGCCTGAGCCTGTAGACCTGTCTCCCAGGGAACAACAATAGTAGTACCGGCGTATTTTTTTCCTTCTTCAATAGCTCTTCTCATGGAACTGAGTTGTTGAGCAAAAACCCCTCCACTTACTAACAAAAAAGCAAGAAGAAAGGTACAACTTACTCCGCCAATTAACCCTTTTTTTCTCAGTATCATCACTTTACCTCCTATTTAAATTTTAAGTATCTAAGTAATCCATCACCTCCTCTCATCGTTTGTCCCGATAGTTATTTTAAATATACAACCTGATTGATCTTTGTTGATTCGTATCCTGCTGAAACCAAAGCAGAGGTGTGTAAATAATCATCCCCTTCTGCCCCTGCTTTAATTCCTTTCTCCAGACATTCGATAAAGTGTCTATGCCTCTCAATAAAGCTCTGTTGATAGGGGTCCTCGGTAGGTATCAGCATAAATTTTTTTTCCTTCGTTAAGCAAAAGCAGCTATCTGCCCGAATAGAAAGATACTCACCATCAACACAAAAATTATTTTTCTCTCCCTTCCCATCTCATTCACGGTTATAGCTATGAAGAGGAAATATAGGCTGTTCTCTTCCATACCTGCAGAGAGTCATAAATAGCCTTTTTTGCCTTTTCTATATCTCTTTTTTTAATAGCCTGAAGGATTTTTCTATGAATTTTTGCTCCTCTTAAAGGTCCTCTTCCAACCCTTAGAGATTTTTCAATGGTGGGCTCAAACATTTCTATTACAGCATGGAATATTTTCGTAATAAGAGGATTATGAGTAGCCTCAGCAAAAGCATAGTGGAATTCTAAGTCGAGTTTACTTGGAATTTTACTGTCGCTTATCCCCTTGGTGTAGCCGGTCTCCAAAGCTTCAATAGCCTTCTCCATTTTTTGAATATCTTTCTCTGTAGCTTTTTCCAGAATAATATCTAAAATCCCTATTTCTAACATCTCCCTTAGCTCTAAAAGTTCCTGAGGTGTTCCCTCTTCCTGGATGAGACTGAAAATTAACTGATTGAGTCCAGAGTGAGGAACTTTTTTAGTAATATAGGTCCCATCTCCTCTTTTGATTTCTACTACTCCTAAAGCCACCAACATTTTTACTGCTTCTCTTACAGCTCCCCGGCTGACCCCATACTTTTCGGTCAGCTCTCTTTCTGAAGGAAGCTTATCCCCTAGTTTTAAATCACCTTGGATGAGAGAACTCTTTATTTCTATCATTATTTTGTCCACTATAGATTTATCATCAGCTAGCTTTTTGGACCTTACAGCTGTCATATGACAATCCTTAGTTAACGTTTAATGTTATATGTCTAATATCTTACCAAAATTTTTTTTCTTGTCAACCCCCCGAAATTCAATCCTAAAAAATTAAAGGTAGGACTTACCTTGAGAGTTTTCAGGAGGGGATTTGCTCATTTTCCTTGACTGGTCTTCCGACTGTTTTACATTTTCACCTGCCGCTGCACTTCTCTTGGTGGACTGAAATGGCTACTAAGACAATTCATCTTACTCAAGATCTCAAACAATTAACCTTTATTTTTGTTGATGGCCATCTTTCTAATAGGACCAGGGATTTTTGATTGAAAAATGGGAAGGATGTAAAGGAGGTTTGTCCTGTGTGGAGTATCTGAGATAGAGATTACCAAAAGAGGGGTAGTTTAGAGAGCAGAGAAGATAGGCTTTAACGAGACCTCAAGGGGGCCCTCATTCCCATCATTCCCATCTTAAAGCGAGCCATCACCACCAGTTGGGCGGGAGCATCCTTCATATTGGAAACTATCTGGTACTCGGTGACGGCCTCGGCAAAGCTACCCTCTTCTTCGTAGATATTGCCTAAAAGAAAATGGGAAAGGGGACTTTTTGGGTCTATCTTCAATGCCTCTTTCACATCGGCAGCTGCTTTATCCAGTTTTCCTCCTTGAAAGTAGACCATTCCCCGAGCATTATAAAAATCTATTTTTTGGGGATACAAACTCTCACCTTTCTCGAAGTAATGGACAGCTTTTTCTACGGTTTTTTTGTCTTGGTAGAGAATCCCTAGCATGAGGTAAGTATAACCATCTTCAGGATTAAGTTTCAAGGCTTTCTCATAGGCCTGGATAGCATCATCTATTCTTCCTTCCCGATAGAGCTTACTACCTTCTTCTTGATAAATTGTAGCCGGCTGGGGTTTTGGAAGGACCTTCACCATGACGATATAAGCAGCTACCAGGATACCGGCAGCAATTCCTCCTCTCACAGCCAACCTTCTAATGCGTAAAGATCTTCTCTTTCTTATTAGCTCATCCAGATACCACCACCAGTGAGAACGGGGAATTTTTCTTTCTTCTCGGTAGGGTAGGGGAGC
>Ga0209979_1003643_pt1 | contig 13437 bp, 10 predicted proteins | sample AnhtaG_FD_183114 | JGI IMG/M metagenome (GOLD analysis project Ga0209979, IMG submission 183114) | Deep subsurface microbial communities from Anholt, Denmark to uncover new lineages of life (NeLLi) - Anholt_01485 metaG (SPAdes) (version 2) | ecosystem: Environmental > Aquatic > Marine > Oceanic...
ACTATAATGGGTAGGCTGGAGAAGCAAATTGACCTATCTCAATAACATACTGCATCAGGTTACCAAGCCCGCCCGCTATACCGGTGGCGAGTGGAACAGCATACTCAAGGATTGGGACAAGACCTTTATCAGGATTGCCCTCTCTTACCCGGATTTGTATGAAATAGGCATGTCCAATATGGCTTTGCCTATCCTCTATGAGCTACTCAATAGCCAGCCGGATGTTCTCGCCGAAAGGGTCTATGCTCCGTGGGTAGATATGGAAGCAGTAATGCGGACAGAAGGTATTCCCCTGTTTAGCCTTGAATCTAAGCGCCCACTAAAAGACTTTGATATTATTGGTTTCTCACTGGGCTATGAACTCACCTACACCAATGTGCTCAATATGCTTAACCTGGCTCAAATTCCCGTCCTCGCTTCAGAGAGAAATGACTCTCACCCAGTAGTAATAGCTGGCGGTAGCTGTGCTCTCAACCCGGAGCCTATGGCTGACTTTATTGACTTTTTTGTAATCGGGGATGGTGAAGAGGTACTGCTTGAGCTATTGGATAGCCTCCGGGATTGGAAACGAGACGGCAAGGGAGCTCCAAAAAAGGAGCTATTTTATCAAGTGGCTACCATTCCCGGCATCTACGTGCCCAGCCTATATCAAGTGGAATACCAGGCTGATGGTTCATTTAAAAGCATCACTCCCACCGTAGCCCAGGCTAAACCCACCATCCAGCGGCGCATAGTGACCAAGCTCCCTCCCCCGGTCACTAAACCGGTAGTTCCTTACATTGAGGTCATCCATGACCGGGGAGCAATAGAGATTCAGCGGGGTTGTAGCCGTGGTTGCCGCTTTTGCCAGGCAGGAACTATATACCGTCCGGTGCGCGAGCGTTCTCAATCTGAGGTAGTGCAAGCCGCCGGGGAGCTTATCACCAACTGCGGCTATAATGAGGTATCCCTGGTCTCACTAAGCACCAGTGATTACACTGGCATTGATGAGCTAGTAGCTAACCTATCCCACCGTTATCACAATCTTAGCCTGTCACTACCCAGCCTCCGCATTGACAGCTTTTCAGTAAGATTAATGGAGGCTCTTCCTTCCCGCAAGAAGACCGGGCTCACCTTCGCGCCGGAGGCTGGAAGTGAAAGACTACGACAAAGCATCAATAAGAACACTCCTGAAGATGAACTCCTGAAAACGGCGGCCACCGCCTTTGACCGAGGCTGGATAAACCTTAAGTTATACTTTATGCTTGGTTTACCCACAGAAACCATCGATGATATAGGGGACATTATTCAACTAGTAGATAAGCTCCGCTCATTGGGCAGAAAGGCTAAAGGAAAAAGACCCCGGTTAAGAATCAGCCTACCCACGTTCGTGCCCAAGCCACATACCCCCTTTCAGTGGGTCGCCCAGGCGGAGGAAGAGCAGCTAAACTCCAAATGCGCGCTTCTTAACCTGGGATTACATCGGAAAGGGGTGAGACTATCGTGGCCAGACCCTAAAGCAAGCCTGCTTGAGGCAGCATTGTCACGAGGAGATAGACAGTTAGGCAAAGTTATCCATCATGCCTGGAAGCTGGGGGCAACCTTTGATGCCTGGAGTGAGCACTTTAATTATGGAAACTGGCTTTGTGCTTTTGAGGAAGCTGGGCTTGAACCCACTTTCTATGCCCAGCGGGAGCGTTCCCTAGATGAACCTTTACCCTGGGCTCATATTGATGTAGGCGTAACTACAGCTTTCCTAAAGCAAGAATATCAGCGTGCCATAGAAGGTATAGAAACCCCCGACTGCCGTCATAAAGCTTGTAACGCCTGCGGCTTAGAGCGCTGGCAATCTGACTGCCAGCAAAAGCGTAAGGGGCTCAGTCAAAGCAAGTGATAGCCACCACCTTATCATCATCACTAAGCCTCATCAGCCTCACCCCTTGAGTGCTTCTCCCTTGAATGGTAATGCCCTTTTTAGGGTCTTTTTCCTTCACCGGCGTGCGGGTAACAATGCCTCCAGCCGATATAATTATCACTTCTTGAGACCGAGAAACCAGCTTGGTAGCAACTACCTCACCCGTTTTTTCAGTAAACTTGAAAGTCCTAACCCCGCTGCCAGCGCGATGCTGGCGTGGATACTCACTAACCGGGGTAAGCTTACCGAAACCCTCGGTAGTAACTACCAGAAGAAAAGTATCTGGATAGGCAATATCCATACTGACCACCCGGTCATCAGGCGTCAGGCGGATACCACACACCCCACCGCTGGTTCTGGAGCTAGCTCTCAGAGTAGACACAGCGAACCTGATTGACTGCCCTTTTTGAGTCACTAATATGACATCACTCTGGTCAGTAGCCAGACCTACTGCCACCAACTCATCCCCAGCCTCTAAATCCATAGCGATAAGCCCGCTACTCCGCACTGAAGCAAATTTATCCGCAGCCGTCTTTTTTACCTCCCCCCGATAAGTAGCCATCAATAAGTAGTCATCCGGCCTAAAATCAGTCACGGCTACCATAGCCGTAATCCTCTCATTATCAGCAACCGGGAAAAGATTAATTACCGCCATCCCTTTAGCTATTCGGGAGCTATCAGCTGGGATTTCGTGGCACTTAACACAAAAGACCTTACCCCGGTTGGTGAAGAATAGCAGGCTATCATGGGTATCAGCCACCACTAAAAGCCTTACCGCATCCTTCTCTCTGGTTACCATGCCAATGATACCCTTGCCACCGCGATGCTGTATCTTGTATTTATGGGATGGCACCCTTTTGACAAATCCCCTATTGCTGAGCGTCACCACTACCCTTTGATGAGGGATAAGGTCTGCCTCACCAAATTCCATCACCCCTTGCTCACTTATCTCAGTTCGCCGTGGGTCGCTATTTTTAGACCTAAGTTCATCCACTTCTTCCTTTATCAGGAGAAGTATTCTCTTAGGATTAGCCAGAAGGTCTTCCAAATAAGCAATGGTTCTTACCACCTCAGCATACTCATCAAGTATCTTGCGCCGCTCTAGATTAGCCAGCCGGCGTAACTGCATATCAAGAATGGCCTGCGCCTGAGCCTGAGATAAATCAAAGCCAGCCATAAGGTTCTGGCGAGCTGCCTCAGCAGTTTTAGATTTTCGGATGGTAGTAATCACCTTATCTATATGGTCCAGAGCAATTTTAAGCCCTTCCAAGATGTGAGCCCTTTCCTTAGCCTTTTTAAGCTCAAACCGAGAGCGCCGCGTGATAACCTCACGACGGAAATCTATATAATACTGAAGCGCTTCTTTAAGGCTAATTACCCGGGGTTGACCATCCACCAGAGCCAGCATGTTAACCGAGAAAGCTGACTGCATTGGGGTATATTTATACAGGTTGTTGAGCACCTGCTGCGGCTGAGCTTCTTTCTTTAGCTCAATGACAATACGCATACCCTGACGGTCCGACTCATCGCGCAGTTCACTGATGCCACTAATTTTCTTATCCTTGACCAGTCCAGCTATCTTCTCCACCAGGGCAGCCTTATTTGTCTGATAAGGAAGCTCGGTAACCACTATCTGACGGCGTCCAATCCCCGAAGCATCCCCCACATGGGCTCTAGCTCGAACTACTATCCTCCCATGTCCGGTAGCATAGGCATTCTTAATCCCCTCTTGCCCCAGGATGATGCCAGCAGTAGGGAAATCAGGACCTTTAATAAACTGAGTAAGTTCATCAATCGTGGCTTCAGGGTTATCAATGAGATAAGAAATGGCATCGCATACCTCACCGAGATTATGCGGAGGGATATTGGTAGCCATGCCGACGGCAATTCCAGAGCTGCCATTAACCAGTAAATTGGGTAATCGCGTAGGCAAAACCACAGGCTCCTTGAGACTATTATCAAAGTTCGGCATAAAGTTGACGGTATCCTTATCAATGTCAACCAACATCTCTTCAGCAATCTTGGTCAGGCGGGCCTCGGTATAACGCATTGCAGCTGGGGGGTCATTATCGACGCTGCCAAAATTACCCTGCCCATCACCAAGCATATATCGCATCGAGAAATCCTGTGCCATGCGTACCATCGCCTCATAAACAGAGGTATCACCATGAGGATGATACTTACCCAGCACCTCACCAACAATGCGGGCGCTCTTCTTATGAGGGCTAGCATGGTTAATCCCCATATCATCCATAGCATAAAGAATACGCCGGTGTACCGGCTTCAACCCGTCCCGCACATCAGGTAAGGCACGGGAAGCGATAACACTCATAGCGTAGTCAAGATAAGAGCTCCTCATCTCATCTTCAATACTTACCGGTTTGATTTTTCCTATAACCATAATTCCCTCTCCTCCTAGATTTCAAGAACCTCCTGAACGCTGTTTTTCTGTTCGCCTACTTTAAACATATAATCAGTAGCTGGATTAAACCTCCTATCCTTCGCTATCGGCTTTATCATCAATATCAGGGGATTCCTCAGGCAATAATTCTACCTCGTCTCCACCTACTATAGTATAGCCAGGCTCCTCCACCACCCCCTCCTCATAGTCTAATTCACGCCTAAATATTCTATCGCCAACATAAGGCTGAATACGCTCAACCCCCTTTGAGGGGAAGGAAAGTTGCCCCGCCTGACTAGGGTCTTGATATACCTCTCTAATGATGATAGTCATCATCTCTTCTGTCGCGCTAATGACAGTGGCTGTATACTTATTACCCCCCTTTATTAATTTAATAAGCCGCCGCCCATGCCTGGGCCCCACTTGCCCTAGATACTCCTCACCACCATCTTGGACTATTAAACCAGGCCCATCTACCTTCAAATATACCCTATCACCAGCCACCATTTTGGCCAGCATCTCCCGGGGTGCTAAGCGGTAAAGGTTAACCACCCCCGCCTTGCCTGTTTCCTCAATAAAATGCTGCGGCTCGACCTTATGGAAAGCACCCTCCGAACCAACCACACCTTCCCCTAATTGAGATAAACGATGAAGATTCTTCTTGGCAATGGTATTATAAGGGTCAAGCTCCATAGCTCGGCTGTAGGCTTCCCTTGCCCGAGAATATTCTCCCAGCTCCATATAGGCTCTACCCAACCGATTATAAGCGTCGACATCGTTGGGGAAGCTCTCTATCAGGCTTTTATTAGCCGCTACCGCCTCTCTCCACCGACCTTGCATAGCTAAGGCTATAGCCTGCTTACTGCCCCGCCGTCTTAGGCTTACCTGTTCTTCTTCCTGATACGTCATCACCTACCCCCTAAACTGCCCTGCTTATAATCAGCCTTAACCATCATTCTACTCTAGCCAAAACGGCTAATTTATTCCACTATTCCATCTCAAAAACGCGGTGTAAGGCACGAACTGCGTCCTCAACCCTGGCCTCATCAATAATGCAGGTTATCCTTATCTCCGAGGTAGTAATAAGCTGGATATTTATCCCCTGTTCACTGAGTACCTCAAACATCCTGGCGGCATAACCAGGGGTATTCTGCATCCCAGTACCGATAATACTAACCTTACCCAACTTGGAATCACTCGCACACTCCCTGGCTCCAACTGATTTGGCTATAGGTTTCACCAGACGCATTGCCCTAGCCAACTGGCTTTTAGCCACAGTAAAGGTTAAATCAGTAATATTATCAATACTGGCGTTCTGAACAATGGTATCTATACTAATACCGGCCGTAGCCAAAGGCTGGAAGATAGACGCAGCAATGCCCGGTCGGTCAGGAACACCAACCACCGTTATCTTAGCCACATCAAGGTCATAAGCTATACTCCTCACCCTATTTCGCACTTCCATAGACACCCCTCCATGAATTAATGTACCCGAACTATCAGTGAAGCTAGAGGCTACCAGGATAGGAATATTAAATAGCTCCCCCAACTCAACCGCCCGGGGATGCACCACCTTAGCCCCATAGCTTGCCAGCTCCAGCATCTCCTCGTAGCCAATCTCCGTGAGCTTTTGAGCTTCCGGGATAAGGCGGGGGTCAGCGGTATAAACGCCCTCAACATCAGTATATATCTGGCACGTCTCTGCCCCCAGGCTGGCAGCCAGAGCCACCGCCGTAGTATCAGAGCCACCCCGCCCCAATGTAGTTATATCCATCTCATCAGTAATACCCTGAAAGCCGGCGACAATGACAATCTTCCCCTTCTCCAGCTCTTTAACTACTCGCTTGGCTTCAACCTTCAGGATTCGAGCTCGGCGATGAGCTGAATCAGTCCGTATCCCGGCCTGGGCACCGCTAAGGCTAATAGCCTTGCAACCCATATCCCTGAGCACCATTGCCAGCAGGGTGCTGGAAACAATCTCACCAGTGGACAACAGAACATCAAACTCCCTCCCGCTGGGATGCTCACTAACCTGGTAAGCCAGCTTGATTAGCTTATCAGTGGTATCCCCCATAGCTGAAACTACCACCACCACCCGGTCGCCCTTATCCTTAGCCTGGGCAATGCGCCGAGCCACGCTCTTAATCCGCTCGGCATCAGCCACCGATGAACCACCATACTTTTGAACAATTAGCGCCATAAATTTCTGACCTCAAAAACTCAAATAATTAATCCTATCAGCCTGTCCATAATTTTATACCCCTCCTCAATGAAAAAGCCAGTGCTTTTTGCCTCAGCCTCGGTGAATCTCTTCGCCCCATTGGGAATAAACCCTGGTCCCCACAGCATAAATGGAACCGGCTCACCACTGTGGGTCTGGGTCTTAATCGGGGTGGGGTGGTCGGGCATAATTAGTGTTCTAAGATTATCCGGTCGCCAACTGCGGATTCGGCTCAAAACCTCTCTATCCACCCTCTGGATAGCCTCTATTTTGTCATCAATGGAGCCGGCGTGAGCTGCCTCATCCGTCGCCTCAATATGGATGACTACCAAATCATATTCTTTAAGTGCCGTCAAGGCTCCGACTGCCTGAGCAACATAATCATTATCCAGCCCATCTTTCACCCCCGGTATATCTAGTACCCCCATACCCATCATTCGAGCCAGTCCCCGCACAACATCAACCGCAGATGTTATCGCGGCATTAAGCCCATAAATCTGCTTGAAGGCTGGCATGTCAGGTACCTTGCCACTACCCCAGAAGAGCCAGAGCATTGTCGCCGGAATATCGCCGCGAGACCTCCGCTCCACATTTACCGGATGTTCCCAGAGCACAGCCCGTGAGCGTTCCATCAAGTCCCTAAGTAGCTCACTCCCCGGGCCCTTAGGCAAAAACTCACTAATTACCTTATCGTGAATATCATGCGGAGGGGTGCAAGTAGCCAAAAGGGTATCCTCTCGTCCTTTGAGCTTGCATAGGTGTCGGTAGCTGACGCCAGGGTAAAAGTGGACTTTATCACTACCCAGGCTTTCGTTTAAAGCCCCAATAAGCTGTTGTGCCTCATTGGTACTAATATGCCCCGCACTGTAGTCCCACATCCTGCCATCACGAATAGCCATCAGATTGCAGCGAAAAACGGCTTCTCCCTCATCAATAGTAATACCCATGCTCCTGGCTTCAATGGCAGCCCGACCCCGATAATGTAGTTTTGGGTCGTAACCAAGTACCGACATACAGGCGCAGGCACTGGAGGGTTCCATCCCCGGTGGCACGGTGCGGACAAGCCCCAGAATACCTTCCCTAACCATAGCATCCAGATTGGGTGTATGAGCCAGCTCCAAACAGGTCTCGCCACCACGCTCAGGCAGCGGCAAACCTGCAGCACCATCAATTATCAGAATACAGTATTTCAAGTAAGCTCTCCTATTAGTTTACAATAAAGATTAAATCCGCCTATAATATCACTATCGGGGCGTAGCGCAGCCCGGTTAGCGCGCAGCGTTCGGGACGCTGAGGTCGGAGGTTCAAATCCTCTCGCCCCGACCAGCATTTTCATTCCTGAAACTTTCTCTTTGCCTCTTCCCACAGGGCGTTTTGGTCATCAAAGGATAGCTCGCCTAAATTTAGCCCACGCTGACGGCAGACCTCTTCCATATAAGAAAACCGGCGATAAAATCGCTGGTTTGCCTGCCTCAGCACTGCCTCTAAGTCAATCCCCAGCCGACGGGCAATGTTAGCCAGGGTAAATAGCAAATCACCAAACTCCTGTGCTTTCCGCTCCTGGCTATCAGCTCGCTTAAGCTCGCTAATTTCCTCGGTCAGCTTCTCTATAACACCGTCAATATCTTCCCAGTCAAAGCCAACCTGGGCTACCCGGCGCTGAATCTCCTGACTGTAACCCAGGGCAGGCATCTGTTTAGGCGCACTGGCTAATATAGAGGTATCAGCTCCCCTCTCTTCCTGTTTGAGCTCCTCCCAGTTAAGCGCCACCTCCTCAGCATCCTTTACCTTCTTTGAGCCAAAGATATGGGGATGGCGATGGATTAGCTTGGTAGTGATGCTATTTACTACATCGCCCAGCTCAAACTCCCCGGCTTCAGCGGCAATCTGAGTGTGGAGAACAACCTGCATCAACAGGTCGCCTAACTCATCACAAAGTTTGTCAGCATTCCCTTCATCAAGAGCCTCCAATACCTCATAGCACTCCTCAAGCAGGTTTTTCCTGAGTGAGGCATGGGTCTGCTTCTTGTCCCAGGGGCAACCATCAGGAGCTCGCAGTCTGGCAATAATATCTACTAAGGCAGTAAACTGGCTCAAATCCTCGGGTAAAGACAAAGTAACCCCCCTTCACCTGTTACACGGATTATACAAGCTAGTCTGGAATCAGGCAATAAAATTTGCTGTCAGTCAGAAGACCACAGTCAAAAGGGGAATATTAGCTCCCCAAAATGAATGCGATTTTGGCGTAAGCCCTAATTTAACTCAATGGCAGTATCGCCCCGATGAATTGCCTCTGCCCCCTCAAAAATTCAGTGGCAGACATAGCCCGCTTCCCCTCCAGTTGAACCCTAAGCACTCCTAAAATCCCTTCCCCAGTAGAAATGCCGAACGCAGCCTTTGACTCCACAGCTGAAGTCAGAGCTACTACCTGCCCTACTTCAAGGGCTCTTATCGCCGGCAGAGGCACCGCCTCAATAACCTTAAGCTGCCCTCCTCGCCATCTGGTGCAACACCCTGGCCATGGCTGGAAGGCACGCACCCGCCGCCATATGCCCACAGCTGGCAGACGCCAGTCAATCTCACCCTCCTCCTTGGAGATTGACCGGGAATAGGTAGCTTCAGCTTCATTCTGAGGTTGGGGAGTGAGCTCACCCCTTGACCAACGAGATAAAATTTCTAACAGCAACTGAGCTGCTATCAGTGCTAGCTTGGCGGTAAGCGAGCCGGTGGTATCCTGCGCCGAAATAGGAATCTGCGCCCTAGCTAATACAGGACCGGTATCTAATCCCCTGTCCATCAGCATAATGCTAACCCCGGTAAACTCATCACCAGCCAGAATAGCCGCCGCTACTGGCGAGACCCCTCGAAATCTAGGTAGCAGCGATGGATGAATGTTAATACACCGGCAGCCGGGGATGTCTAAAACCGACTGCGGCAGAATTTGACCAAAGGCAGCCACCACTATAACCTCGGGATGAAATTTAGCCAGTTGCGCTACTACCTCGGCGCTCTTTAAACTAACCGGCTGCACTACCGGCAGCTTCCAGACTAACGCTGCCTTTTTCAAAGGAGTAGCAGATAGGGAACGCCCCCTGCCTGCCGGTTTATCAGGCTGGGTATAGACAGCCACCACCTGATATTGATTAAGAATAAGGTGCTTAAGAGGAGGAATGGCAAACTCAGGGGTACCCATAAATATAACTCGCAATTTAAGCCTCCAACCACTAGATTCTAGCATCAAAAAATATTTTGAACAAACCAGGGCATTTTATATTTGGCGGGGCAAATATCGGCAAAAAAACAAGTCTGACAGACTTGGCAAGGCAGAAGAGGGGTTAAAACAGACCGCTAATCAGCGCCAAAAACCTTGCCTTTAGGGAAGTCGGCTGGTTATTATTCTAGTGATGTTATTACTAACCTCTTTCCTTAGCTAAGTCCGCTACCATTCTTCTGGCCACCCAGGGCGAAAGGGCACATTAAATTTATAACATAAACTGGTGAACTTTAAGGGTCAAATGATGAGGAAATTTAATGGAAGCTAGGTCAGCACAGGAAATCTGGGAAACCGCCTTAGGTGAGCTACAAATCCAGGTCAACAAGGCAAACTACCGGACCTGGCTGGAAAAAACCGTAGGCTTAAGTTATCAAGGTAATCAGTTTGTCGTCGGTGCGCCTAACACCTTCGTTGCCGAATATTTAGACAAGAACCAGCGCTCTTTAATTAAAAAAACACTCATTGGTCTTACCCGCCGTGACATTAAGGTCGTTTTCTCCGTAGATGGGAAGGATGAAAACTCGCCAGGTAGCCATTATGCCCGAGAAGCAACCTCCCCAACCACACCAACAAGCCCCCCTAGGTTCAACCCAAAATATACCTTTGATTCCTTCGTGGTAAGTAGTTGCAACCGTTTAGCCCATGCCGGTGCCCTCGGGGTAGCCGAAAACCCGGGACATAGCTATAATCCACTATTTATATGTGGAGGGGTGGGTCTAGGCAAGACACACCTACTGCACGCTATTGGTCATGCGGCTCTAGCCAGCAATATTCAGGTGCTTTATGTTAGCGGTGAGCAGTTTACCAACGAGTTTATAAACGCTATCCGAGAAAGGAAAACAGAGGAATTCCGCAACAAATATAGAAGTGTGGATATGCTGCTGGTCGATGACATCCAATTTATCAACGGTAAGGAGCAGACAGAGGAATGCTTTTTCCATACCTTTAATGAGCTACACAACGCTAATCGTCAGATTGCCATTACCAGCAACCACCCCCCTAAATCAACGCCCCAATTAGAAGAGCGGCTTCGCTCCCGTTTCGAATGGGGATTAATTGCTGATATTCAACCACCTGATTTTGAAACACGCCTAGCCATTCTACAAGCTAAGGCTGAGCAGGCTGGAGCGAATGTCGCTTCAGATGTGCTCGAGTTTATTGCCCAGCGGCTTCAGCATAACATAAGGGAGCTAGAAGGTAACCTGAACCGGGTTATTGCTTATGCCAGACTGCTTAGAGCTTTACTTACCCCTGAGTTAGCGGCTAAAGCACTCGAGGATATAGCCACTAAAGCTCCTGAAAGTGCCTCTCTCACCCCGGCTCTAGTGGTAGAAGCCGTAGCTAACAGCTTCCAGATAGCTACGGTAGACCTAAAAAGCCGGAGAAGAGACAAGGAAACGGCTCTAGCCCGGCAGGTAGCCATGTATCTTATCAAACAGGAAACCAATTGCTCACTGGTTCAAATTGGTAAGGAGCTGGGGGGGAGAAACCCATCAACTGTTAGCCACGCTTGTGAAAAAATAGCCAATGGTATTGGCGCCAGCCCCCATTTGAGACGTAAAATCCTGGACATCCAACAGAAAATATACCCCAAGCAAAAAGGCAGGAAGCACTAATAACTTTCCACTTTCGCCTGCCTATAAGCAAACTAAATCGGATTAAAATAGCCAGAATTTTGCATAACTGCCTTGTCTTTATTATAAGTCTCAAAAGTTCTCAATCAATGCCGAGATAGCTTTTAGCCCCCAACTTACTCAAAAGTCTAAACCCCACCTTTTATCAGCATAGTAGCTATTAATATGTTATTATTATAATTATTAAATATAACCAGACTGATAAATAGAATATATAATCATAATAAGATAATCTTATGAAAAGCGTAGGGTTGCTCAGCAATCTCAATTATAGTGTTTGATAGAGCGGCAATAGAGGTAAGAGCTGGTGCTGGGGGAGCTGGAATAGTAAGCTTCCGGCGGGAGAAGTTTGTCCCTTTTGGTGGTCCTGATGGTGGTGATGGTGGTGATGGTGGTGATGTAATTATTAGGGCTGACGCTAGTGTTGATAGCTTGCGGATATTTAGCCGAAAAAGATTTTATAGGGCAGCCGATGGTAAGGACGGCAGGGGTAAAAGAAAGCATGGTAAAAAGGGAGAGAACCTGCTCTTAACTGTTCCAGTAGGGACTGTGGTCTCATATAAGACGCAGATTGGTAGTGGTGCGCTTATAGTTGATTTGGAGCAGCCGGGTCAACAGGCAGTAGTAGCTAAGGGTGGTAAGGGGGGATTGGGCAATACTCATTTTACTTCGTCTACTAATCAAGCCCCAGAGCTTGCTCAAAAGGGGGAGTCCGGGGAAGAGAATTCCATCATATTAGAAATGAGGCTTATTGCTGATGTTGGTATCATTGGCTATCCCAATGTGGGCAAGTCTACCTTACTGGCAGCAGCTTCAGCAGCCAGGCCTAAGATAGCTAGCTATCCATTTACTACCCGAGAGCCCATTTTGGGTGTGGTTGAGGTCGGTCAGCGAAGCTTTGTATTGGCTGAGATTCCAGGGCTAATAGATGGTGCTCATCTTGGTCGGGGCCTGGGACACGATTTTCTGCGCCACATTGTGCGTACCAAAATACTGATTCACTTAATAGATGGCAGTTCTGCGTCTCCGGTAGAAAATATGATACAGGTAAATGCCGAGCTCAGCTTATTTGATTCGGCTCTGGCCCAGAAGCCACAACTTATAGTAGTAAATAAAATTGATTTGTCCCAAGTGCAGGCTCGGTTAGCTGAGATAAAGGATGCCTTCAGTAGTGCTGGAACCACACCCCTTTTTGTTTCGGCAGCAACCGGGGAAGGTGTTGCTGGGCTTATGGTGGAAACCCTGAAGGCGCTTCACTCAGTTACCGTTGACGGAGGAGCCAGTGAAAAAATTCCCATGAAAGTTTTCCGCCCTCAGCCCAGGAGTATTGGTTCTAGGGTGCATAAAGAAGGAGACATCTTTGTCGTGGTGGCGCCTGAACTGGAGCGTATTGTGGCTAGGACGGATGTAACTGGCCCTGAGGTGCGCTGGCAGCTCAAAAGGCAACTGGCTAGGCTGGGGGTCAGCAAGGCTTTGGAGAGGGCGGGGATTAAGCCGGGTGATAGAGTTCGTTGTGGGAATTTAGAATGGGATTGGTGATAGAATGAATATCGGGGTGCTGGGAGGGACTTTTGACCCAATCCATATCGGGCATCTCATTCTGGCTGAGGAGGTAAGAGCCAGGCTAAATTTGGCTGAAATTCTTTTTGTGCCGGCTGGTCAGCCGTGGCTAAAGGTAGATAGCCCTATTTCGCCTGCAGAGCACCGGGTGGAGATGGTGCGCCTGGCCATTGCCGATAAACCTTACTTCAAGCTGTCTACTATGGAGATAGAGCGAGCTGGTCCCACATATACCGTTGACACTATGGCTGAACTAAAGGCTCAACTTGGGGCTGGGGATGAGCTTTTTTTCATTCTAGGCTGGGATAATTTAGCTGAGCTGCCTCAGTGGCGGCAGCCATCCCGGCTGATTACAATGTGTCGCTTGGTGGCAGTCCCCAGACCAGATTATCCGCTGCCTGACCTTAAAGCCCTGGAAGCCAGTATCCCAGGGTTATCTCAACGGGTAACGCT
>Ga0209979_1003644_pt1 | contig 13434 bp, 13 predicted proteins | sample AnhtaG_FD_183114 | JGI IMG/M metagenome (GOLD analysis project Ga0209979, IMG submission 183114) | Deep subsurface microbial communities from Anholt, Denmark to uncover new lineages of life (NeLLi) - Anholt_01485 metaG (SPAdes) (version 2) | ecosystem: Environmental > Aquatic > Marine > Oceanic...
TCCCGAATAATACAAGAAAAATTTACAGTGTGCAGCCATTCCCAGCTCCGTTAGTAGAAAAGGTTTTGGAAAATGCCCTGCTCTCCTATTTTTTAAAAAACGGATGCTTAAGGAACACGGGTTTCTGCTGTGCGCCACCAGGTTTTTTCAACTCGACCTCTTCAAAGAGTACTGATGGAGCAATCACAGTGGTGGGAATGCCTAACCTTAAGGCATAGGAGAAAAAGAGTCGCATCATTCCACCGCCAGCCGTGAGCTTATTGTTCACATAATAGTCGTTGCCCACCGCTACGATGTCTTTCAACATTCTGACGGACATCTCTGCCACGATAACTCCGCGCACTAGTTCCTCCCTTCCGTCCTCGACAAATACCTTGTAGACGAGAATCGGAGGAGTTACAAGCTCTTGCTGCAGTCCCCTGCGCATAGAGAAGGATGATAATGAAAACTCTCTTCCCGTAATGCTGGGATTATCGAACTTCTTTATCAACAAGCCGTAGGAGAGCCCTTGATCCTGGCACAGATCGATCAACTCCTGTTTCAATTCAGCAAAGCTTTTTCCCTCGGTTGTCTGCACGAAGAGGTTTCCGATCTGAACGCTGGGAGAACCTATCTGCATGGCGCGGCCGTGGCCGTTTGATTGGGATATTTCTTTGCTGGGGCGGCGTGACATCAGAAGAGTTTTCAAAACTCCACGCTCAATGATAGTCACTGGCCGGGCCGGAACGCCTTGGTCATCAACCTTATAGGACCCTATAAGCTGCTGCTTTTCATAGGTTTTCTGAGTGGGATCATCCACGACAGTAAAAAAGGAAGGGAGTACTCGACGATTCAACCGGGAGGCGAGTTTGCTTTCGGTCATCATCGCTGCCATTTGCTGTTGTTCCATAAGAGGCGGGCGCTGACCAGTAAGCTGGGGAGCAAGCACCTGGGCAAAGAGTTCGCCGGCAGCCTGACCAGTAACAAGCACTGGTCCAAGATACTTCTCCAGCACCGGCGCTGAAGTCAATGCAGTAAGCTCCTCCGCCATCTTTCGTATAGAGGCGGCCATTTCCTTCTCAGGAGGTAACTGCTCAAGACTGGTCCCGTAGGAAGGAACAAAATGTTTCAGTCCCATCCCGTCGGATGCCTGGGTAGCCGCTCTTGCATAGAGCGAAACGAGATTGGCCGGCTGATGACTTACAGTGCCTTCGCTGTTGATGAAATATTTGTGCGAAAATCTAATGTTAAGGCTGATACTTGAATCATAAATAACGGGAAATTCGCGGAAAATAGCGGACAAGCGGCGCAAGATCCCTTCCCATTTTTCCTGGTCAAATGTTAATAGTTTTTTGGGAGCGATGGTCTTTGTAGCTTCCTCACGCGAAAAGTCGGGGATTTCTTCAGGCTGGACTTTGGTTTTGATAAAAGATCTTTTCGCTGCCAACTGCTCCAGCGCCTGTTTGTAAGCTCCATCAGTCGCCAGCCACATGTCGTGGCGCAACGCTGCATAATCATCTTCCAGCATAAGTTGGATTGGACGGCCTCCTATCATGGAATAAAGTGAACGCCCGCCCGCGAATTCACTGTTATCCAGATCGTAGCTGCCCACCCGTAAACCTAATCTCAACAAGCGGTTTCTATCCTGGTCGGATTCAACGATCGCCCCAAACACAGCTTTGACTACAAATGTCTCAGCATCCTCCACGGCATATTCGATGTAATACGGCTTCTCCATATCCTTGAGTTGAAGTTTCTCCATCGATCGGTTCATTTCATCTTTGAGAGCTTTCAGTAATACATCTTCTTTCTGCTGGGCCATGAGCTTAGACGCTGGAATAACAATCGAGAGCATACAACTTAAGAAAAAGATCCAGAGAAAGATAAATCGTGATTGCTTAGTTCTCATCATTGTTTCCTCCTTTTAGGCGGAGGGAGAAGGGGTGGTCGATCCGGTGATTTCCTTCTCTTTTGAATCTCAATCTCCCCTGTGAGAATACTTGGAGCTACGGCAGAAACAGGTACTCCTCCGGATTCAGCTCCGCAGATTCCGTTAAAAACTTCTGGCTTATCTCCGCACGCCAGGATCTTACTAAAAGAGACAAGTGGCGTGCCGATCAAATCCACACCGCGCACCATCTCGTCAGGACGTCCGTCGGTGAACACGCGGTAGACTATGATCGGAATCACCGCGTACGCCTGGGGAATCCCCCGGCCGGTAAAGGTGAAGCCGCCAGAAATGTCTTCGAAGATTAGACCAAACTCCTTGTCTTGTTTTTTGCACTCTTCAATCAGCAGCTCGCGAAGCTTCTTTTCCGAGACGGTCTTGGATACTTCCACGATCAAATTACCTTGACGGCCAACCGCTCTGTAGCCCGCTTGCTTTCGCCCGTGCCCGCTCGACTTATCAAACCCGGCAATAGGCGAACGCGACATCAGGAAATTCTTCAAAATACCTTTTTCTACCACTGTCACGCGCTGGGCCTTCACACCTTCATCATCATATAGATAGTGGCCGCTGAGATCTTTATCGCCGAAGCTTTTTTGCAGGGGATCATCATAGACGGATATGAAATCAGGCAACACCGGTTGGTTAATCTTTTTTGTAAAGGTTTGACCTTCTTCTTCATCCTTCTGGCGATGGCCCTCGATGCGGTGGCCGAAAATCTCGTGAAAAAAGACACCGGCAGCGCGCCCGGACAAAATGGCTGGACCCGTAAACGGCTCTGCAACTGGAGATGCACGCAGAGCTAATAGTTCTTTTGTGAGAAGCTTAATTTTCTGACGCACTTCCTCCTCATCGGGCATTTTTTCCATCGAGTGTGCATCGAATGATTCATACTTGTAAAGATCCATCCCATCTTCTGCTTTTGTCCTGGCATAGACACCGAGACGCCAATGAGTCAACCCGTGCTGGATCACTGTCCCCTCACTGTTGACAAGATACTTGTTTGTAGCGTTTGCCGATAAACTTACACTGGATTCATAGATTTCCGGAAAATCTTTGAACAGCGCTGAGTATTTCTTGAGCTTCTTTTCCCATTTAGCCTTATCCGCCATGATCTGGGATATGGGGCTGATGAACTTCTCAGGAGACTCGCGGGAAAAGTCAGCTGATTCGTCCTCCTCTTTTACCTTGACGGTTTTCTGCACCTTCACCTGAATCAATCTTTCCATGGCTGCCTTGTATTTCTTGTCTGTCTCTAACCAGAGAGCGCTCTTTAATGCATCCAGGTCGTCCTCCAATGAAATAGATACAGGGATAGGGTACCTGAAATCATGCATGCCGCGAAGGCGATGCGTATTATCGAGTTTGTAATCACCTACCCGAACCTCCACATCTAACAGGCGTGAGTGTTCAGTTGAGCTGCGGCGCAGGGCACCGTAGGAGGCTATGATCATAATGTTTCTTGTCTCAGTGATATTGTAGCTGATAAAATAGGGAGGCGGGTTCCCCTTCTCGCCCAACCCTTTCATCGAGCGACTCAATTCTTCTTCCATTGCCTTGAGCACCAGACTCTTCTCTGGCTGCTGAGACAAGCCACCTTGCATCCAGAGGCAACAACACACCAACAGAAAAGCACAGCTAATCAAGGCTCGAACCAGTCCTTTCTTCATATTCACCTCCTTGTTTTAAAGTAAGTCTGCAGAGAATTTCTTGAAAGTCACGGCGGGAAATTGAAATAAGAATATGAGCAATAGCAATCTGTATTTTTGCTCATTAGCAATCTTCCCCCTGTTTCCCGTCATTCGTGCCTGGCTAGAAACACAGGCATCTTTCTCCAATTCTCTCCTAGAAAGAACTTATAGCATAGGAAAAAATATGATGTCAAATATTAAAAAATAAGGCTGAAATAAATCGGCGTTCCTGTCTTTATGGATTCTTGCTCATCTAGCATTCCTAAAGAAAAGTCCTGTACCCAGGTGAGTTCCAATGAGATGCTTGACAATTCTCCTTTTTTGTAAATAAATACAAAAAAGAAGGTACAATAATTATTTTCTTCTGAAATGTCTGATAAGGCTACTCGATGAAACACTATGCAGTTATTGGGATAGGACCTATTGGAAGTATTCTAAGTGCCCATCTTTTAAAAGAAGGGATAGATGTTACTCTTGTTGATATTCTTAAAGAAAGACTTTTTTCCATAAAGAAAAAAGGATTGACAGTTAAGGACCCGAGAGAACAGATAAGCGGAGACCTTGTCGAATATCCAAAGAAATATCTGTATTCTCCGAAGGAAATAAAGGAAAAACCGGATTTAATCTTTATTTGCGTAAAGACGTATTGTCTTCTGGATGTTGCTTCTGAAATCTCAGAGGCCTTCCCTTCTCCTCCTAAAGTTGTTGTTTTCCAAAACGGACTTGATAACGAAGATCAGGCAGCAAAGATATTTGGAAAGGAAAATGTTCTAAGATGCATAATAAATTATGCAGGAGCGATGGCTTCTGATACAGAGGTGGAAATAACCTTTTTTAACCGTCCTAACTACATTGGAGTTATGGACAAAGAGAATGTTCCTCTAGCTCAAGAACTCGCCGAAACTCTCACCCGCTCAGGCCTCGAAACAAAGTATACTGATGATATAAAAAAATACGAATGGGAAAAGGCCATTTTGAATGCATGCCTGGCATCGGTTTCAACAATAACAGGACTCACTATGAAAGAGGTAATGGATTCTTCCCCGTTGAGAGAGATTGTAGAGAATCTCCTTCTCGAGGGTATGAAAGTCGCGGAAGGAACTGGAGTCAAATTTTCTGATAACTTCTATGAATCAGGCTTATCCTATCTAAGTAAGGGCGGGTATCATAAGCCCTCCATGCTTGTGGATATGGAAAAAAGAGGAAAGACGGAAATAGACTTTCTCAACGCTAAAATTGTTGAATACGGAGAGAAACTCGACATTCCAGTTCCCTTCAACTGGATCGTGACAGAAATGATAAAGGGGCTCGAACAAAAAAAGCAAAATCCCGTTAATCAAGTGAAGAAAAGATGAAATTTTTAAAAAATCGGATTTTCATCTCGATTCTTCTATTTTTTATTGTTATCTCAGCTACAAGCAAAAATGCTTCTGCAGCAGATGACAAACTGTTGCATTTTGGAGTTTCATCCATATTTGGAGCTGCAAGCGAAAGTTATCTCCACTATGAAACGAATCTCAAAACTCCTGGAAGACTAATCTGGGGTACAACATTGGGAACCATTCCCGGGCTAGCAAAAGAAATTATTGACAGCACTAAAAAGGACAATTACTTTAGTGGCAGTGATATGGCAGCAAATATTGCCGGGGCTTTTGTTGGGGCTTTAGTCGCCAATATCTTTAATAATGCAATCCAAGTTAAAATTGAAAAAAAAGAAGAAGAAAAAATGATTGCTTTCTCCATATCGTATAGATTTTAAGCCTCTAATATTTATCAATGCGTAAATGAGACTGGTTGTTGCTTTATGCTATTGCCTATTAAATAATTGAGAAAGAGTTGAGTGAAGAATATAGAAACCCTAATACCATTCATCCTCAAGTGGGGAGAGTTGGATTAGAGGCATTATCCAAAGCGCCTCTAGAGAAAGGAGATGAATATATGTCCATTATCCGTATTAATAGAGTATGGTGTAAACGCTGTGATATTTGTGTTGAGATTTGCCCAAAAGATGTTTTAGCTTTTGATAAAAAAGGCTTTCCCATCGTTGTAAATGAGGAATCATGCGTCAAATGTAAATTGTGTGAATTTCAATGTCCAGATCTAGCCATAGAAATAGTGGAGGAAAGCGATGAGTGAAGCAATTTTAATGCAAGGAAATAGAGCAATTGCAGAAGCTGCTATTGTTGCTGGAGTTAAATTCTGTGCTGGCTACCCTATTACTCCAGCTTCCGAAGTGATGGAAATTTTATCTAGAAAACTTCCTTCAATAGGGGGACGGTATATTCAGATGGAAGATGAGTTAGGAAGTATTGGTGCTGTAATTGGGGCATCTGCGGCTGGGAAGAAGGCGATGACAATCACTAGTGGCCCTGGATTCAGTCTGATGCAAGAAAGTATAGGTTATGCGGCAATGATTGAAATGCCAATTGTAATTTATAATGCTCAACGTGCAGGGCCGAGTACTGGAGGAGCGACCAAACCCCAACAGGGTGATATTATGCAGACAAAATGGGGTTCCCATGGGGACAGTCCCAGGATTGCTGTTTGTCCGGGCACTGTTCAAGAAGCTTATAATCTAACAATTAGAGCTTTTAATATGGCTGAAACATATATGGGTCCTGTTGTGATTTTATCTGATCAGCTTTTAGCCCACAAGAGAGAGAGTGTCGTACTCCCTGACCCGAATTCTATAGAAATTATAAACAGGCGAACAGATGCACCACCTCAAGAAGTCTACCTTCCTTACCGTGTTGATGAGACAGGGATACCTGTTATACCACCCTTAGGAGGAGGTTATCGTTATAATATGTCAGGTATGCTTCATGGAGAAAATGGCATTCCAGATTTATCACCTAAAACAATTGATGCTTGTATAAGAAGAATAAATAGAAAGTTAAACAAATATTATGACGATATTGTAATGGTAGAGAATATCAGAAATGATGAAGCTAAGATTGCCATTTTAGCATATGGCTCAGCCACAAGACCTGCTAGGGGAGCAGCAAAAATGGCTACAAAAAAAGGAATAAATGTGGAATTTATCCGGCTTATCACAATATGGCCATTTCCTGAAAAAGAGGTTAGGGAAGTTGCGGAGCGTGTTGAGAAAATTATTGTAGTAGAAATGAATTTGGGCCAGATTGCTGGTGTAGTCCGTCAGGTTATAGAAGGAAGAGCGAAAGTTGTTCAATTCAATAAAGTCTCTGGACAAGCAATAACGGTTGTTGAATTATTTAATAAAATTAAGGAAATAAGTGAATAGAGGAGAAAAAGGCATGAGTAAATTAGATAAATATTTGCGTTTAAATCTGATGCCTCATTTTGCATGTCCTGGTTGTACTCATGGCATAGCCTGGGCAGCAATGGTTAGGGCAATTGACAAATTGGGATTAGATCAAAATAAGACAGTCATGGTATGTGCCATTGGATGCGCTGGAAGGTTGCCTATCTATCTCAATTTTCCCTCTATTAGGACTCCACATGGAAGAGCTTTGGCATTTGCTACAGGGATTAAGCTGGCTAATCCAGAACTCAAAATAGTTGTATTTATGGGTGATGGAGATGCCTTAGCAATTGGTGGGAATCACTTTATTCATACTGCCCGCCGAAATCTTGATCTCACGGCTATCGTAGCGATCAATGAGATATATGGCATGACTGGTGGACAATATGCCCCGACAACGGGAAAGGGTAGATTTGCATCAACTGCTCCGTTTGGAATGATTGAACCTCAACTCGACACTTGTAAATTGGCTATTGGAGCAGGTGCAACTTTTGTTGCCCGTGGCGATGTATATCATGTAATGGAATTAAATAGTCTGATCCCCAAGGCAATCACTCATAAAGGTTTTTCAGTTGTAGAAATTATTACAAGCTGCCCCACGCATTTTGGCCGAAGAAATAAGTTTAAAAAACCTTTAGATGGATTTTTGAGACTTAAGGATATAACAATATCTAAAGGACAGGCTAAGAGATTATCAAAAGAGGAGATGGAAAACAAATTTGTTAGAGGAATTTTGCACCTGGAAGAACGACCAGAGTATGTAGAGGAATATGACAGGATAACTGGTTTTAAAGAAGAAGGAGTTATGCCATGAATTTCAACGATCAGGATGAGATTGAAATAAGGTTTAGTGGAACAGGAGGCCAAGGTCTAGTTTTGGCCAGCATAATATTGGGTGAAGCTATGGTCAAAGAAGGCTTTAATGTTATTCAGGGTGAGTCCCACGGGATAGAAGCCAGAGGAACAGCATCTCGTGGAGAAATTATTGCGAGCAAAAAAGAGATTTATAACCTTTCTGTTGAATTGCCCGATATTTTTGTATCAATATCTCAAGATGCTTGTACCAAATATTATAAACAAATAAAGAAGAATGCCCTGGTAATTGTAGATTCATCTATGGTTAATGACTTGCCAACTTTTAATTCTAAAAGCGTGTATGTTTTTCCTTTTACAGAATTACTTAGAGAAAGGTTAAATACCACACTTCCAACAAATATTGCCTTTTTAGGAACATTAATAGGTTTAACCAATTTAACTCCTGTGAGAACTATGGAAAAAGCAATATTGAACCGGGCTCCCAAAGGGAGTGGAAGTATGAATTTAAAAGCTTTCAGGCTCGGACTTGAATTAGCTAAAGGAGCCAAAACATTAGGAACTTAGGAAAATTAGCAATTGAAAATATATGAATTCGAAGTAAAAGAAATTTTCAAGAATGAAGGCTTGTCAATTCCTCAAGGTCGCGTTATTTCTTCTCCTGTGGAAGCCTCAAATTTTGTACGTAATCTTGGGAAAGAAGTTGCAGTTAAGTCTCAAGTTCATGTTGGAGGACGCGGCAAAGCCGGTGGGATAAAATTTGCTTCTTTACCAGAAGAGGCTGCAAGTATTGCAAGCGAATTAATCGGATCAACGCTGAAAGGGGAGAAGATAAAAAAAGTCTTAATAGAAGAAAAGCTCCCGATTAAGAAGGAATTCTATTTAGGAATTACAGTTGACAGGAGAAGCAAAAAAAACATTTTAATTTTTACTCCTTCAGGGGGAATGGATATAGAAGAAATATCCAAAAAGGAGCCTGAAAAAATTACAAAGATTTATATTGATCCTCTCATTGGAATCCAAAGTTTTCATCTCAACCATATTTCAAAAGCTGTAGATTATAATAATAACATTATCTCCCAGCTCAAAGAAATAGCTAGAAAACTCTACCGTATTTATGAAAAATATGACTGTTTAATTGTGGAGATAAACCCTTTAGTCCTTTCAGATACGGGTAATTTGATAGCCCTGGATGGCAAATTGGAGATGGATGATAATGCAAGATATCGTCAAGAAGAATTAATGAATATGTGGGATGAAGATAAGGAAGATCCTTTAGAGTTAATTGGAACAAGAGCTGGATTTGTAGTCATCAAGCTGAAAGGTAGTATCTCTCTGATCAGTAATGGGGCTGGATTAGCCCTCTCAACCATAGATTTACTTCATGAATATGGTAGTGATGCAGCTAATATATTGGACTTAGGCGGAGGAGCAAAAGCGGAGAGAGTTAAGAGTGCAGTTAATGTAGTTATTCAGGATAAGGATGTTAAGGGTATTCTATTTAATATTTTCGGTGGTATTACGCGTTGTGATGAAATCGCCAAAGGTATAACCATGACATTGAATAATATTCCTAGTAAATTACCTGTTGTCTGTCGCTTACAGGGAACAAACAGGGAAGAAGGCATAAATATTCTGAAAAAGGCTGGTTTAAATGCAGTAGCTGACCTTGAAGAAGCAGTAAAACAGATAATAAGAATAATAAAAAGAACATGAGAAAATTATGAGCATTCTGGTTGATGAAAACACTAGGTTAATTATTCAAGGTATAACAGGACGGGAAGGCAATTATCATGCTTTATTGATGAAAAATTATGGAACCAATATTGTTGGAGGAGTAAGTCCTGGAAAAGGCAGACAAGATGTAGACGGTATCCCTGTATTTAACAGTGTTCAAGATGTAATGATAAACACAGATGCCAATACAAGTATTTTGTTTGTACCCCCCCAATTTACAAAAGATGCCATTTTAGAGGCAATTGATAGTGACATAAAACTTGTTGTCGCAGTAGCAGAAGGAGTCCCGGTTAGAGATATGGTTTTTTGTTACTCATACGCTCGTAAAAATAATTGTATACTTATCGGCCCAAATACTCCTGGAGTTATATCCCCGGGGAAGTCAAAAGTTGGCTTTATGGCCGATACTATATATAGACAAGGCAATGTAGGAATAATATCTAGAAGTGCTACTTTATCATATGAAAGTGCTAATGACCTTTCTATGAATGGAATAGGTCAATCTACTGTAGTGGGCATTGGTGGAGATCCTATTTGCGGTTCAACCTTTGTTGATTTACTACCATTATTTGAAGAAGATCAACAAACTGAAGTAGTTATAATGATAGGTGAAATTGGAGGTGCTGATGAGGAGATGGCTGCGAATTACATAAAGAATAATGCTAGCAAACCAGTTATTGCCTTTATTGCTGGTGATGCCGCGCCTACTGGGAAAAGAATGGGGCATGCAGGAGCTATAATCTCACAAGATGGAGAAGGTAGCGCTGATCAAAAAAAAAGAATTCTACGAGAAGCAGGTATTCACATTGCTGAAAAATTGACTGAAATTCCTGATCGAGTAGCTAAAATTCTAAAGGAAAAAGGAGAAATTGGGGATGAAAATATCGCTTAATTATGGGCATAAGTTATTAACCTTGGATATACCTAATAAGAATTATATGGGGATATTAAATCCACGCGATGTCAAGGAAGTGGATGAACCCATTGCTGAAGTCAAGCGTGCTTTAGCAAGTCCTATTGGCACCCAAAGGCTAAAAGAACTGGTTTCACCCAAAGACCAAATAGTGATATTGGCCAGTGATATTTCGCGACCGGCTCCATCTCAAATATTATTGCCGCCGATCCTTGAGGAATTAAAAGAAGCAGGAATCAACAATAATCAGATAAAAGTTGTTTTTGGCCTGGGAGTTCATAGGAAGCAGACTGAAGAAGAGAAAAAGAACCTGGTTGGAGAAGATATCTATAAGCGGATAAAATGTATAGACTTTGATAGAGAGGATTGTGTAGAGATTGGGACTACCAAAAGGGGCACAAGTGTAACTATTTTTAGGGAGGTTTTGGAGGCAGATTTTATTATTGTCACAGGTAATTTGGAATTCCATTATTTTGCAGGTTTTAGCGGTGGAGCAAAAGCAATAGCACCTGGGGTATGCGGCTGGGAAACTATTAAAGCTAACCATCAGCGTTTTCTAGACCCAGGTGCAAGGGGTGCTCAGATCAAAGGTAACCCGGTGAGAGAAGAACTGGAAGAAATTGGTGATATGGTTGGAATTGACTTTATGGTTAACACAATTTTGAACAGCCATAAAAAAGTAATCAAAGTACTAGCTGGCGATATTACTTTAGCACACAGAGAAGGAACCAGTTATATAAACGATATTTTTCGGATAGAGATAGATAAACTAGCAGATATCGTCATCACATCGCCTGGTGGTTTTCCCAAAGATATAGATTTATATCAGACTCATAAAGCCATGGAAAATGCAATTTTGGCTGTAAAAGATGGTGGAATAATTATTGTAGCTGGCGAATGCAAAGATGGCCTGGGGGAAGAACATTTTGCTGAAGCTCTAAATGAAGGACTATCTCCTCAGGAATTGATAGACGAGCTAAGACATAATTTCATCCTGGGACGCCATAAGGCTTCAAGAATAGCTCATATTCATTTAAATAGTGAGATATATTTGATTTCTGACTTGACCCAAGAGACCAGAGAAAGATTGTTTGTGAAGAGTTTTGATTCAATGGAGCAAGCTTTAGCTAAAGCATTAGAAGTACAAGGAAACGAGGCTAAAGTACTCGTAATACCATATGGAATTTCCACATTACCTAATTATAAAGGATAATCAAATAAAATTTTGATCTCCCTGGAGTTGCGTACAGGTGACCTCCCCCCAAATATCGGTCCAGGTCTTAGGTTAGGATAAGTCCTCAACATCTTCATTATTTTTCATTCCTTTGAGTTGTTTACAAAAATCAAATTCAGATGTTGACGATGGAAGGAATATTTTATTTCTTTAACGCGGTTGGGGAAGAATCTGTAGAAAACGCAAGAGATTCGGTTAAAACGAACGCTGCCTGGAGATAGGATGTCGGGCAGAGCGGAAAACATTCCTTGCAGTTAATGCACTCCTCCGCAGCTATTTCCGGAATGAACCTTATCTCCCGTCTTGCTCCACAGTCCACAAATCCAATAGCATTTTTCTTCTTGACTTCGGCACAGTATCTCACACATAGACCACAAAGAATGCAAAACGAGGACTCTTTTTCAAAACGGTCTTTGTCTGCACCATACTCTTGAGCCAAATCCTGCAGTTGGGGTGAATACGGAGCATGAGCCAGCAGAAACTCCAAAATCATTTTGCGTATTTTATCGACCTTCTCAGACCTGGTTCTGACTACCAAATCCTGTTCTACAGGGTAAAGGCAGGCAGCCACGAATTTTGTCCAGCCGCGAACTTCTGCTTCAACTGTGCAAATTCGACATGCACCATAAGGTTCTAATTTCTCGTGGTGACAGAGCATAGGAATAAATATATCTGCACTTTGGGCTGCCTCTAAAACGGTCATCCCTTCCGCTGCTTTTACTTCTTTTCCATCTATCTGAATGATGATTTCACTCGTCTTTTTATGCTTATCCATCATAATTCTCGCTTCTCTGCCGAGCGTTTCATCTTTGCGATGTTTGCCTCATACTCATCTCTGAAGTAGCGCAGCGTGCTGAGGAGCGGATCGGCGGCGGTTTTTCCTAATGCACATAAAGAGGCCGCTCCCGTGACCTCGGATATCTCCTCCAAAAGCTCGATGTCCCCCTCTCTTCCCCTTCCATCACAAATGTTAGTCAGAATCTTAAGCATTTGCCTGATGCCTTCACGGCAGGGGACGCATTTGCCGCACGACTCATTAGAGAGGAAGTGGAGAAAATACCTGGCTACATCGACCATACTGGTATCTTCATCCAACACCAGCATGCCGCCTGCACCGATCGAAGCTCCCAGTTTGGCCAGCTCATCGAAATCCAGAGGAGTGTCGAGGAGACTCTCGGGAATAGAACCTCCCATAGGTCCTCCGAAGTGAACCGCTTTGAGTTTCTTTCCGTTTGGGATTCCACCCCCTATGCCGGAGACGATCTCTCTGACGGTGGTCCCAAAAGGCACCTCTGCGACACCTGTATTGACGATATTGCCGGATAAGGATACTAGTTTGGTTCCCTTGCTCCGCTCTGTCCCGGTAGAGGTATACCATTCGGAACCCTTATCGATTATCAGGGGCACATTAGCCCAGGTTTCGACATTGTTCAGGACACTCGGCTTTCCCCAAATACCACTTACCGAAGTGTGAATATACTTGGGTCTTGGTTCCGGGGGATTCCCTTCTATCGACTTCATCAATGCGCTGGACTCGCCGGAAACGAATATCCCAATATCCAGATGCACCTCAACATTAAAGTTAAAGCTGGAGCCAAGGATATTTTCACCTAAAAGTCCGTATTCCTCCGCCTTAGCGAGGGCAATATCAATATTGTTTTTTAATTGAGGAGTGTCATGACGGATGTAGATAAATCCTTGATGTGAGCCGATAATCTTGTCGATAACTTTATGATCTTCGATAATGGAGATCACTTTCATCTCTCCACCGCATTGAGGGCAGATCAATGGATCCACTTCAAAAGAGATGGGTGATTTGGAAAGTTTTTACCGCAT
>Ga0209979_1003645_pt1 | contig 13430 bp, 12 predicted proteins | sample AnhtaG_FD_183114 | JGI IMG/M metagenome (GOLD analysis project Ga0209979, IMG submission 183114) | Deep subsurface microbial communities from Anholt, Denmark to uncover new lineages of life (NeLLi) - Anholt_01485 metaG (SPAdes) (version 2) | ecosystem: Environmental > Aquatic > Marine > Oceanic...
GTTGGGACAGATCTGGAGCCGATGCAATAATGGCCTTGATTGCTTTGGAGCAGTCAAATACGTGGAAAAGCTACTGGGATGTACGAAAACGGGCTGCATAGCCCTGCCAGAATATCTGGTCGCACCCTTTGAGCAACATAGAAAATCCTGGAATTTTGAGATGGAGTTGATATTCTATTAGGAATGAAGTTCCAACTCATAGCTGAGCAAGGAAAAACAGTGCTGTATGGGATATTCCTGTAATACTAAAGGGAAAGAAGAATCTTTATTGTATAGTTTCAAAATAGTGGGGGAAGTTCAAACTTTTTTGGAGGCTAACATTATGGAACGCAAAACACTTCTGAAAGTTACACTGGTCTGTTTGCTGGTTGTGTCGTTCATCCTGCCTGTGCAGGTGTCGGCTCAGCAGTCCCAGTCTCGTAGAGGCGGACTATACGGCGATTGGCAGATCACAATGAAGTTTGGGGAGCGGCAGATAGATTCGATCCTGTCGTTTTCCAGAAACCAGGAGGGCCAGCACATCGGCCAATGGATCAGCTTCTTCGGGATGAATGAGCTGAAAGACGTCAAATTCGAAGACAACAAGCTCAGCTTTACGCAGGTCATCCGGTTCCAGGACCAGGAGAGAACTTCGACGTTTACGGGCACAGTCGAGCAGGGCGAGCTTTCAGGGCTCCTGATCAGCGACAGAGGTGAAACGGAAATCAAGGGCAAACGGGTCCCGAGAACCCCCCGGGGTGTTGGAAGCTGGGAGATGACTATCAAGGCCGGCGAGAGAGAGTTTACTGGAACTCTTACGATTACTGCCGACAAGGAAGGTAATCTCAGCGGCACCTGGAAAAGCTCCAGAGGCGAGAGTAAGGTTTCAGACTTGAAATACGAAGACCGCAAACTGACTTTTAAGAGAGTGATCCAGAGAGAAAACGGTCAAATGGAAATGGCCTTCGAAGGAACCGTCGGCTACACTTCGCTTGAGGGAGTATTCAAGAGCGACCGCGGGGAAGCTCCAACCGTGGGAAGGCGGGTCGGTGCTTCGCTTATCGGCACGTGGTATCTCGATATTGAATCCGAGCGGGGTGCTCGCAAACAGAGACTGAGAGTCAATCCGGACATGAGCGCACTTTACGGATCTACTCCAATCAAGAAGATTAATCTTGATGGTGACAAGGTGAGCTTCAAATACGTCCTGGAATTCGGCGACCGGAAATACGAAACGAGCTTCGAGGGAAAGATTGCAGAGTCCAAGCTAAGCGGAGAATTGAAAACATCCAGAGGCACGTCGAAAGTAACAGGTACCAGGCGAGCATTTAGAAGATCCAGATCCAGCCAGAGATAAGCCGGGATTGCCGGCGCTTTGTCCAAAGAACGCGCATTCGGGAGCCTGCTGGAATATTTTCCGGCAGGCTCTCTTTACGTATTGACATGCCCGCATTGAGCGTTAACCAACACATGATAACTCTTCGCATATATATGATATCCAGTAGGCTTTTAACGCTCTGAGTTCCGATCGGTCAATGAACCCGAGGTAACAAGGAGTTCCAATTCAATGAATGGACCGGGGCGGATATTTTTCTATGTCTCAATAATCTGCATGAACTGTTTTGATATTCGGCAAGTTCCAGATAGGCGTTTGGCAATGTTTTACTACGATTGGCCACGACATAGGTAGATTTACGATGTCCATTATGATTGCATCGTGAAGCCGAAAAGCTGTTCAGATGAGCTACGAACGTTGGCTGATATGTCGTAACGAGGATGCCTCAAAAAAAATTGTGGCAACAGGGATTTATCCAAAATTGATCCTATTGAGCATGAGAATGAGAGCATTGAATTCTACAAGCAAGTGATTCAGGGGGCGTAGGTATAGGTTGGTAGTAATGAGAAAAGGGGTTAAAGTCCCGATTAGCTCGGGACTCACAGCCCTTCATAGCCGTATTATAAAATAGCTTATATCGTACTGCGTCTTCTCAGCCAGCCGACAAGGCCTGCGCCAATGCTGCCTAACAGAATTGCCCCAGGTGCGGGGATGGCATTAAACTGCAAGTCGTCGATTGCGAAAAGGTCTCCCGTGATCACGAGACGCGAAATATCATAAGTGCCTCTGGTTATCACCGCATAGACATTAGATCCCGTAGCTACTGTGTGTGACTCGAGCGGACTGCCGACGCTATCATAAACGCTTAAAGTCTCGGAGCCTCCTTCGCTGTTCGCAATGCCGATTCCGACCATGCTAGCGGGCAGAGCCAGATCAATCTGAATGGTGCCATCCCAGCCCCCAGGCGCACCACCGTTATCATAAGAGCCGGTCCCGACGTAATTTGGCAGGCTTTGTAAACTAAAGCCGTATCGTGCGAAAAGTGTGCCTGCACCTGTAATCTCAGTAATCGAGGCAACACCGACAGAGACATAATCGTTCCAAAGAACTTGTGTCCCGGGCGCCTTGTCGTCAAAATTTACCAACGTCCCAAAGGTAGGCGAAAGAGTGGGACTAGGTGTACCATAACTTATAGACCCATTAGCAACTGGGGTACCGACGGCGAACATCAATCCTGCTGCTACACAAATTGTAATTAACTTTTTCATAATACGTTCCTCCTTTAATCTTATGTGGCAGGCTTTTACCTTGCCCTAAATATCTTGTTATCTTTTTTCAATGTCAAATTATCTACAGCCGGCCTATAGGGCCTAACCAACTGCTGCTCAGCGAAACCTCTACGGGTACGTGAAAGTCGATACTTCTACCCTATTTTTTTTATTAATTACCTCGAGCAAACAAACTAATGGCACATCGTTACAATAATAATTGGTGAGTCCTCCTCCTTTGAGGTACACCTTTATAATTTTTTATTCTATTAAATTCCGAACCGGATGTCCAGACAAAAATGGGAAAAATAGAAAGTTTTGCACAAGAATTTGCATTTTTGAGTTTATAGCCTTTGTACGGTTATATCATCTTGAATCGACGAGATAATCATGAGAACGACTGAATTTTCATCCAGACGAAACAAGTAGTTGAAATACCACTTTTAGGATTAGGGCTAAGGTTTTATCGGCTAAGATTTATTGCGCTTCAGGCGATATTCGTTAGTGGCAGACAAGCAAGAAAAAAGGGCCATCCACACGCCAGGATAGACCGAGAACTAATGAGAACCGTTCCAGTCCGATTATATTCTTTTGTGCCGATTTGTGAGAGTCCAGAATACCCATCAAGACAAGTCCGCACCCATATCATGGAGTGTGTATGGGCCGATGCCTGTTTGCTTTTCGATATGACCTAATGTGTTGCAATAGAAATAATGCTGAACAGCCACGTACGTCAGCAGTTGATTTCCATACAGGCGCTTGGCAAGAATGCCCGGTGGCCTGGCACTGATAACTTTTTTGCATCTGGGACAATGCTTGCGTTCCAGATGGCATACGATCTTGTTCATTTTGTTGTTCCTTACAAAGTGTTATCTTCTTTGCTGTGGACCACCCGCAGCTATGAGATGTTTTTTCTTGATTAGTTTGGCCGAATTTGCTATAATTCAGTGCTTGAACACTTTTGTTGGTGATTAATCGGATATCAGCTAATATGTTTAGAGTATCTCTCCAAACACTAAAGAAGTGAGGGATAATAAGTGTTCGTTCAGGGAACGATGGACGTGATAGAGAATAAGCAGAAGACTAAAGCGGTATTACTCCAAGAGCTGATCGCATTACGCAGTCGTATTACGGAACTTAATCAAGCGGAGGAAAGGTTAAAATATATTCTCACAACAAGCCCAGTAACCATTTATACATGTGAAGTTGGGGGTAATTGGGCAGCTACGTTCATAAGCGAAAATATCAGGAATCAATTTGCCTACGAACCAAACCAGTTTCTGGAAGATCACAATTTTTGGGTCGCACATATCCATCCAGATGATAGAGAGCACGTACTTGCAGGACTCTCTCGTCTATTCCGAGATGATTTTCACGTTCATGAATATCGATTTCTACATAAAGACGGAAGTTACCGGTGGGTGCATGATGAATCGAGGTTGATTCGCGATGAGCAAGACGAGCCGCTTGAGTGTATAGGGTGCTGGACGGATATCACTGAGCACAAACGACTTGAGCAGAAGGTTCTCCAAAGCGAGGAACAATACAGAACATTAGTAGAATGTGCGGGCGAATCCATTGCCACCATTAACGAAAGCGGGGTATTTTTGTTTATAAACAAGATGGGCGCAAAGGAGTTGGGAGGCAAGCCGGAGGACTACGTAGGAAAGACGATATGGGATCTCTTCCCGAAAGAAATCGCAGACCGGCAAGCGGCGAGTGTGCGAGAGGTAATAAACACCGAACAGGGAATGAATCAGGTCGTATTGACCGAGCTGCGGGGTCAGCCCAGGTGGTATAACAATACCCTTGAACCATTGAGAGACGATAGTGGGAAAGTAACAGCTGCGCTTGTGATAGCAAGAGACATTCATACACTCAAGCAAGCAGAAGAAGAACTGGACAGGTACCGCGAACGAATGGCTCGAGCTGAAGAGCTCGCCTCGCTGGGAACCTTAAGCGCTACTGTGGCTCATGAACTAACACAGCCTTTAACCGTTATTCGTCTGTTAATTGAAAATGCATTGACAAAGCTGGAAGCAACATCTTCCCCGGAGACTGTTGCAAAGAGGCTTAAGGACAGTCTAACCGAAGTCTCGAATATCACTTCAATTGTCGAGAGGTTTCGTAATTTCGCAAGAAGATCCTCAGAGGAGATTGTTAGAGAGATAGAATTGGGGGTCGTTGGTGAGAGAGTTGTGAAGTTATTAAACGAAAGTGCTCGGCGGGCAAGGATTACCTTGCATCTAAACGGTATGGACAAGCTGCCGTTTGTATATTTGAACGAGAAAGACATGGAACAGCTATTTTTTGCACTTGCCGATAACGCCGTACAGGCCGCCGACGGCAAGAAGAGTCGGCAGCTTATCATAAACGGTGCTGTAAAAAATGAGTATATTGAGTTGTGGTTCTCTGACAACTGCGGCGGGATCGCTCCCGAGAATATCGATAAGATATTTGAGCCGTTTTTCACTACCAAACCAAAAGGGCAGGGGACAGGTTTGGGACTTTGCGTCGTGCAGAGCATAGTATCTCGAGCCGGCGGAAATATTCGCGTCGAAAGCAAGTTTGGTGAAGGTTCAACTTTTTTCGTCACGTTGCCCATTAACAAAAGTACGAGGTCGTAACTAAAGAGCAATGATAAGAAGCAAACACATCTTCTTTGTAGATGATGAGCCGAAGGTGCGCCAGGTAGTCGGCGAGACTCTTGAGGATCTCGGCTCAAAGGTTAGCTGTTTTGCCAGTGCAGTCGATTGCCTCGAACAATTAGGTTCCCAAAGGTGTGATTTACTTATCACTGATGTGAAAATGCCTGAGATGGATGGTATGGAATTGTTGGCAAAGGCCAAACGCCTTGCTCCGTGGATGCCTATTCTGGTTATAACCGGCTACGGCGATATACCAATGGCTGTCACGGCAATCAAGGCAGGTGCCGTGGATTTTATCGAGAAACCTCTCGACAAGAAAAGTTTTCTGTGGAAGGTTAAATCGATACTGCAAAAGAGCACTTTCGATGATTTTTATACAGGTAAGCCTTTGACAGAGAGCGAAATGAAGGTATTGAAACTGATCATCGACGGCAAGAGCAACAAGGAAATAGCCAATTTACTGCACCGTTCCGTAAGGACCATCGAAGTACACCGCGGTCACCTTATGCGCAAGCTTGATGTCGCTAACGTAGTTGACCTGGTCAAACGAGCTGCCATGATGGGGCTGGTTGATCTGCCGGCAAAATAAGAACAGAGCAACCTCACCCAGAATGCAGAAGAACGCCTGTGAGTAGTCATTCACACATACTAATGTACTGCAAGGATTAAATGTGTAAAAATACGTAGTTTCCACATTGCATTTTAAGAGAGTAAATAGTATAATTACGTATTGTACCTTCAGGATGAAGTGATGGATTCGGTGGTGGGTGAGCATCCCTTTATACGAGGTTTTTTCCACCGAAAAGGACGGACGCACCAATCATTGTTTGAAAAAGGGCACTTTGTGTGTCCTGCGGTTAGAGATTTGCTAAATCTATGTGGATACATTGTAAATGTGCGAACGGCGAAGGTATTGTTTGAAAACAGCACCTTGTTCGCAAAGAACTTCGCAAGAGCTTAGATCCCCTGTGGTTGAAAAGCGTGTCCAAAGGAACGCATAAGCTTTTGCTTTGTAGGGAATTATGCAAGATTTCCTACTGCAACCCACAGGGACGGAGTCTGCGCCATCGCTGTTGTCGACAGGATTGTGAGACGGATTGATTAGCAAGTGACAACCTATTTGACAGTTTACTTTGGGACGTTGCTGTTGGCGATGTTTCTCGTGCCGATTGTTTCGCGACTGGCTAAGAGGTATCGTTTGGTCGATTCTCCCGGTCCGCGCAAGGTGCACAAAACCCCCATCCCGCGTATCGGCGGAATTGTTTTTATGGTATCGACACTTGCTCTGGTGCTGCCTGTGTTTCTCTTAAATAACAACATCGGCCAGTCTTTCCGTGAGTCGCGGACGGAATTCATCGTGCTACTGGTAGGGGCCGGTTTCATATTTATGATAGGTTTGTTTGATGATTTGCGATCTGTACGAGGTTACATCAAACTGTTATGCCTTATCGCGGCCTCGCTGGCGATCTGTGCTTCAGGGGCAACAATACGTTCCATTTCCGTGGGAACGTGGTTTGTACTTGAGACTGGTTGGGCGGCATGGCCGCTTACGGTATTTTGGATAGTGACGATTACGGTGTGTTTGAGCGTAATTGACGGGCTGGACGGTCTTGCTGCCGGGATAGCAGCCATTGTGTGCGGTACAATTGTACTTCTGGCTCTTTGGGTCGGTCAGGCAGCCATGGCGGTGTTGATGCTGGCGCTGCTAGGCAGTGTTACGGGCTTTCTGTTCTTTAACTTCTATCCCGCCAAGATTTTTATGGGCGACTGCGGCTCTATGTTTCTCGGTTTTTTGATTGGAGCCGGTAGCATAATATGCCAGACAAAGACTTCCACATTAGTAGGGCTGGCGATTCCATTTTTGGTAATGGGTGTGCCGATTCTCGATACGGGCTTTGTCATTATTGGTCGCCGCTTTCTTGAGCGGCGTTCGATATTATCTTCCGATCGAAACCACTTGCATCATCGTCTGTTGGATCTTGGCTTGAATCACCGCACCGTAGTTATTGTTATTTATGCGGTGACAGCCATAGGAGCCAGTATTGGGGTGTTTATGTTAACCACGGAAGGCGGGTGGTCGATAGGACTGCTGGTGGGTGGGCTACTATTGTTGTTTTCAATATTCGCATGCCTGCACGGCAGGCGTTATCGCGGAATACTAATAGTCCTAAAACGTAACTGGGCCATCGCACGTGAAGCAAGGACGGAGAAGCGTAATTTTGAAAGTGCCCAATTGAGGATGAGGGAATCAAGGTCTTTCCGTGCATGGTGGGAGGCGGTGTGCGTCATGGCCAAAAAAATGCATTTTCAAAGTATCGGGGTGTGGAAACGCTGCAACGGCCGTTACGTAAATACCTGTGCCTGGAATACGCCGGAGGACATATTCACAACTGATAAAACAATGAAGCTTATCCTGCCGCTTAATGGAAATGGGACAGCAGAATGGGAGATAAGGGCACGTATTTGGGCAGATAGCTATCTGGAACTAAGCGGCCGACAGGCTATGCTGCTGGGCCGGCTGATGGACGAGTTCCCGCCACCGGAGCAGGAGGAAGAAACTGAAGCATTGGACCAACGTGCCAGCACGACACACAAATCCACGATCAAAGAAAAAGCAGGAGATTTGCTGTCGATGAGGATCGCAAAGACTGAGTGAAGCAATAGGTGTGTCTGAGCCGCTTCGTGTTAAAGACACAATAGAAATAGCCAAGCAGCATAAATTGTATAGTGAACTTTCACAAGGTGTAAGATATGGATGTCATAAAAGATACATATCAAGCTAATTGAGAGAGAGGTAAGAATGGATAATTTGGAAGATAAAACCAAACGCAATACGAACTCGGAAGGAGAAACTGTTCGGCTTCGTCCAGACCCGATAGTGCAGGCAAGGGATGATTCCAGCAGATCCGGCGAAGGGATGCAGCCCACAGAAATCATACCTACTGCCAAAAAGCCGATATCGGCAGCCGATGCGACATTACTGCCTAATCAGTTTATGGGGACGGGAGGACCCACGCAAGCCGTCCCGTTAGGAAGCGATATTATAGAATCGATGTTTCGTTTCAAATGGACGGTTCTGGCAGTTTTCGTCTTAGTGGCCGCTCCCGCGATCGCCGCTATCTGGACCCAGGTAGTTCCTAAGTACAAAGCCAGGGCGGAAGTGCGAGTTCGGCCTATTCTCCCATTTCTGGTCTTCCGGACAGAGGATAGCGGAATGATTCCCTTATATGACTCATTCGTGAACACCCAGGTTTCTATTATAGAGGGTTTAGTAGTCCTTCAACGTGCGTTGGACCAACAGGAAGTCCAGGAGACACAGTGGTACAAGGAGCCTCCAAAACCGCTTGTGCAGCGGCTGCGCGGAAACCCACCTGACCCCCCTATGGAAAGGCTCAGGGATGACCTCTCGGTCAAGCCTCGACGCAAAACCGAGATAATTGACGTCACCTTTATGGATCCCAGCGCCAAAGATGCCAAGCTTATTGTGGATGCTGTTTTGGACCAGTATGTAAAATACATTGGGGAAAAGTCTGATTCGACTAAGGACAAGCTCTACAGCCAGTTGGTAGACCAGTACAAATCTTTGGAAAACGAAATCCTGGGGCGGGAGAAGATATCTGCCGAGCTCCGCAGACTGCTCGGCACGGGAGCTCCGCAGGAACTTGTCTCCAGCAAGAGGGTTCGTCTGGATGGGACACAAGCCCGTCTCAGTGAGCTACGAAATAAGATTGCTATTTTGGAATGGCAGGTGAAGCAGGCCGGTATTGATGACAGCAATGATGTGGCTGTCGCTTCCACTGACCGCAGGGAGAAGCAACCAAAATACTATGAGGATACGGAATGGCGGAAGCTGGATGTTGACGTGAGGACTATTCGACACCAGATTGCCAATACGCTTACTGCCAACCATCCGGATATGATTCGGGTGACAAAGGACATAGAGTTCGCGGAGGAATTAGTTCGACTGCGAGAGACGCAACTGGACGAGCTGTGGCTCAACCGACCGAAAAATGCGGCTGGAATGCCAATAACAATCCTCGGCGCCAATGGCCTTAGTTACGAAGAATGGTTAATACACCTGCAACATCAACTGACCCAGGCCGAACAAGAGGAGCAGCTTTTGCTTGCAGAGTTCGAGAAACAGCAGGCGGATTTTGAAGGGCTTTTCGAAACCGCCCAATTACTCGAGAAGGAGAACAACACACTGCTGCACAAGCGTGAGTTGTTCAGCGCGGTTCGGCAGCGTCTGGACCAGAAGAATATGGAGCGCAACGTCCCCGGTTCAATCGAGGTATTGATGTGGGCCTTCGTACCCCCTAAGCCTTACAATGACCGTCGAATTGTGTTCACTGCCATGGCGCTGGTTATGGGCTTAGGTATGGGCGGTGGTGCGGCATTCCTAAGGGCCAGCAGGAATCAGGCCATTTATACTCCTAAGGACATGCCCCATCCAATGCAAGTTCCGTTCCTTGGGTACATACCTGTAACTCGTACCAGAAGATCATCAGACGACGAGGTCAGCCCTGCCATGATCGAATCCATCCGGTTCGTGCGTACGGCATTATTGTCGCGGCTGGATAGTCAGGGCAGCACCACAGTACTGGTTACCAGCGCCGATGTGGGGACCGGCAAGACGACCTTCACGATGATGTTGGGCAAGAGTCTTGCTCAGGCAGGTAAGAAGGTCCTCATGATGGATGCGGACTTCCAAAAGATGACTCTGACGAAGCGATTCCACCTCCCCGATAAGTCTGGCTTCATGGAATCCATGCGTTGCAGGTCCATAGCCACCTGGCACATTTTCCCGACGGAAACTTCCGGCCTGAGTATTATGCCTGCTGGAAAGCAAGGCGATGACGGTGCGGTGTTCGAGGAAATAGCTAACGGAACTTTCGAGACCTGTATTGGCGAACTGCGTGAGCAGTACAACATCATATTGCTGGACAGTTCCCCTATTCTGTCGGTGGCGGATGCAACAATACTTTCAAGCCAGGTAGATGGCACCATTATGGTGGAGCGAGAGCTTGTATCGCGTCGCGCGAATATAATTGAGGCTCTTGCCCATCTTGGTTCTGCTGGGGGACGCCTTTTAGGGACGGTATTTATGGGTTCAGGTGACCACAAAGATTACGGATACGGTTATCATTATAGCAGAACCAGTGAGTCATAATTGTCTCGTTGTTATCGGGGGTTATCCATAAGTATGTGACTACTATGTGAGTACGGCGAAATGTAACTTAGGCTTATTACTTGAGGAAATCAGCTTTTTGAATTTCCAAAATAATCCCATAAGCCCTTGTCAAATAAGGCAATACTGTTCAACCGCAAAAGCTCAAGAAAGAGAGTTTTCATGTTTGGAGTATGCCTTATTCCCGTTTGGCCCAAGCTCACAGCTATTTTTAAGATTAGAGGCTTGTCAAAAAGCCGATTTAGCAATTGAGCAGATTAGACCTGCAAGTGGTGTCCTGAAATAAACCGAAATTATATTGGCGAAAATCGGCATTGCAAATGCTGCCATAATTAGAGCTATTACAAGCAGTTACACTGGTTTTTTCAGTGCAGCCGACGGGGACGGAGTGTATTCGTAGTTAAGTATAGACTAGTGGTCAGCTAATTCGTCAATCGTCGCTCGTATCTCGTGTAGATTATGGATTGCATGTTTTAAAGCGATTTGCTATAATAGGTTCTGTAAGAGACGATTAATAGGAGAATAGATTATGGAATATAAGATTTAACATCAGTAACAGTAATGAGTAAAAAAATAGAGCAAAATTGGTTTTCGCTTGCAGAGTACGATTTGGCAACAGCAAAGGCCATGCTTCAAACTAAACGTTATCTCTATGTTGCGTTTATGTGTCAACAGGCCATAGAAAAGATACTGAAGGCTTGCTATGTGAAGTACCTCGTTTCCACACCACCCTACACTCACAATCTTCTTCGACTTATCAAGGAATTGACCTTCAAGGGCGAAATGGGTGATGAGATGATGGGTGCGATTGAAGAGTTAAATTCGTACTATATCGAGTCTCGGTACACAGAGGACATCAAAGAGTTGACAAGGCAATTCACAGAGGCAAAAGCAACAAGTATCTTGAAATCAACAGAGGAAATTTTTAAATGGATCAAGGCCAGGCTATAATCCGTGAAAAGGTATTGAGATTTTATAAATCAGTGGAAAAACTGTTCCCAGTAAAGAAGGTCTTTCTTTACGGCTCATACGCGAAAGGTTTGGCAAACGAACACAGCGACATTGATGTGGCAGTTGTTATTGATGAAGCTGATCATTCGAAGCGTATCGAGATTACCGCCAAATTATTCCACTCCGCCTTCGATGTTGATGCGTCAATTGAGCCCAAGTGCATCTTCTGGGATGAATATAACAACTATGACAAAACCAGCATTTTATCTGAAATTATTAACACAGGCGTTGAAATTGCGTAAGAAGTCCAAATCTATGCCACGGGCCGGCCTTACGGTGGATGAATTCCTAAAAGCCTTAAAGGGATGACCTATGAGGATGGCTCCGACCATTAGTGGATAGCTCATTCGTCGCTCATATTCGTATTTCTGATTTTTGCTGTAAGAGTAGAATCAGAGCATTTTCGCTGATATGGCAAAGTACAGAAAAAGTGAGGATAATATTATGCGTTCCGCACCGAAGTTGAATCCCGAATATGTAATAGACGTCAATGGGCATAAAAAGGCCGTCATATTGTCCATTGAAGAGTATGAGGAGCTTATCGAGGACCTGCAGGATTTGGCGGTTCTTGCCGAACGGCGGGAAGAGCCGATTATACCACATGCAGACGTCGTGGCTGATCTGAGGTGCAATGGCTACCTATCAGATTGAATGGAAAGCGTCAGCCGTCCGTGTGAGACATCGCAAAGATGCCTATAGATAAGAGCAGTTAACGGTTAGTGGATAGCTAATTCGTCGCTCATATTCGTATTTCTGCTTTTTCCTTTTAACTTTTTCCTTTTGCTTTACTCTTCGTGCCCTTCGTGGTGAACTGAATTTTTGTGTCCTTCGTGGTAAGGCATGTTTTCTTCTGATTTCTGTCTTCTGTCTTCCGACTTCTGTCTTCTGACATCCAACTATGCCCAGATTCCCAAAAAAAGAAGCTGATATTGCCGCCTTGGCCGAGCAATTATATGCCGGGTTGCAGGCGGTTTCAACAGCAACGGCCAAAATGGGCTTTTTAAGTCTTAGCCTGCCGGGAAATAAAAAGTAATAAGGTCGTGATCCAACTCAAAGAACCAAACTACTGGAGACTTTGACATCTGAAATCCCATTATTAGGAACACAAAGTGAAAAAATTTTTGAGTAACAGAGAATTTGTTTTTTGCTTTCTTGCTCTTTACAGGCAAGATATTTCCAGTTGAAAATGAGGTATCTCCAAGAAGAAATGAGGCGTTTCCTGTTGAAAATATGGCATTGCTAAGATGGAATGACGTATTTCCAGTTAAGAATGAGGCATTCGCAATAAGGAATGAGGCGTTTCCAGTTAAGAATGAGACGTTCGCCGTTGAAAATGTCACGTTTCTGGTTGTAAATAGGACATTGCCAACTGAGAATGAGACGATTGCAATTGTAAATGAGGCATTGCTAAAAGGAAATGATGCCTTTGGAATTAAAAAAGGGGCAAAGGGGGTGAGAAAAGGGGCAGAGGGGCACAGAGGGGGCGGTTTCACAGTGTGACGGTATGAGTGCGAGAGTGCGGAAGTGTGGGAGTGGGATATTTGGATTGCATGTTTTAAATCGATTTGTTACAATTGTTCCAGTAAGAGACGATATATCCAAAGGAAGCAATTACGAGGCAGTTACAATGAAATTGAAAGGGATGTATTGATATGCTGAAAACTAATGAATTGCTTGATGAAGCCATGTCGCTACCCGTTGAGTTAAGGGCTCAGTTAATAGATAAATTACTAAAAAGCCTGAACCCATCTCAGGCTGAAATCGACAAGCTCTGGGCTTTAGAGGCTGAAAAGAGAGTTGCCGATATCGAGGCTGGCAAGGTTAAACTCATACCGGGCGAAGAGGTTTTTAAAAGAATAAGGAAAAGACTTAATCAATGAAATTGAAAGTAATAATTCACGAAGCAGAAGAAGGTGGCTATTGGGCGGAAGTTCCCGCAATTCCCGGATGTGCGACTCAGGGAGATACTTTCGATGAATTGCTGCGCAATATCTATGAAG
>Ga0209979_1003646_pt1 | contig 13424 bp, 11 predicted proteins | sample AnhtaG_FD_183114 | JGI IMG/M metagenome (GOLD analysis project Ga0209979, IMG submission 183114) | Deep subsurface microbial communities from Anholt, Denmark to uncover new lineages of life (NeLLi) - Anholt_01485 metaG (SPAdes) (version 2) | ecosystem: Environmental > Aquatic > Marine > Oceanic...
TTAAAGAAATTTTAGGTGTACCAGAGGATGTGAGAATTGTGTCTCTTATGCCTTTAGGATATCCTAAAGAATTAGGTACCAAGACCGGGAGAAAACCTTTATCAGAAATTATTTGCTATAATAAATATACTTCATAGACTTATAATTATAGTTTGAGACATTGTCAGGGGACGGTCCTTTGACAAACTTTTTAAAGGACAACGAGGGAATAGACTAGACATAAAAGGGGCAGATACAATGTCTGCCCCTTTTATAATTTTATTTTTTATTGAAATAAGAGATTTAATCTCACTTCTTCATTAAATTCCCTTTTTATTCCTCCCTCTATTTCTTCAATAATAATTTCTCCGTTTGCACTGATCATGCAGAACTTAGATCTCCCCCGAAGGCGTTACGATTTGAATCGGTAAAATTAATACGAAGATGTAAATATACTTCTCCATCCATAGCAGAGATATTTCCGAATAAATTGGTAATTTCATATTCCCCGATTAGTTCCTGGAAATGAAATTGTTTATTCCAGATATTAATAAGTCTAAGTGAAGTTTCGTTTTAAATTATTTAGTAAAAAATTATTAAAATGTACTAATTTCGAGTAGTGTTTACACTTGACTTAATATTGTATTATGATATAATCATTTTAACTTGTCTGACAAGTATAATAATAAGACATATAATTTATAAAAAGGAGAATCTCATTGTTTAGTAAAGTTAAGACTAAAAAAGTTTATATGAAAATAGTGGAGCAGATTATGAATTTAATAAAAGAAGGCAAATTAAAACCAGGAGAAAAACTTCCTCCAGAGCAAATTTTGGCAGAGAAGTTTGGAACTTCCCGTCCTTCAGTAAGGGAAGCTCTGAGCGCTCTGGAAATTTTGGGAATAACAGAAAGCAGAGGAGGTAAGGGTAATTTCATAAGGGATAATCTTGGCTCCCCTTTGTATGAGCAAAGATTCAAGGAACTTGAAGAAGAGGAAAGCCCTTTTGAGCTATTAGAGGCAAGAAAGGCAGTGGAGACTGAGATTGTCGGTCTTGCTGCCAAAAAGGCTACAAGAATGGAGATAACTACTATTCAGGAATCCTTAAACAAAATGAAGGGAGCTATGGCGAATATCCCTGAGATTATGGAATTTGATAGGGAATTTCACATTAATATTGCCAGGGCAGCTCATAACAGTCTGCTTTTTTCAATGATGACTTACCTGTCTGACCTACTAAAGGAAAAGCTCTGGATAAATCTGAAAGAGAAAAGCTGGAGCATCCCTGGTCGTCCTCAGAAGTATTTTGAAGAGCATACGGAGATTTTTAACGCTATTAAAAATAAAGACAGTAAGGATGCTCGTAAGAGAATGTACGATCATTTAGCTAGCGTAGAAAAAGATCTACTTAACGAGTAAAGAAGGAGGTTAGTATGCAGGAGTCGATGTATAAATTTATGAAAGTGGGATTAATCCACTTCATGGCTTATCCCCAAGTTATAAGAGGTGATGGCCCAATTCTTGAGACACTACAGAAAATAGCCGAAGATGACTTCTTTACCGCAGTGGAGATTTCCTGGATCAAGGATGAGAAAGTAAGAAATAAGGCAAAAAAAATATTAGAGGTGAGTCATCTAACTGTTGCATACGGTGCGCAACCCCGTTTGTTGGTTAAAAAATTAAATCTTAATTCCTTTGATGAAGCAGAAAGGCAAGAGGCGGTTAATGAGGTTAAAGCAGGAGTTGACGAGGCTTATGAGATAGGGGCAAAGGGCCTTGCTTTTCTAAGCGGTAAGGACCCTGGAGGAGAGGAAAGAAAACAGGCTTTAAAGTTATTAATCTCTTCCGCTAAGGAAATATGCGATTATGCTAAATCCAAAGGAGACCTGGGAATCACCCTGGAGGTTTTTGATCAGGAAATTGATAAAAAATGCTTAATCGGACCGACTAAAGACGCCAGGATGGTGGCAGAGGAAGTGAGAAAGGAATTCGATAACTTTGGATTGATGGTTGATTTATCCCATCTTCCCCTTTTAGGTGAGACTCCTGCTCAGGCCATCATGCCGATTAAGGATTATCTGGTTCATGCCCATATGGGTAATTGCATTCTAAAGGACAAAGAACACCCCGGTTATGGTGACCAGCATCCCAGGTTCGGTATTAAAGGCGGGGAAAATGATGTCAAGGAATTAACCGAATACTTAAAAGTTTTATTGAATATTGGATTCTTGAATCCACAAAATCCCCCCATTGTAAGCTTTGAGGTAAAACCGCTGACTGGTGAGATATCAGAAGTAGTTATAGCTAATGCTAAGAGGGTGCTAAGAGAAGCCTGGGCAAGAGTATAAAAGTAAATAGATTGTGTCCCTATAGAAAGATATGAAGATATATAAGAATATGCTATGTTTATGTTTAGTTCTTTGAAATATAAGAAATTGATAAAATTAAGGTCGTTCACAAAATTTGGAATACTTAAATTGACACCCGAAAATATAAGAATATTAAAATTTTAGTTAATGTGGTAGCTGTCTTTAAGATGAAGTTGCATTTTAAAGATCTTATCAATATTTTTAAAACCAAAAGGTAAAAGGTAGGTGGAAGTGAAATCAAATTCAGATTAGCAGAATGTTTGCTTAAAATAGAGATGAGGGTTTCAGAAAACTTTAGAAGATTAAAAAAATTCACCTCCAACACCCTAAAAAATCGATAAAATGAGTAGAAATTAATCGATAAGCTTCCTAAAACCCTTATCTGATAAGGGTTTCAATGCTGGAGGTGAAGAATAAAATAGATGTACTCTAAAAGCCTTGCAAGACAAGGGTTTTAGAGTTTTCTGAAAGGCACCAAAATAAAAGAGAAAGGAGGTGAAAGTAGATATAATTTTAAAAATAATAGATACTAGCTTGATAACATAATAGTTATGCTTTGGATTAGCATCACGTCTATTGCCAATCGAAAAAAGATGGCTATATTGTGGTTGACACCAATTTAGTAACCCGGATGAGTAACAATATGCTGTCTAATTTAGTAAATAAAGAGGTGATGGAAAAGAATTTGCTGCATTTTCTGTAGAAAACAAAATCTTCTGATATTATAAAACAAGGAGGAGTGATAAGTTAAGTATGTATGTCTTTTGGCTTGAGAATAGAAGATAACTTGAATGGTAATGTCAAAAATAATATGAAAATAAAGGAGGAAAAAATGAAAAAGTTTGTTATTTGCTTAATGCTTTTTATATCGGTTTTTGTATTGTGCGCGCAGGCGGAAGAATATCCTACGAAGTCAATCAGTGTAATTATACACTCATCAGCAGGGGGAGGATCTGATATGTGGGCACGTAAAGTTTCAGGTATAATGGAAAAGAATCTTGGGGTAAAAATGGTATGTACGAATAAACCTGGAGGTAAGGGAGGAATTGGTGCAAATTTTGTCTGGAATTCAAGGCATGATGGCTATACCATCCTTGGTGCTTCAGAAACCTCAATGACTTATGGTGTCAATGGTGCATGTGAAAAAACTGCCAAATTTTGGAATTTTTATATCTCTGCTGGGTCTCCAGGTGTGATAGCTGTTTTAAAAGATTCTCCTTTTGAAACATTTGAGGATTTTATCGAGGCTGCAAAAGATAAACCTGAGACTATTAAAGTCTCCAATGCGGGAATCGGTAAGCTTTGGCATCTCAAAGCTGAAATGTTTAAGAAATATGGCGGTATCCCAATTAAACATTCTCCTTATAATGGAAGTGCCCCAGCCATTGTTGCTCTATTGAGCAAAGAGGTAGATGCTGTCAGTTGCTCAGCAGGTGAAGTAGGCTCTTATATTGAAAGCGGGGAAATGCGTCCTCTGGTTATGACCGAGAAAGATCCCTTTAACTTTCCTGGTTACGGAGAGGCGCCACCGATTACTAAGTTTTTACCACAACTGAGTAAGTATCTACCTATGAGCCAGTTTTTATGTTTAATGGTACCAAAAGATACTCCTCAAGAAATTCTTAACAGATTAGGCGTAGCTTTTGAATATGTCATGCAAACAGAGGATATGGCGGAGTTTATAAAAATGCAGAATGCAACGAAATACGGATTGTGGGGTCAGCCAGCCAATGAAATGGCCATCGAAATGGAGAAAAAGTTTTCCTGGTTTGCCAAAGAACTCGGTATAATCAAGGTAGATCCTGAAGAGTTGGGCATTGAGAAACCCTGATTATCTTGAAGCGGGGGGTCTTTACCCCCCCCTTGTATTTAGGAGTTTTACTTATGAATAAAGGCATTTTATCGATGAAAAAAGAGAAACCTGTTCTGGACGAAAAGACTAAAAATATGCGTGATGGAGATATTATTATTAGCATTTTACTTATTTTTGTCTCTATATGGACAGCTTATGAGTCACTCAGAATGTCGTATGAGATGTATTCTCGGGGTCTCTCAGATTTTTATACAGTACCCGGTCTTTCCCCCTTTATCGTATCTGTACTTATTTTAATTTGTGCAATTGTAGTCTTGGTAAACGCCATACGAGTGGGAGGCGATTTAAAATTTTTGTCTCCTACTGTCCTAAAAAAGACTTTTTCTAGCCTTGAGACATTTACCCCAATCATCGTAATTGGTCTAATGTGGATTTATGTATTTATCCTTGTCGATCGAATTCCTTTTATCATTGCAACTTTTATTTTTATAGCCTTAATGATGGTCATTTTTAAAGCGACTAGACTTATTTGGGCTCTTTTAATTAGCGCATTATATTCTGTAGCGATAGTCTATTTTTTTGCTAAAATAGTAGGGACCATATTTCCCATAACGCTGTTTTTTAATGGTTAAGTATAATCTTATCAAAGGATGATGAAAAATGGGGTACTTTACATTTTTTAAAGCTATCATTAATTTTATATCACCGTATAATCTCGGTTTGATGGCCTTTTCTATGACTTTGGGTATTGTTGTTGGTGTGCTTCCTGGACTCTCCGCGACATTAGGAATTGCTTTGCTGACAGGTATAACCTATTCTTATCCTAAAGAAACAGCCATGGTGATTATGATAGGTCTTTATATTGGTGCCATTTATGCAGGTTCACTTTCGGCTATTTTGATTAACATTCCTGGAACTGGTTCTGCTGCAGCTACATGTTTGGATGGTTATCCTATGGCCAAGCAGGGTAAAGCCACTGATGCTATTATTACAGCTCGCATCGCTTCGTTTATAGGATCAATAGTCGGATTGGTTTGTTTTATTATCATTACACCTTTAATTATAAGAATTGCACTGAACTTTACCTCAGCTGAGTATTTTTGGCTAGGCACTTTTGGTATATTAATATGTGGGTCCCTTTCCTCCCCTGATTTACCAATTAAAGGGTGGATAGCAGGCATGATAGGAATGATGCTTTCATACGTTGGATTGGAGGATATCGGTGCTTATGAACGGTTCACCTTTGGTATTCCTGAATTGATCAGTGGTGTACCATGGGTTCCTCTGATGATAGGCTTTTTTGCTATTCCTCAGATAGTCAAGCTAATCAAGGGTGCCAAAGAGTTTGAAATGATGAAGCAGTTTAAAGAGACGATTAACATCTTAAAGGTTATTAAAGAGAATTTGAAAGGAATTGTCCAATGGGCTTTGCTTGGGGTAGGTATCGGCGCTCTTCCTGGTGTCGGTGAAAATATAGCTGCCTGGGCAGCTTATGGTATTGCGAAAAGGAACTCTCGTTATCCTGAAAAATTTGGAACCGGGGTCATAGAAGGGGTGATGGCGCCAGAAGTTGCGAACAATGCAGCTATTGGCGGTGCAATTATTCCGATGCTGGCTCTTGGAGTTCCAGGAAGTCCTCCCACGGCAGTGTTGATGGGTGCCCTTATGTTACATGGGCTTCGTCCTGGTCCCATGTTGTCAATTGAAAACCCGACTTTTATTTATGAGATGGGCGCCTGGCTTTTTTGGGGAACCGTTATGCTTTTTGTTATTGGGATGTTGAGCGCAAAGCCCATGAGTCAGATTTTAAAAGTTCCTCCTAAAATATTAGCTCCCTTAATAGCAGTTCTATGTGTAGTGGGTGCTTTTTCTGTTTCTTCAGAGACATTTGATATTAAGCTACTTATTATTTTTGGAACAGTTAGCTATATAATGGATAAATATGGATATAGCGCTGGTCCTTTGATTTTGGGATTTATACTTGGTCCATTAACTGATGCTAACTTTCGTCGTACTCTTTATCTAGCCAACGGAAATTTGTTATCCCTCATTAATCGTCCCATAAGCTTTATATTATTTCTTGCAACAGCCTTTATACTTCTGAGGAATCTCCCATATTTCAAACGGGCAAAGTAAAGTTTATTAACAAATTCAAATAAAGGGAGATATAGATACGCCGATAAAGAAAGGCAGAATTAGAATTTTATCCTAACCGAGGGTTATGGAGTACAAGAAGAAGTTTGGGGAAATTATATCAAGACAATTAATGTTTATAAAAAAGCAGATAAATAGTAGGTTTTTAGGCTTTAAAATCTTGAAATTTTATTATTTTCAAGGATAGTTACTAGCTTTTATCAATAATAAGAGACTAGATTACAATAATATAAGATCAGGAGGAGGTGATAAGATAAGATAAGTAGACCTGACTTTTAGCTTGAGAATAAAAGAAGGCTTTAAAAAGTTATGGGCTTTAAGAGAAACTTAGATTATTAAGGAAAGGAGTAATAAAATGAAAAGTTCAAAGTTATTAGTTTTAGGTTTAACTCTAATGTTATTTTCCGTTCTTGTGTTTGGAATATCAGTAATAGGAATGGCTGCAGAAGAATGGCCAACAAGACCGATTTCAGTAATATGTTTTTCCAGTGCGGGAGGGGGAACCGATACTTGGAATAGAGCTGTGGCTGGTGTGATGCAAGAGATATTAGGTGAACCGATGTCTGTTTCGAATATGACAGGTGGTCGAGGAGGAGTAGCAGCTACGTACGTTTGGGATCATCCTCACGATGGCTATCTGGTATTAGGTGCTTCTGAAACTCTCTTGTTGCTCTGTACCAATGATGCACATCCTACTACAGTAAAAGATTGGGAGTTTTTCGTCGCAGCTGGAGCTCCTGGATGTATTGTTGTTCGTGCAGACTCACCCTACAAAACTTTTGAAGATTTTATTAACGCCGCTAAAGCAAATCCAGGGAAGGTTTCCATTAGTAACTCGGGTATCGGAAAACTTTGGCATATGAAAGCTGCGATGATGGATGAATATGCAGGTTTAAGTTTTAAATATATCCCTTATAAAGGAAGTCATCCTACTATCATAGCTTGCTTACAGGGTGAAACAGATGCCGCCGTTGCCTCGACTGGGGAGGTCTCCGCCTTTGTGAAAGCAGGTGAGCTGAGACCTTTAGTTATGAATGAGCCAGAGCCTTCTACTCCCTTTGAGGGATATGGTGAAATTCCTGCTATTACAGAATTTTTCCCTCAATTAAAGAAGTATCTTCCACTAAACCAGTGGTTAGGATATATGCTTCCAGCTGATACCCCTCAATCTGTTTTAGAAAAATTTGCACGGGCATTTGAGCAGGCATTGGAGGATAAAAGAGTTAAGGATTTAGCTGAACTCCGTGGGGAAACTATTTATGGATTAACTGGTAAGGAAGCCAAAGACTTTGCCTTTAAGATGCAGAGCAAATTATGCTGGACTCAATACCAAATGGGATTTTCCACTATTTCTCCTTTAGAATGTGATATTCCAAAACCTTAAATTAAGAGATAGGATGTAATAGGAGTAAAGGGTAACACTTGATAATAGGCGTTACCCTTTTCTTCAATAAGAGTGAGTTAAAATATTATGATTAGTTGAAAGGATTTTATATATGAAAAGAGATACTTTAAGAAGTGCAGATCTTTTAACGGGTATAATTTTTGTAGTTATCGGTATCTATATCTGTTATCAATCGATGGGTATGTTTTATGTTCAAAGGATCAAAATGCAATCGATGGCTGCATGGTATAATTCTCCCGGCCTTTCACCTTTAATTATAGGAGCTATTTTCACTTTTTTGGGAGGAATGTTGATCATTATAGCTATCAAAGATGGAGGAACTTTCGAGATACTAATCTGGAACAGGATAAAAAAAATTCTTAAAATGAGTCAATTTAAAAAGGGATTTCTTGTAGTATTACTTATCGGGATATACATATTTGTTCTGTTAGACCGACTTCCTTTTTTTCTTTCTTCCTTTATTTTTTTAATTGCCACAATGGGTATCTTTAGAGCAGATAAATGGTATAAAATTCTTCTCTATTCAGCTATCTTATCCTGGTTTGTTACATTTATTTTTGGGACAGTAGCAAGGATACCCTTACCAGGTGGAATGTTGAGGATTCCTTTCCTTCCAGGAGTTTAGTTTTCGAGTAATTGCATTTCTTTAAATTTTTAAAATAAGATAGAAGGATAATGTGAATGTCATCATTAATTAGGTTTATATACATACTGGGGAGTTTTTTAAATCCTCATGTTCTTATTATTATAGGGGCATCTACCGCTTTAGGTATAGTAGTTGGGGCTATTCCGGGGCTGACAGCTACCTTAGCTATAGCCTTACTTACTGGCTTAACTTTTGGGTTAGCAAGGTGGGAAGCCTTTAATATTTTAGTAGGGGTATATGTTGGGGCTATGTTTGGAGGTTCGCTCTCAGCAATTTTATTAAATATTCCAGGCACTGGTTCAGCTTCGGCTACCGTCCTGGATGGGTATCCTCTTTCCTTGCAAGGAAAAGCATATACTGCTATTAGCCTAAGTAGAATAGGTGCTTTTTTTGGAACATTAATTGGATTTGTATTTTTGATCTCAATAGCTCCTCCTTTAATGAAGGCGGTTCTGTATTTTACTTCTTTTGAAATGACAACATTGGCTATATTTGCAGTTTTGGTAGCCGGAACTGTTTCATCTCCTGATCTTCCTATAAAGGGATGGATTGGAGGTCTTTTTGGTTTGCTGCTTTCCTGTGTCGGAATGGATTCTATCTGGTCTTATAATAGATTTACTTTTGGACTAATGGGACTTAGTACCGGGATTCCTCTTATTCCTGTTCTTATCGGTTTTTTTGGCATTCCTCAGATTATTAAAATTCTTAGTGGGAGTCAATGGGTCAACCCCCAAAGTATAGAGACAAAAGAAGTGGGAATTGTAGGTCAGTTCAAGTTAAGTTTTAAATATTCTGCAACTATAATACGTTCAGGTATTATTGGGGCAGGGGTAGGTGCTATACCAGGCATAGGTGGGAAAATAGCTGCCTGGCTTTCCTATGAAGCTGCCTATAAAATTAGCAAAGACAGAGAAAAATTTGGTAAAGGAGCTTACGAAGGGGTAATGGCTCCTGAAATAGCTAATAATGCCTGTTGTGGTGGAGCCTTGATTCCTACTTTAACCCTGGGTATACCTGGCGACCCTCCTACTGCAGTATTTTTGGCCGCCCTTATGCTTCATGGAGTAACACCAGGTCCACTTTTAAGTATTGAGCATCCTGATTTTATATTTCAAATGGCAGCACTTCTATTTATTGCTAGTTTTATGGTATTTGGATTAGGGTTAGTTATTGCTAAACCCGTATGTAAGATTTTTGAAATCCCACCTGCCATACTTATGCCGATGGTCACGGTTATGTGTATTATAGGAGGATATGCTCTCAATACCAGGATTACCGATGTATTTCTTCTTTTCGTCTTCGGTATCATTGGATATTTCCTTACTGAGATGGGCTATCATCCCGCTCCTATAGTACTTGGACTACTCCTTGGTGGTATGATAGATGAAAACCTCAGGAGAGCACTTATGATTTCCGATGGAAGTATATTACCTTTCTTAACAAGACCTATTTCATTAGTATTTATTTTAGTAAGTATATATATAATTATTAGTCAGACATCATTGTGGCGTAAAATTTGGCAAAAACAAAAAAAGAATAATATTTCTAATAAATGATCAAATGGTAATAGGAATAATATTAGCTTTTTTAATTATAATTATATCCTCTATATTCTGGACTGTCCCATATGGAGCAGGATGGGTACCTACTCCAATGAAAGCGGTATATAACATGCTCGCAATAGCAGAGGTTAAACCTACAGATGTGGTGTATGATCTTGGGTCAGGGGATGGTAGAATTGCAGTAGTTGCAGTAAAGGAATTTGGGGCTAAGGTTGTTGGGATAGAGATAGACCCTCTACGTTTCATTTTCTCCTGGGTCAGAATAAAATTAACGGGGTTAGATAGTAAAGTTGAATTGATTTGGGGTGATTTTTTTAAACTTGATATTAGTGAAGCGAGTGTAGTTACTCTTTTTTTATCACAAGAAGCAAATGACAAGTTGAAGAGAAAATTTGAAGAGGAATTGAGACCTGATGCAAGGATTGTATCTTTTCATTGGATATTTACTGGATGGGTGCCAGTGAAAAACAGTGAAGACGGGGAGATACACCTTTATAGAATAAACAAATTGAGGAGGTAAAATATGTTGAAATTGGGAGTTAATACAGGCCTGTGGTCCTATGCTGGATTTGATTTAGAAGAAGCTTGTAAGGATATCTCTAATCTTGGTTTAAAATATGTAGACCTTTTTACCAGATTAAATTGTGATCCTACTAATATGAATTTTGATGATATGAAGAAAGTGAGTAAAAAAATTAAGAAATACGGGCTTATAGTTTCCAGTATTTGCAGTGTAATACCTGTTAATTTTTTGGATAGTGAGCAGAACAAAACAATATGCCTAAAGTATATAAATAAAAACTTCGAACTGTCCGAGATATTGGATACAAGATTGGTCCTTATAAAAAACGGGGGGAAGGTACTTGGCAAGGATTATGAAAAGTGCTGGAGTGAATCACTAGAATTTATGAGGAATGTTTGTAAAGAGGCCAAAAGAAAAGGGTTAATACTCATTTTGGAGATGGAGCCACTCATGCATTCCTTAACCAATAGCGTAGCTACATCTCAGCGTTATCTGAATGATTTAGGGGTAGATAATTTTTTGATGAATATCGATATTGGGCATTTTTTTATCGTAAAAGATGGTCCCGAAGAGATTAAAAAACTTTCTGGCTCTATAGCCCATATACATATTGTGGATGATAACGGAACAAACGATACAAATGATGTACTTGGTACAGGGAAAGTTCCCATTTCAGATTATATAAATGCTTGCATAGAATCTGGAATAGAGGATACTTGCCAAAGATATAATGTACTCCCTGTTGCTGCTATGGAAATTGGTTCATTCCGTAGACCAGTTTATCAACCTAAGAATGAAGCAAAGATGTCCTTGAAATTTTTAAGGGAGAATCTGAGTTACTTGGAATTAAAATGAAGGAGGGAACAAATTGAATAAATTGTCAGTTATTACAGGATTTTTAGGAGCTATTAAAAATCGTTATATGGAATATCAAGGAGAACGTACTCTTGAGGAGAAATTGGAACGAGCGTCTAAAATTAAAAACCTGGACGGAGTTGAGCTGTGTTATCCAGCAGACTTTAAAAATGTGGAAAATCTCATTAAACTTATTAAAGGATACAAATTAGGAGTTTCAGCTATAAACTTTAGATCGAGAAGAACAGGTAAATGGTGGAGGGGTTCATTTTCTTCAAACATTGAAAAGGAAAGAAAAGAAGTGGTAGCAGAACTTAAAGAGGCTATGGACTTATCAGTTAGATTAAATTGCAATCGAGTAACTACCTGTCCTCTCAATGAAGGTTTTGACTATTTATTTGAACTGGAATATATAGATGCCTTTAAATATCTTGAGGAGACCTTTAGTGAGGCAGCGGAGCATAACCCTGAGGTAAAGATATGTATAGAATATAAGCTTAATGGTCCTCGGGTTAGGTGCATTTTTGGAACAGCTGGAGAGACACTTGCATTTTGTCAAAAGGTAGGAAAAGAAAATTTAGGGGTAACTTTGGATTTTGGCCATGCACTCTTAGCAAAAGAAAATCCCGCTCAGTCTGCTTGCATGTTAGCTTCGTCTAATAAGCTCTTTTATGTTCATATAAATGACAATGACCGTAACTGGGACTGGGATATGATACCAGGTGCTTATAACTTCTGGGGAATCATCGAATTTTTCTATTATTTAAAGAAGCTCGGCTACAATGATTGGTTTGCTCATGATGTATTTCCCAAAGAGATTGATACGGTGGAAACATTCAATGTGGTTACTTCAAATGATATTAAATTAATGAAAATAGCCGAGCGTATAGATATGCAAAAGATGGAAGAACTCCTTGCGGCTAAAAATCCTCCTCAGACTATAAAATATCTATACTCTCTTTTATAAGGAGTTAAAGAATGAACAGAGAAATATCACTCCCTTATGGAGATAAAGAAGTCCATATAAAATTACCAGAGAAAATTCTTTCTTGGGTGGTTGCTCCAAAAGAAGCGGTATGTGTAAAAAATGAAGCAAAAGAGATACGTAGAGCGATTCGTGGTCCTATAGGGACCCCAACTCTTCCTGAACTTGTCAAAAAAAATGGCAAAAATGTAGTGTTATTAGTAGACGATAATACTAGAAGCACCCCTCAAAAGAAGATATTACCGATTTTATTGGAAGAATTAAATAAAGCAGGGGTAGATGATAATCATATCACTTCCCTAATTGCTTTAGGAACTCATCGACCCATGAAGGACTGGGAAATTAGGGAAAGATTTGGAGATAAGGTAGTAAATCGTATTCGGTTTATAAATCATGACTGGCAAAATCTTGAGAATTTAGTAAAAATTGAAAGCAGCGAAGTTCCTTATCCGTGTTATATCAATCATTTATATTATAAAGCTGATATTAGTATTGGTGTTGGTAATATAATTCCACATATGTATACAGGTTGGGCCGGTGGAGCAAAAATAGTACAACCCGGTGTTTGTGGGGAGGAGACTACTGGGGAAACGCACCTTAGAGCAGGGGAGAACGTATATAATATTATAGGAAATTTAGATAATACAGTTCGGAAGCAAATCAATGCCATCGCTCGAGCTTCTGGACTTACTATGATAGTTAATACTGTATTAAATAGCCGAGGCGAGATAGTAAAGGTAGTAGCTGGGGATTTTGAAATAGCCCATAAAGAGGGAGTTAAATTTGCAGAAAGGGTTTATTGTTTTAATATTGCAGAACAACAGGATATTATTATAGCAAGTAGTCATCCAGCAGACAGAGATTTCTGGCAATCAGTAAAGGCGTTAAATAATTGCGGTATGGCTGTAAAAGATAGGGGCACGCTTATTCTTTTATGTCCTGATCCCGAAGGGATTGCTCCCGATCATCCAGATTTTATAAGTTTGGGGACTTGTTCCCCTGAAGAGGCTAAAGAACGATTCAAAGAAGGGGAGATCAAGGATAAAGTAGCACTTGCCACTTACCTTGCCATGGATATAACCCGTAGGCGTATAAACATAATACTTGTTAGTGAAGGAATTGATCCTGATGAGG
>Ga0209979_1003647_pt1 | contig 13423 bp, 12 predicted proteins | sample AnhtaG_FD_183114 | JGI IMG/M metagenome (GOLD analysis project Ga0209979, IMG submission 183114) | Deep subsurface microbial communities from Anholt, Denmark to uncover new lineages of life (NeLLi) - Anholt_01485 metaG (SPAdes) (version 2) | ecosystem: Environmental > Aquatic > Marine > Oceanic...
ACGCCGGGGGTGTGAACGCTCTTCGAGACGGCAGGGAAACCCCCGATACCCAGTTAGCCACATTTGAATATGGCCGACTAACTTTATTGCTCGAAGCGGCGCTGTGGACACCTTATATGAAAAAGACACCCGGCGACATCCGGGATTCGGACCGGTTTCCAAACTGGCCTTTCAGCAGCACGAAGATTGAAATCTCAGGGACCAAAGGCTTTATGCATTTTAGCCGGCATGGAGGTGGCTGGCAGGCCTTTGATGTCAATGGCGAACTGACACGTTCCGAATATGGACGCCAGGGCGACAAAGAGCACCGGGACAACTTCATTGATTGTATTCGTACCCGAAAAAAACCCAATGCCGACGTGGAAATAGGACACCAATCCGTGCTACTGTGCCACATGGCTAATATCTCTTATCGTCTCGGCAATCAAAAACTTGAATTTGACTCCAAGACCGAATCATTTACAAACTGCGAACAGGCCAATAAATATTTGAAACGCAAGTACCGTAAACCCTGGGTGGTCCCGGATAATGTATGAGCAGGGAAAGAAAGTCCCGCACCAATTGAGCATAGGCTCACGCCTAATTGGTGCGGGATTACATAGAGTTTTGTTGTCCGTAGGCATTGTTGTAGTATGCTGCCATTGCTCCTATTCGAAATGGCTGGAAATCTCCAATATAAAGGTAAGACAAGAACCGACGGAATTGGGTGGCCCCAAGATAATCATCGAGTATGATATTGAAGACCCGAATATTTCATTGGAATCCCCTGCTTACGTTTTTGTCCGCTACAGCAAAGACTTCGGAACCAACTGGCAGTTGATTCCAATGAACTGTCTTCAAGGTAACGGTTTCGACATTGTTGGCAAGCCCGGACATAAGAAGATTATCTGGTGGGGAGCGGGCCAAACCAGTTTCACTGACCTGAACCAGATGGACGTTCGTGTTCGCGGAATTCAGATGATACAGGTCCCGGCTGGAAAATTCGTAATGAAGAGCCTGCCAGGCGGCGGATATGATGAGTCGAAAAACACAAAACCCAGCTCAAACCTTCCCCTCTTTTATATGGCGAAGCATGAAACTACAATTTCTATGTACACAGACTACCTCAACGAGGTCGGTGGCGAGGGAGCCGGCTGGAATCAGCGAATGACCGACAATAATCGCTGTGGCATCAATCGACATATTGATTACACATATAGCGTCAAACCGGGCCGTGAAGACTATCCGATCACCTATGTTTCCTGGTACGATGCGACGAATTTTTTGCGGTGGTGCGGTTTAAGACTGCCGACCGAAGCCGAATGGGAAAAAGCCCTTCGCGGAGGACTCTATCTGGACGGCGATGAAGCGAAAAAACGTCCCAACCCAATGCCTGAAAGGCGCTATCCCTGGGGCAACCAGGCACCGAATGCCGATGGTATTTTCCGATGCAACTACGATGGCGCCGAAGACGGCTTTGACTACACGGCACCTGTAGGAAGCTTTGCGAACTCCAGCAGTCCTTACGAACTCTGCGATTTGGCCGGGAATGTTGCCGAGTGGGCCCTGGACTGGTACTCAACGTCATATCATGCCGGCCTGGATGGATTTCGGATGGTACGGGGCGGCTCGTGGATGGCTGTACCAGCCGCCTGTGATGCCATCACCGGAGCCACGCAACTACCTCTCAAAGAAAGTAGTATTATGGGATTTCGCGGAACAAAGGGACCCCGGAAATCATATTGATGAATTAGCAGGACCAGGAGATCTTAGATTCAAACAGTAAAGCTGCTAAACATAAGCACTCGATAGCCAAAAGCTTGCCGAATATCCCCGGTGCGACTCGAACGCACAACCTCTGGCTCCGGAGGCCCAATCGGGGTTCTGTAAGTGATTGTCGTAAAATGGTTTATCACTGTAAAATAAAGACTTATGAGATCAAGCGAAGATCAGCCGAAGGTCAAACGAAGGTCAGACGTGCATGTTTGGCACGCACTTTGGCACGCGCTTGGTGACATTACTGGCAAGACCGGTCCAGAAATACTGTGAACTCATAGCGATTGCCAAGACATGACTTGGGCTAACCGAGATTGCGTATAAGTATTACCTTTCAAATAATATGGAAGCTTATTAGAAAAACAACAATTCCAAACCTTTTTATATCTTCTAAAATTATTTAATATATGAAAATTAAGGGTGTGCGTGAAGAGGAAGTAAGACAATTTATTGAAAAAAACTATGAAATAGAAATAGAAAATATAAGCTATCATCCAATCGGAGAAAATGGAGCATCATACATAATAAAAACTAAAAACAAAAAACACTTTGCAAAAGTGTTCTCAAAAGATCCTGGCGTTCGAAAAAGCATTAGGGAAATAAAAATTTTCATCGACTTCCTTTACCGAATCAAAAACGAAGATGATTTTGCGTACATTTCAACTCCAATAAGAAATAATCATCAAAACTTAATATCAAAATTCAAAGGATTTGCAGTAATTCTTGAGGATTTTATCCCAGGGAAAAGCCCAAGAAATTTATCTCAAAGAGATTATGCGAAAATAGGAGAAATTCTTGGAAAACTTCATAATATCAATCCAAAGAAATTCAGAAAAATAAAGGAAGATATTCTCAACTTAAAATGGGAATCAAAAATTCTCAAGATTATTAAAAAATTAAAAAAGACTGAAAAGCTATCTAGTGGGGAAAAAAAGCTTAGAACAATCCTTTCGAAAAAAGAGGAAACCTTCAAAAGAGCTATCAAATTTCTAAAAGAAAATGTCAAAAAAATAAAAGCGAGAAAGGATGAATATGTTTTAGTGCACGAAGATTTACACTCGGGAAACCTTTTACAAAATAAGGATGAAATATTTTTTATTGATTGGGAGGGTCTAAAACTTGCCCTGCCAGAAAGAGATCTTATATGGTTTAGAAAAGGATTAGGACTAAGGGCATCAGTTGAAAAAGGATATAAGAAGTCCCTCAAGAAAAATTATAAAATAGATAACCAAACTATGAAATTTTATCTTATTAAAAGACTTCTATCAGACACAACATACTTCTCACAGGGAATAATCACGAGGAAAGAAAGTGTCAGAGAAGCAAGAAGTTATCTTGAAGAAATAAGAAATGAAATCGAAGAATTAGAACAAGTTCTATAGAAAAACAAGGTTCATCCAGTTAATGTGTAAGTTGGTTGTTGCTTAAATCTCGTTTATGCAGCGTACAAGATCTTCCAACATATTGTTCATCTGTCTTCTCGGCAAACCTAAACTCATTCTGACAAATCCCTCCCCGCCTGGACCGTAACTTCTTCCATTGCTAACAAGTATACGCGCAGAGTTCAGCAGGAAACCGCACAATTCCTCAGAAGACAACGGTAGATCTCTACAATCCATCCAGAGTAGAAAGGTGCCCTCAGGTTTAGCTATCCTAACTCTCGGACTCAAGCATGCGAGCCTATCAATAGCATGGTGTATATTCGTCTCTAAGTATGTTTTTAGTCGCTTAAGCCAGTCCACACTGTGCGAATAAGCAGCAGTTACTGCGAGAGGTCCAAATACGTTGGGCAGAGACAACTGCTCGAATTCTTTCTTCCTAACAAATTTATTCCTCAGGAATTTGTTGGGTATGACGACATTCGCTATTTGTAATCCCGAAGCGCAATAAGTTTTACTAGGAGAAATACATGTTACAGAGCGATCAGCAATGGAAGGGCTAAGCGAAGCGATGCAAGCATGTTGTCGGCGGAAGCACAGGTCAGCGAATATCTCATCAGAAACAATGATCATATCGTGTCGTGTGCAGAATTGTCCCAGCTCAAATAACTCATCCTTAGTCCAAACCCGTCCCGATGGATTGTGCGGATTACATAGAATATACATCCGAGCCGAGCCATCTAGCACTCGTTCTACATCATCAAACTCACGGACATATTGACCATCTTTCATAAGAAGGCGGTTAAAAACAACCTTCCTTCCTAAGTTGCTTATACACTGATGAATGGCCGGATAGATAGGAGCATCCGTTACAATAATGTCACCAGCACTGGTATACGTCCTGATAGCTAAAGAAATGGCACTCATAACCCCTGGGGCAGTTGTAATCCATGTCTTGCAAACATCCCATCCAAAACGAGAAAACCACATACAAACGGAGTTAAGAAACTCATGTGACTTCCATGTGTAACCATAGTTCGGACAACTGGCACGTTTCATGACTGCCTCCTGAACGGCAGGAGGTGCTGGAAAATCCATCTCTGCTATCCATGCGGGAATTGCCGCAGTGTTTCCTGAGGCAAACAAGCGGGGAAAATCCCATTTCACGCAATCTGTTCCGCGTCTGTCCAATGGGTGATCAAACAGTCGATCGGCCTGATCCTCATAAGATTGATGTTCTTTATGAATGGTGCGTTTTTCCTTTGTGAGAATATATCTCTGTCTAATTGCCTATAAGGCCATACGAAAGTAGTATCTCCTAACGAGACCATCTGTTTTAGCGAAGGCGATCTAAATGAAACACTCCTCCCAAATCAAAGAGTTGACACCGTTCACCTCTTTTTAAAAACTGAATTCCACAATTCGGAAAGCATACAGAAGGAACATTCATAATTTTTCTCTTGCCAAGTGCGGCATCTAACAGAAGAGTGTTTCTCATCTCATGGCCAATAAACAAGACGTGTCTACCAAGAAAACGTTCTTCCCACAAAACAGCTAGAATGTCCTTCGCCTCAAGTATTTTCTCATTGTACGACGGAAACTTCCCGAACGTATGATTTGGAATATGATCGTCCATATACTCGAAACAACTCGTTTCCTTGAGAATCGCCAACTTAATCAAATTATCATCACTTAGAGTTATATCCAATTCAGTTGCAGCTATCGTGGCAGTTTGAATAGATCTTTCTGAAGTTGATGTCAAAAAGATATCAGGAATCCACCCATTACGCTTTAAGTAACTGCCCAATTGAGAAGCCTGCGTTTTGCCTTTCACTGTTAGCTTCTTATTCTCCTCAGAACGCTCCCACTTCATTTGGCTATATCCGTGATTTCTCGCCATTAACGAATTGAGGCGGGTCTCGCCATGCCTAGACATCACAATGTCTGCATTTATACCTTGATCCATAAAAACATCCTTATTTCGAGGGCGAATCATTCTCTGATATCTTCCAATGAAGTGTGTGCAAGTCTTAAATTATCGAAAACAGCCTTTGCACCTGAGTGGGAAAAGGGGGATTGTAGGAATAATCCAACTGATGCTCGAACGGGGGGTCTTTTAATGGCAAAAGCACGTTCAAAGCGCAGTTGTTTATTATGTTGAGAGTAGCAACTAAACACATCACTACGTCTAGTTAGGACCAAATCCAAGAAAGGTGAGTTAATCGCACTTCCGTTTGCCTCATCGCTTAAGGGGGCAGAGCGTACAGTAACGATGCGATAATCATTCTCCTTATAGCGCTCTACGCCAAATTTCACCGTGCTATCCTGTGTGCGAAGATAGATTCCTGCCCCATCAAATTTTGCAGTTCCTATTATTTTACACTCAGCGCAGAAAGTAAAATCACCATCTATATCTAAAGTTGCATAAGCAAGGGAAGAACATGTGTGCAAACCGGGGATGTTGAACTCATCTTGCCCCGCCTCACATCTAAACGATATGCAAGTATGATCATACTCATACTCTGAGCAGTTCATAGGGACAAATTGGTCCATTGATAATCTGCAATTGGATTCAAAAACATCATTTATTCTAGGATCACATCTACCCATAACGATTCCAACCTCCGTCTATACTTAAGGCTTGTCCAGTGATAGCCGTGTTCTTGATGATTGACACTACAAAATGAGCTATATCCTCCGGTTCTTGAACCCTTCTTTGTGGAATCATCTCCAACATGCGCAACCAGAACTGTTCACTAGTTTCTTGCTGTTCGATCATTTCAGCTTCCAGGTATTTCCACATGTTAGTTCTGACAATTCCTGGACATACGGCATTGACCCGAATATTCTTGTCCGCAACTTCTAAAGCGAGAGATACTGTGAACCCAATCAGCCCCGATTTTGCAGCGCAGTATGCAGGAATGCCGGGAAAACCCATTTTTCCAGAGATAGAACTGATATTAATTATACTCCCACCGGTCTTATTCTTTAGCATCAGCTTCGTGACCTCTCGACATGCAATATAGGGAGCCATCAAATTTGTTTCAATTATGGAGGAAAACTCGCTTGTCGTGCTTCGAACAGTGTGGGCAATGTGTGTGCTTCCAATGGCATTAACCAGTATGTCAATGGCCCCCTTGTCTTTGGCTATGTCCCTTAATGTTTGCGTGAGTGCCGACTCATTGCATGCATCTACGTCCAATGCAGTAATGTTTGCCCCAGTTGCAGTGAGGTCTGTCGCCAAACTTGAAGCACATTTGTAACCGTCTATATTGACGGACTGGTAATGATTGATAGGATTTGAGACTGTGTCGGCATCTACAATTGTTACAGCAGATCCCTCTTCCGCGAGCGCAATGGATACAGCAGCGCCAATTCCTCTTCCACCACCAATAACAACGGATGATTTACCTTTGATCTCGAACATCAATATACCTCGCGGTTGAATCAATTAGTTGTTCCAAGGAAGATCCAGATGCCCTCTCTTGGATTGTATGGATTGCAGAAAGCTCATAAAAATCAACGCTTATGATGTGAATATCCCTGACTAGCACGGACCTAAGATACTCACCAAGCCCTGACACAGAAGAATTATACTCATATACAACTATGGTTCGGAACTTGCTAATTATCTCCCTGGCCTCATCGATAAGATGGGGGCGTCTACACAGAACTCGTAGATGCGAGACCTCGTAATGTTCACTAACACTTTTTACCTTGCTCGCAAAGGATTCGGTTGAGATAAAAAGCGTGTCTCTGCGACCTCGCTGGGAGTAAATAAAATCTCGACCGATCAGTCTGTAGCCTGTTTTTAGTGGTGCTATGCTTTTATGGGACTGGTCGCTAAACAAGTATACTGTACTCTCTCGTGCCTTAACCCTGTCTCTTAGTATGCTCTCAAGAATGTCGGGGTCACAGAGTTCATAGACCATCAGTGTGTCCATACTGGTAAATATATTGGGCGTCGATACCGGGCCGCCCCACACGTCATTTCTGCGAACAGCAATAATCTGCAAATTAGTCACGCTCAGCATTGCGGACTGAATACAACCTATTGAATTCAGCAGAAACTTGTCGTCAGTCAACACAAATTTTATATCATTAGCAGGGAGCATCAAAGTCATTGCCACAGATGCCTGTTCGGATAATCCTGTATTAATATACTCTAATTCTTCTGTAAGCCCAAAACGCCCAGCCATGTCAGGAGTAATTACATGAATGTTGTAATCCTTCTTAAGTCTGCTTAGTATATGGCCAATAGTTGAGCTTGTCGTAGATTTCGCTGGCGAACCTGGCCTCTTATAGGAATGGAAGCCTTTTTCAGTCTTGCAAACAATCACTTCTCTCAAACCTCTTTCGCTACAGTCTTCTAGTTTGCGAAGTAGACTAGTGTACGGTTTGTCGATGACATGAACTTTATCGAAATAGGACTCCAAGTACCCTATATTGAGTGGTTTTCTTAATCTCTCGATTCCTGATTCATTATCATCTACGATAAGCGTATATTTCCTTACGTCATTTTCATATGCGATCCTTATAGCTTCAAAACAAATCCCCTCATTCAGTTCTCCATCTCCCGCAAAACAATAATAGTGTACGCCGTTACCTTGGCGAGATGTAAGCAACGCTCTACCTATGGACATAGCAATGCCCTCTCCAAGGCTGTGATACATTGTGTTTGCGAATCCCCAGTCTTTGTGAACCACGGCGGGAACTGCTCCGTGTATCGAATGAACAAAGCACAAAGGGAAACCGCCGTGGCAGTATCGCGCGGCGTAGAAAGCTGGTGCTATATGACCTCGACCGACTATCAAGTTGGGGCTAGTGCTTGTCAATCCCAATAACCCGAACTCCCAAAAAGCGTTCACGATAGTCGATGAAGATAGGCAGGATGACAAACAGCCAAGACCAGCCACCTCATGACTTCTGCATAAACATGTTTGAACAGTTCTATAAATTGGCTTGCATGCTTCTGCGAGTAAAACAGCTAATTCATTAACTGGTAGCGAAAGAGATGCAAGCGATTCAAACAACAGTATCTCCTTGTTGATTGTTTCTATTTCAGATTCAGTTAGCATGTTCGAACGATCTGAAACACACGCCTTTGTACTTGCCAAAAGAGCTTCATTAGACATCTGTTCGTCTCCTCTTGAGGCTAACTGTCTGTATCGCTTTTCGCAACACGCCGAATATTTCATTCAATTCAGATGCGGACGTGGTGTAGCTTGGCACCAATGCGATCCAGTTCTCCTCACCTCTAACAATCACACCAGACTTGAAGCAATGCTCCTCCACACACTTCCCGTTTTCAGAATCAAGTGTGATGCCTGCGACGAGTCCGGACGATTCCGACCGAATCACATTCCCCAAGGAGCGAAGCTCTGCTACCTTTGACTCGAAGGATCTCTGAAGTACGCGGAATTCATCAGTATGCTCAATGGACTGCAACAGTAATAGGGCTGCCTTTGTTGCAGATATTCCTACAGGATTTGCGGCATAAGTATGGGAATACGAGAAATACCGCCAATCATCATTCCCTGTAAAGGTGTTAGTTATTTGACTGTTTGCTACTATTGCAGAAACGGGGGTATACCCACCGCTCAATCCTTTTCCTAGAATAGCAATGTCCGGCGTTACACCAAACTTATGGGTGTTCAAAAAAGGTCCGGTACGTCCCATGCCGCTCACAATCTCATCTGTAATCATCAGTATATTGTATTTTGAGCAAAGCATGCGCACGCCCTGCAAATACTCTAGAGAAGCTTGATGCATGCCCTTCAGATGATTAACGGGTTCAAATATAAAAGCAGCAATGTTATCCGGCCCTTCTCTCACAATTGCATTCTCAATATCATCTGCACCGTAAGGTTGTTCTTTTCCGTTGCCTCCATGCACTGGAAATGGAGGTGCAATCCTGACAGTGTCATAACCATTAGTGAGGATATCCGCAAAGTTATTCCTGCCTGTTACACTTCTGGCACCTAATGTTGCACCGTGATATGAATGCGCACGTGCGATGATTTTTCTCTTGGTGGCGTTTGTCGTCTTGAGATGATACTGAATTGCCATGGTGATTGCTGCCTCAACCGCTTCAGATCCCCCTGAAAGAAACAGAACACCACCATTGTCCATACTCGTCTTTTTGAGCAGACATTCAGATACGTTAACATAGTCTTCAGTGTAAAAGTGCTCTTTGGGGTGAAAAGGCAATCTGCTCAGCGTTTTACAGATAGTCTTTACTATCGGTTTGCAGCTGTAGCCAAATGGCATGTTGAACATGCCCGAGATCGCGTCAAGATACCGCTTGTTTTCAGTTTCTATACAAATTCCAGAGGCGCTTTTAACTAGTGTGTCTTTAAGCCTGGATTGAAAAATCGGCATAATCTGAACTCACATCAATTTAGCTGATTGAAATCAAAGGCACATCCCTGATTACTGACTACCTGTGCAAAGATTGCTATAAAATGCATCAAAGCTTTTAAGCCTATTCACTCTCTATCGCTTTCTCAAGAACCGCATAACTTGCATTCTTGACGCTATAAACATTCTTAAGCTTCATCGATAATCTGTCAAGCGAATGAAAGATCGATATTTGGTCACTTCGATCTAGCCCAAATGAAACATAGGAAAGTGCTTTTGATATAAACCTTTCAGTTTCACTACTGCTATGAAAAGATCCAAATCTTCTTCCCGCGTCCCGAATTTGGGCCTCAAACTCTTCTAATTCCTGCTTGTGCCGGCATAGTAGGTACTGAATGCCAGGAAGATCTCGGAACTCATTTGACAACACCTCAAAAATGTTTCTGCCAGAGTTTAGCCCTCTCCAAATCTCTACTAAGAGCCTTTGGTCTTTGTGCAACTTCAAGTCCAAGACAGTTCTGTCAAAGTCAGTCTTTCTAAAGAACGACAGCAGGATCACGCCCCCGCACCTCAACACTTCATTAATCTTGTCAACAAAATCATTCAAATGTCTCTTTATGAATATCGGATAGAGAACTCCCGTATTTATGATGACCGTCCTATATTCATTAGTTGCATTCAAATCTAGGAAGTCAATCACCTCTGTTTCGACATAATTTCTCCGAGCTGCTAATTGTGCCATGCTTTCGAGGCAATCAATACTGTGTACATGATGCCCATCATCAAGCAAGGCCCTGCTTACAATCCCTTGCCCGCTGCCTACTACCAGTACAGGGCTAAGAATTGTTGTCATGAACTGCGAAATAAGCTTGTCATTCATGCCGTCTTGTTCGAAACAATCCCAGCAAAATGACAGATCCCTGAAAAGGGACATTTGCTTGCTCTTGATAACCAATGGCACACCCTTCACTTAAGACAAATTGCTTCCCATAGACCATGAAGAGACAATTCCCAAATGTGATAACATGGCCATTAGTTCTTGTTGAGTCGCCATGATTTGCCCATAGCCCATAGGGAATAGTTGATATTTCATCTATCAATATTAGATATAATTCCAACTGTTCACTCCATGTGATTGCCCCCCCTTCTTCTATTGTATTCATTATCATCCCAGTGCGATAACATTTTAGTACTTACCCTGCAGTCGTCATAAAGTTTTGACCCAGAACCATCTCTATGACGCATTCCTCAAAAGAAACAGATTCCGGATCATAATATGTTTCATCCAGCAGCACAAGACTAACTCCAAGTTTGTTCGCTGCTCCCCTAACGGCAGCGAGACTCCCACATGGTATAATTAGAGAATCAAATTGATGACACATTTCCTCGGAATTCCTATGAAGACATATCAATTCAATGTTCTTGATCTTCTCAATCACCGTCATTAAGTATTTCCCTCTAATGTTATGAATATCCGCATATCTTATCCTTCAGAGTGAATAGGGCCTCTTAATTCCGAACCGAATCTGACGGTCCCTTTTTGACGAAAACACAGAATTCCATCTCAGAGAATACTTCGGGGTGTTCCCTACAGTCTAGTGGATAAATCGAGGAGAGCGCCGCAGGCCGCAAATACTTCTCAATATAGATATGATCCTCCGAACAAAGACATCCTTGATAATTTTTCTTAAACTGAGAAAAGGAACCCATTCTTTTAAGAATACACGTTAGTGATTCACTGAGAATGTTTCCAAAGCCGATTGGGTTATATGAGCATGGGATAACATCTCCATACATGGTAACGCCAACCTTCTCCTTGCCTGCTGGACAGCGGATTCCTTCAAAGTATGAAAATGACCAGTCAAATGCAAAATTGGAGTATTGCTCCACAGCATTTCGTATACGGTTTATTTCCTCAGTTGAGAGCAGGAGTGTATCGATTGCCTTGCCAACAGGAGCAACCTGCCCTCCGCTTGATCTTAATCCTTCTCTATGACAGAATTCAATAACCTCTAGTGCTTGGTCGATATGTCCAGGAAAAAAGACTGGCGCCAGTCCAACCCTTAGTCCTTCATCACGACACCAACTAATATTGCGCATCGTCTGTTGGAAATGTCCTGCCCCTCGAATCCTGTCATTAGTCTCCTCCGACATACTTTCAAGACTCAAAAAAAGAAAATCTAGGCCGCTCTGTTTTAGGCGTCTAATATATGTCTGTTCTAAGTTCATTCCATTGGAAACCATATGGATGAAATAGTTCTTTTTGTGAAAAACATCTATTAATAAGAATAGGTCCTGGAATAGAGTGGGCTCACCCCCCAAAATAATCAGTGTAGTTGCTCCAAGCTTTGCAGCTTCTGTAGCTAGTTTGGAATAGTCGTCCATAGATAAAGTACGCTTAGAAGACGAATCCGTCTTGTAACGCTCCACTGAACACATATCGCACTTCATTTGACATGCAAATGTTGGATACAGTTCTAATGCCCTGAGCGTATTCTTTCTGAACAGCCTGGCTCTAACCAATCCCTTCACAACCCTGTGTATTGTGGATAGGGATAGTCGCACTTCACAATTTCTGAGGATCTTGTCTAATTTCTTCATGATTGTTTATGCATTTGATCATCATTAGTGGACAACTCGATAATCAAACCGTTGGTCACTGATTTGTTAGCTTAAGGGAGAATGCTCATTAGTTACTTCTTTGCGAAAGTATCTCCACTCAGAAAGTTCTCTTGTTGTCCTACATATAGCTCCCAGTCTCACATCTGTATGCCTCAGTCCGGTCCAAGCATTCGCCCGGAGATACGTTTGGACACCGAGTTCGTGGGGACCAGGATAGAGTCCATACGACAAGTCCACATTGGGTAGCAGGCCATTAGACTCCGTCCCCGTCGGCGCCCCGCAAACGGCGGGCGCCGAAGAGTCTTCACCTTTGGTTCGAAAAATCAGAAAATAGCCACCATGGAAAGTCTATACTGCAGCACCGAGATGGGCAAGAGAAAAAATGTTCCAGAAAATGCAAAATGACGACAACGTGAGTTCCGGCTTGCTCAGCCAGTAGTCACAATCCGTTAAACATTTAATGATGTGAGACTTATGAGCGGTGGTCACTTCATACGTACCACGCACACGTACCATGGAGGTTCATAATTGGTGTAATTGGAGTTTTACTTCTCTTATTAGTTGGCGCGCTTTACTCTCTGGCTCTGGGGTATAACTATAGATGTATAACGTTTCAACTTGCTAAACTTGAATCGCTATGCCTACAAATTCGTGAGTTCATTATCAATTCTTGGCCTAGAAGTCCAAGTGATTTTGCTGAGAGATGCCAACATAAAGGAAAACCATGGTGTGATCCACCGGAAATCATAAAAATCTTTTGGTTGGCGTTTAGTATCGGGACGGTTTGTACTTGTCAAGCGTTCGTAGGACACCCTTGAACGCACATTTATCTCCTTGAAAATTAAGCACTTATGAAGTCGCCGTCGCAACTGGCATTTTCTGCCCCAAAATGCTATAATTCCGCTTTGGATTCGTAATTTTCGCCGTTCTGTTAAGCTTCAGAGATGGATTACGGCAACAAATATCGAAATTGTCAACGCTGCGGTTACACTGATTGTCAAAGCAGCCATCCTTGCGGCCCGATTCTCTGGCAGAGCCCGCAAACGAAGCCTGAAACGTCTTGCATCCATGGATATTGACGACAAAGACAAGGAGATCATCTTTCTTCGCGAAAGGTCTATCAGCAGCAAATACAGATAACCATCCTTCAAAAAGGGGTCGAGAAGAAACAGAAAAACCTTCGATACACCCTTCGAGAAAAGCTTTTCATCCTCTGGCAAATGGAAACATTCCAGATACCAAGGCGTAGGGTAACTGAGTATTTTGGCATCGCCAGATCTACTCTCTACCGGTGGCTGCATAAGATC
>Ga0209979_1003648_pt1 | contig 13423 bp, 9 predicted proteins | sample AnhtaG_FD_183114 | JGI IMG/M metagenome (GOLD analysis project Ga0209979, IMG submission 183114) | Deep subsurface microbial communities from Anholt, Denmark to uncover new lineages of life (NeLLi) - Anholt_01485 metaG (SPAdes) (version 2) | ecosystem: Environmental > Aquatic > Marine > Oceanic >...
CTTAACCATTGTGCCAGGTTCTATAGTTAATGTAACTTTCTTTGGCACAATTACATCATCTGTTACGTATATTTCCCCACTCCAGGTTTCATCTTTTGTTAGCCTGCCGCTTTTGCTTATTTTAGTCATTGTTTACACCTTGAATGATAGATTTAATCACAATCGATAATCTTAATGTTATTAAATTTACAATACAGCTTTAACTTGGATAAGTCTTTTTCAAGAGTATTAGTGGGCAGAAATGTAAAGTAATTTCCAAGGCAACCTTTTCCAATCCATTTTTCAACATTTCTCAATCGCATCTCAAATGCTACGCGTCCGGGAATAATTTCAAATGAAGATTTAAGAAATTTTCCTGTAGCTAAAACTATCTTATCCAATACCTGACCCCGCAGAAGCCATAGACCACCAGTCGGTTGCAGGGAAAAATCAACTGGCAACAGGACCGTCAGGTAAGCCTAAAACTGCGGTTTGCTTTGCAGATGTTCCGGTAAATGTAATTCCCAAAAGACCATCAAACTGCCCTTTAATAGATAAAACCTTGTGTATAGCTGGGGGAAAAGATTTCCACATATCAATGATGAAGGAGGTAACCTTATCTATTCCTAACCTTTTGAGGATAGTAAGATATTTTGCTACTTCTTCTTCGTTTTGATCTAAAAGAGCATCAAGATAGAGGATATATCCTTTTATCCTATCTGAGATTATAAGGTGCTTACAGGTAGATCTTTCAGGATTAAGATCATCTTACTTAGCTTACCCCTTTACTGCACCAGCGGTCAGTCCTTTTACCAAATACTTTTGTAAAATAGTAAAAAGCACAATTATAGGAATGATGGTTAAAATTGAAGAAGCTAAGAGAGGTCCCCACCGGGTCCTAGCCCAGCTCATAAATGAGGCAATAACTAAAGGTAAGGTCATTTTTTCTTTGCTATCAATCATAACCAGAGCGAACAAATATTGATTCCAGGCACCCAAGAAGGAAAAAATTGCTATAGCGATGATTCCCGGCGAGGCAAGAGGTAAGATAATTTTGTAAAGAGCTTGAAATCTGCTCGCACCATCTACTATGGCAGCTTCCTCTATCTCAAGAGGAATTCCTTTAAAAAATCCAGTTAAAATCCACATGCACAGGGCAAACTGCCCTACAGTAGATCCTAATATTAACCCACCAAGCTTATCATATAATCCCAGCATTACCATAAGTATAAAGAAAGGAATGAGAGTAAGTATTCCTGGAAATATATATATTACAAAAACTGCTCTCCCAATAATATCTCTGCCAGGATACTTGAAACGGGTAATACTGTATGCACCCATGGTAGCGATAATCACCACCAACAAAGTGACTGTTAGCGCAATTTTAAAAGAATTTTTGAGACTACTGGTAAAATGTGTATAGGGGTTAAATAGATCTTTATAGTGTATTAAGGTAGGATTCTTTGGTAATAGTGTTGGTTCAGCTGCAAACATCTCACCTAGCGGTTTAAAGGATGAAGAGACCATCCAGAAAAAAGGAAAAAGCACAAAGAAAATTCCTATTAAAAGAAGAACATACACTACTACTTTTTTTAGTAACTTCCGCCTTTTTTTGCTTTTTCTCATCAAAATTTACTCCTTAACTAAGATATTTCTCATAACTTATACTCCAGGCGAGGCTGGAGTAGCTTGAAGTAGAGAAATACCACTATGCTCATATACAAACCCATTGTAACGGCTACAGCTAATCCTTTGCCAACTTTGTAAGTTTGGAAGGCCACCTCATATACAAGAAGAGGCAGAGTCATAGTAGCATTGTTCGGTCCACCTTTGGTTAAGAGCCATATTATGTCAAACATATTGAAAGTAGTAATGAAGGTAAACAAAGTAATTAAGGCAAACAAGGGAAGTATCATGGGGAAAGTTATATACAGGAACCGTTGCCATGTGGAGGCACCATCAATACTTGCTGCGTCTTGAAGTTCGCGGGGTAGACCTTGCAGACAAGCTAACATTACCACTGCAACAAAAGCAAATCCTTTCCAGATACTAACCATAGCTACTGTTGACATTGCCCACTCTGAAGCTGCCAACCATAATATAGGTTTATCTATAATCCTTAAATTTATTAAGACATAATTGATAACACCATAGAGGTCATTCAATGCCCATCTACTTATGGCACAAGCCACTACACCAGGAGTTACCCAGGGAATGAGAAAAATACCTCTCCAGAGACCTCTCAATTTAATCTCTTGATTTAGTAATAGAGCTATACCCAGGCCAAGAAAATTTCCTATAGATACACAAAGAAAAGTATACACAAAGGTATTCCTTACACACAGCCAATAGTAAGCACTATAAAATATACTTATATAATGAGAAAGACCGGCGAATTTAAATTTGGGCGTAAACAGGTTCTTATAAGTAAAGGACAGGAAAAATCCATTTAAAAGGGGATAAATAAACAAAACTACCATAATGAAAACCACTGGAAAAATAAAAATTATACCTAATTTACGGTCTATTAGCTCTTTTATCTTCATCTTTTTTTTATTCAGGGGGGAAGCATTAAATGCTTCCCCCTCTTTTTAAACCCTACTTCTCTCTAGCCTCGTATGCTTCTACGTATACCTGATTAAATTTAGCTACTGCTTCTTCAACGGGAACATTCCTCAAGAATACATCAGCGTATAGTTCCTTACGGAGCACAGGCGCATCTAGTACCGCAGTCCAGGGAGCTGGGCCAGCTGGGTTACCTGGAACAGTGGCATAAGGTAGAACCGCAAGGGCTTGCTCGTATACCTGTGGATATTTTTTCAGGAGATTCTCAACTAGTATCTCTTGCTCATTTGTTGGCATGTAAGCAGTGGGATATGTCGCTGGTGTAAAAGATATCTTTCGGGCAAATGGTTTTGCACTGCAGTAGTAGGCAAGAAAATCCTTGGCGATGTCGGGATATTCAGAGGTAGCAAATACAGCGTAGGGGTTGAACCATATCGGCGCAGAAAAAACTGGTCCTGGAGGAGCTATGCTATAAATATCATCTGCCCACTCCAAACCCCTGTCGTAGGCTGCATCCAACGCTTCGGGACAGCACGTAGTTACAGCCCAGGCCTTTCCAGTCAGAAAGGCATTTACCTCTTCATCCCAGCCGTAGCCAACCTGTCCTGGGGGACAGTAGGGATAAAGTTCCTTCATGAACTTCAATGCCGCTATGTTTGCTGAAGTGTTAAAACTTGGCTCTCCGGTGTAGGGATCCAGCCAAGAAGCACCGTGTGAGGCCTCCCAGGGGTAAAGATTTAGCTCTTCCATTCCTGGCCCCATAGAAAAAACAAAGCCATATCTATCAGCTTCAGCATTGGTTATCTTCTTGACCGCTTCCAAAAATGCCTCTGCACTTCTTGGGATCATGTTATAATCGAATCCAGCTTCTTGGAGCCAGTCTCTACGATAAATCAGATTAGCCATCCATACGTTTCCTGGGACACCCCATATTGTGCCTTCATATGCCATCTGCTTCAGTGACGCGGAAGAGTAATTAGTTTTACCTAATCGCTCTATGACATCGTCCAGAGGCACAAGCATTTTCTCTTTCATCAAGAACATCCATGCTCCTCCACCCATCATAGATACATCTGGTTCATTATGTGCGGCAACTATAGTGGCCATTCTGGTCTCTAGATCTCCCATTTCGATACCGGTCCATTCTATCTTAACTCCTGGATTAAGTGCTTCAAATTCGTCGCAGCTTGCCTGAATCGGTTCTGATAACTCTGGAAAATCCTGCTGTTCCCAGAACCTTAGGGTTACCTTCCCCAGAGCAGGAGAAGCAACCAACCCTATTCCTACTAAAGTGATTAGGAATAGTAATCCTATCTTCTTTCTTAACATTTTTTTCTCCTTTGAAAAATTTTCACTTTTTCTTTCTATAAGTAAAATCTCCCTGGTTGGCTAATAAACTTATTTTATCCCTCCTTTCTGCCAAAGATTTAGGGAGTTATTGTTTCATCAAAATTCCTAAACTCCAATATATGCCTCGCTGCGCTCGACAACTTCCTAAAAACCCATCCTACCAGGGATACCAGTTTGTCGGCTCATAGGTTCCTGTGCGGCGAAGGTCTCTCATCTTCTTTAGTGCTTCTTCAAACTCAGGATTGTAGGGGTAAAGCTGGAAGTATTTTTCCATTGTCTTCTCAAACTCACTATTCCATATAACTCCCATATCTACCCCTCCTTGACCAGCCTTTTTTGCCGGAGAATCAGGCTTAAGATGAAAATCTGTATCTAGCCTAGGATCCTTATCTACCATCTCTCCTTTCCCAAGAACATAATGGGGACACATTACTATATCATTATATAAGTTGTAAGATATCTCTACATTTTCTAGATTAAGGCCTCCCAATGCTCTTACCTCTTCTCCTCCAAAATCTTTTCTAAACCCTATTGCCCCACTTCGGTTGAAAATGTTGTTTTTAATAATCATCTTTTGGGGCTTACCGGCCTCCTTAAGTACTTCGCCTCTAGTGGGCCTTGTGGGTGGGAAAAATACCCCTTCTGTTCCCCCAATGGCGCTGTAACTTATGGCTGGTCCTCTAAAACCGGTGAAAACATTATTCAGAATTTCTGCTTCTGAAAAATCGGCTACTGTTATTCCCTGGGGAGAGAAGGGCCACTTCAGGTCTCGAGGGGAGAGCACATAGTCCCGATAGGTCCAGGGTCGAACCACATCTCCTGATGCAATGAAGATATTGTTTCTAATTACGACGTTGCCTTTCTCCATAACTGCCGTAGAAGAGCCGCAGTCCCTTATCACGTTGTATTCAAATATCAGGGGAGTTTCATCACCTCCATAAAGAACAGACGCTGCGTTCGCCTGACTGATTATGTTGTACCTTATCCTTGGATGGGAATTGCAGCAATCAAATGCCTCATGGCAGTTGTCATAAATTATGTTGTGCTCGTAAATACCATCGCAACTATAGTTGTTTATTGCTCCATATAACAGGTGTCTGAACACGCTGTTGGTCACTTCGACAGTATCTGCTTTTGCAGAAGTGACGCCACTTCTGCACCACTCGACTATACAGTAATCCATGCGGCCCTTACTTTTAGGGCCGAAGTTAATTGCTTTCCAGTCACCATATTTGGGAGCAAGACTGGCAGAGGTAAAAACTATGGGGCGATCTAACTCTCCCACAGCGCTGAGTGAGCCAAGGACTATTAGAGCACTGTGGTATTTGGCATATTCGAGAGTTCTAAGTGGGTCAAAATGCATAAACGTATCATCTATTCCTTCTCCAGTTCTTATTACTTCTTCTATGCTCCGAGCGGGTGTGCGGTCACCCTCCTTCTTGGGAGGTGGGTAATCGTTTCTATCGTTAGCAAAAAGAACTCTTGTTCCTGGCTCAATAGTTAGAGTAACTCCCTCCTCAACCACCACATCTCCTGTAACATATATAGTTCCCGACCAAACCTCATCCTTCTTTATTTTTCCCTTCTTCTCAGCCTTCATTACTCTTTAACCTCCTTAAATGATTTTTTAGATGTTTCCAGAAATTTTCCCTCAAACCATTTCTTTGTGCCTGGTTCTGGCTATGATTTCTTTTTGCAGTCTCCTGTCCAGATGCACAAAATGAGTTGAGTACCCGGTTACTCTAACCATCAAATGGCCATATTCTTCAGGTTTCTCCATCGCTTCCTTGAGTGTCTGTACTGAGACAATATTAAAAAATATGTGTACTCCACCCATCTCAAAATAGGAAGTAGTAATAGCTTCAACGAGTTTACTGGGATTTTCTTGCCCTCGAAAAAGTGATGGATCCAGTTCGAGCTGGAACGGTCCCCCTTGAAGCTGTTCAAAACCCAACTTAGCCAGCGATCTTGCTGTTGCTGTGACACCCTTTTGATTTCTTCCATGCATGGGATTGGCCCCCTGGGCAAGTGGCTCTTCTTTCTTTCGACCATCAGGCGTAGGGCCTATTTCTGGACCTGCAACTGCATGACCCTCAAAATGAAATAAAGAGGGACGGAGATGGAAACCTTTACAATTTTTATATTTCTCACCCGTATTTTTTAATTGGTCAACAACCATTCTGGCTAGCCCATCAATTTCATCTTCGTCGTTACCAAATTTGGAAGTATTCAAAAGCATTTGACGAACATCCTCGTATCCTTCATAATTTACTTCTAAAGCTTTTTTTAACTGGGATAGAGAAACTTTCTTTTGCTCGAAAATTAGCTTTTTCATTGCATAAAGCGAATCTACTACGTTAGGAAAACCCAACACGTTGAATGAAGTAAAATTATAAGGCACACCACAATCAGTTATATCTCGGCCATTTTCAATACATCCATAACTTAGGAAAGAGGTCACTACCTCAGGCCAGATTAATGGCTGCAGTTGATACTGGGCATTCTTAAGATCTACTAATGCCTTGAGAGCTTTGTCTACCTCCTTAGAGTAAAGCTGCCACATTTCATCAAAACTTTGTATATTTTTCTTGAATGCTATTTTAAGTGCATTCTTTAAACATTCTATGGGCACTATACAATTCATATCATGGTCTGAATATTCTTTACCGGCAACACAGTACCATTGACATCCACAGTAAGAAACATTCCAGGCATCTTCCTCTTTGTAGCCAGAATAAATCTCGCTTTCTCGCATAACATCATGATTCAGGAGGGCAGGAGTTCCATAGCCGTATCTTGTAACAATATCACAAGCATAAGAAAAGAATTCTTTGTCCATATCCTTATGCCATAATACACCAAAACAGTTATATCCGCCAACCATATCAAAGGCTTCCAGACAAACCCAGCTTAGCTCGTTGGTAGCATCCTTTAGATTTTTATCTCTTCCACCCAGTGTAAAGTAATTGCCTCCATATTTTACAAAGAGTTCTGCTATCAAATCTCTGGCTTCTTCCCTCGTCAGGCGACCTTCTTTTCTATCTTTTTTATAAAATGGATATAAAAACTGATCCAATCTGCCATATCCATTTCCATGGCACCACATTCTGTCCACTATCATAAAAAACCATATCCACTGCACAGCCTCATGAAAATTTGAAGGAGGATTTTCCCAAATATTCTCACATACTCTAGCCATAGTTAAATAATTTTTCTTAAGAGCTTCCTTAGCTTCTTTTTCTGCTAATGACCTTGCTTTGCCAGCATGCCTTTTAATGTATCTTTCTATCGCCAGGCAAGTCTTTTCGGCACTTTTAAGATATCCTACCTTTTTTTCCTCACCAACCTTCTCAAATTTCTCCCGGTATTTTTGAATTTTCTTTAATATCCCTTTCCACCCTAAAGTTAATCCAATATCAAGGTCAGGAAGGGTGTGAGAAAAACTGCATCCACCAGCACCTAACTGAACTGCTTTGTGTCCGAGGGGGTCTATTTGCTCAGGATACCTTAATTTTCTAACCTCTTCCAGGTTCCAGTGAAACTCTCCTACAATGAGTTCAAAAGGATATACTTCTGCCGGACTATGGTCTAAAAGATAGACATAGTCGTCAGTAATATTTTCTGGATGCCAGCAGATTCCTTCCTCAGAAGAAGGAGCTTTTCCACCAGGAAAAGGATAATCTACTGTCACCGAACAGATGTGATCACCAAGCTTTACCCTTTGGTTTTCTGGTACATCTACACCCGTTGCTGGACTAAATGAGCCTTCAGACCACTGATGAATCATGTGTTTGACGCTTACAGAATATAATTCGCGTCTTCCTTCTCTGGTAAGCTTATCTCTTCTTTCCATAAGCTTTTTCATTCGCTCACTCGGCATAAGTTTTTGTGTAGGTCTTTCTTTAATTTCTTTTTCAAGCAATTTAGTCATTTTAACCCTCCTTGCACCAGAGCATTTTTGTTCTTCTGGCTAATTTTTAACCTCGAATCCATAATTTTCTAATAACTCTTTTGTTTTGTTAATTTGGTTCTCACCTGGTGAATTAATTCTTAACCCATATTCTCGCCCTATTCTATCATACTTAGCTTCCCCAAGCCTATGATAAGAAAGAAGCTCTATTCTTTTGATATACTTGAGTCCTCTTAAAAATTCTGCCACAGCCGTTATATCTTCTTTTACATCATTATATCCTGGGATTAAAGGGATTCTTATAACTATATCTGCCTTTTCTTTAACCATTTTCTTAAGATTCTCTAAAATTAAGAGGTTAGTTTCTCCGGTAAATTCTTTATGTTTTAGAGGGTCTATATGTTTGATGTCGTAAAAGACAAGGTCAGTAAAGGGCAAAATCTTATTAAAACCGGACCAATTTGCATATCCACACGTCTCTACAGCTGTATGAATATTCTCTTCTTTGCACATTCTAAGAAGCTTTTGGCTAAACAAAGGTTGCATTAAAGGCTCTCCACCTGATAAAGTTATCCCCCCTCCTGAGTTCTTATAAAACAATTTATCCTTTCTCACCTCTCTTAACACATCCTCTGGTCTCATTTTCTTTCCAACGATTTTTCTTGCTCCTGAAGGACAAACCTCGGCACATTTACCACATCTGGTGCAAATTGCTCGATTGATGAACCATTTTTTTTCTGTAATGGCTTTTTCCGGGCAAACTTCAATACACTGACCACATCCTATGCATCTGTCTTTAAACTCAGCTACTTCAGGTAAAGAAAACTGTGATTCTGGGTTATGGCACCATGCACACCTCAAAAAGCATCCTTTTAGAAAAACTGTTGTTCTAATCCCTGGGCCATCGTGAAGGGAAAATCTCTGGATATCGTAGACCCATCCTTCACTTGTCTTTAGAGACATAGTTCATTTTCCTCTTCTCTATTTAAAATTAGCAGAGCCAAGTTAGGTAATTCTCAGTGAGCAAATCCTTTAACTTCTTTACCATATATAACCTCTGGAGGAGCAGTTGCCACTGACCTTGGAAGAGGAATTTCTGGGGGAGGCTCCAGGGAATCATTAAGTATTAGTGTTTTATAAATTTTTGGGTCACTCCATACCTCACAAGTTCTTTGTATTGTCCACAGATGTTTTCCGTCCCAGGTAATAGCGAATAGTTGGTGCGCAGGAAAATTAATTCTACCTACTAGTTTTCCATCCTCTGTAAACTTACCAATGCCTATCCTTGGCTCTATCTCACCCCAGAAATAACTATCAATCCAGACTATAGGAGAATGGAAGGCAAACCTGGCACCATCCTGAAGGACTATTTCATCAAGCAAAGTGCCTTTTTTATCTAGCTTATAAATTTTCCTACCATCTCTACTTTTCAGGTAAAGATGCTGTCCATCAGTTGTTAAACCCATTACTCCCCCTTTCTCCTTCTCAGGGATATCAAATGAGTCCACAATCTTAATATAATTCCCATCTAATTTGAACTTAAATATTTTTAGATAACTAAAATCATTTACCCAAAAATATTCTCCGTCATGGGTTAGGCCTCTTGGGTTTAAAAGCCAATCATTACCGTAATTTTTATAATCTCCTGTATCTGGGTCTACTTGCATAAAATTAGTTTTTTTACCAATCCTTTTAGCCGCTTCAGCACCACTACCTTTTATTTCAGCACCAGGAGTTCCTGCTAGAACAAACTTCCAAAGGTAACCATCCATAAAGGTGAGGGTAAAACCAAAATGATCTGCTCTAATTTTCTTTACCACTTTTCTTGTTTCATCAACATAGGGGAAGATATAAGGATATTTATCTTGAGGGTCTCCAGGACTATACCCCAACTCATGACCTCTTATGTCTTCCCAGTTAAGTTCTGGAATAGGAATATCTCCATCACCATAATCATTATCTTTAACTTGTGCAGTAGCGCTGTCCCAAAGACGTATTAAAGGAGGTTTGCCAGCATTTCCAAATTTATTTCCTACAATACTATAACGACATTCATGGGAGCCAACAATAGCACACTCTTCTAAATCTTTGAAATAGTTTCCTTCTACATGAGCAGTGCTTTTTTCACAATTTATCCCTATGTAGCCAGGCCCAATTATATTATTTCTTATCTGATAATCTTTGTTACGTTCTTCCATGCAAATTTCATGATAACCATTTTGATATATCCTGTTATATTCAACAATAGGCGAAGATCTTTCTGCATACAATCCTTCACATGCATTCCACCTTATAATTGAATTGGTTACAGAAATGCTGGAATTAAACATTATTATTCCTACCGCACCAAATTCCATAATCACGTAATCAAATTTGCTCTCATTTGAATTCCGTAACCATACTCCATGCCAGTCGTAATTAATAGGATCTTTAGCATCAGAGGTAAACCATATTCGCTCCTCAGGAGTTCCAATAGCCTTTATTGTGCCTCCTTCAGTGGTTATCATAATCTTTGGCTTCCTATAATCTCTGTTATGTTTAACCTTAATAATCGTACCGGGTTCTATGGTTAATGTAACTCCCTTGGGTACAACTAGATCGTCTGTTAAGTATATTTCCCCACTCCAGGTTTCATCTTTCGTTAGCCTGCCGCTTTTACTTTTTTTAATCATCGCTTATGCCTTCTTGTTATTTAAATTTGTACCTTTCACGCACAACGCAATACGAGTTTAATCCTCCACAATGTCTCGCCAGGTATATCGGGGTTTATATCCTAGCATCGCTTTAGCTTTGCTGTAATCCATAAGAGGGGCTCTTCCTTTTATCTCCTTTTTAAAAGGAATCCTCTCAGACCAATACTTTCTTACTAATTCTACGCTGTCAATTTTGGTTACATTATCCTCGGCGCAAATGCAAAATACCTCGTGTCTTTTTAAGCCTTTTATCTCAACCATAAGTCGGAATGCCTGCGCTATATCTCTAACATCGCAATAGGCCCAGAGTCCATCTTTTAACAGCTCAGGATTTTCCACAATGGCTTTATAAGAAGGAATATTATAGTAGGTCATAAGGGGCATTATTATACCACGAATTACCACAAAGGGAATTCTCACGCTAATAGTTTGCATATTGTGGCTTCTGGTAAAATTTGCTGCGATTTCCTCATCTATCTTTTTGCTCAAACCATAAGAATCCTGTGTGTTCAAAGGATGATCTTCGTCTAAAGGAAGATAGTAAGGTAGAAAATCTTGCTTCCTATACCAAAAACCATATGTGGAATCAGTACTAGCATGAATCACTTTTCTTATTCCTAACTCAGATGCCGCCACATAGACATTAGTCGTTCCCATTATATTTACATACATTATTTTCTCTGGTGGATCGTTAAATGGATTAGGAATAGCCGCCAGGTGAACTATAACCTCTGCTCCTTTAAAAGCTTTTCTACAATCATCAATCTTTAGCATATCTGCCTTAACGAAGGCAACGCTTTTATCCTTCGGCTCTTTTATATCAAAATTAGTGACTTCGTGGTGGAACTTTTTCAACTCATCTACTACATATTCTCCTATCAATCCACTTCCTCCTGTAACAACTACTTTCATTGCTTTTCCTCCCTCTCGTAAAATAGAGACAGCAACCTATTTTTATACATTCTTTCTAATGCCTGAGCTCTTGTTGGTATTCTATCACTCAGTAACCTCCACAGAAAATTACTGCTTTCATTTTTCCCTGAATTATCTTCTATATTCTTTCATGAAATTTTGACAGTACCGTTATCTTTCTCTTTTCCCCTCAATGAATTCATCAAGCATTCTTCTTGCCTCTTCATCAGGAAATTGCCTGGGAGCACTTTTCATAAGATAAGCACAAACACTTGTAAGTACGCCACCTATTTTCCTATCCTTTGCTAGCTTACAACATCTTATGGCATCTACCATTACTCCTGCTGAATTGGGACTATCTATCACTTCCAGTTTAGTCTCCAATTTTATGGGTGTACCCCCAAAGTTCTCTCCCCACATCTCTATGCGACAAACTTTAGTATCATTCAATAGGCTGAGATGGGAGACATTTACTGAGAATTCAGCCTCATAAGGCATTACACTCTCTATGCCTCTGAGTTTGGACTTATGCTTTGCTTCTCCTCTGTGAATAAGATTCCAGAAATCAGTGTTGCCTCCGTAGTTAAGCTGAGAAGATTTCACTATTTTTATTCCCCTTTGAAGGAATAAATTAATCAAGGCCCGGTGTTGTATAGTTCCCCCGAGTTGACTTTTGTAATCATCACCTACCAAAGAAGAACCTGCCTCTTGGGCTCGTCTGGCAAAATCCTCATTATTAACAATCAACTCTGGTATACCGTTAACAAAGCCGCAGCCTGCCTCAATGGCTTTTTCAGCATAAAACCAAGCAGCCTCACTTGAGCCAGTAGGAAGATTATTTATCAGAACATCAACTTTTTCTTCTTTAAGTACTTTAGCTACATCCTCTACTGGCTGTACATTAGATGTCTTCACATATTTTCGTAAAAAGTCAGGAGCACCGTCTTTAACAGGGCCCATCTGGACTTTTGCCCCGATTTGGGGAACATCACAGAACTTTACAGTACAGTTAGACCCAGCCCATATCGCCTCAGATAAATCCTTTCCTACTTTCCTTATATCTATATCAAAAGCAACTACAGGGCGGATATCACTTACCCCATAGCCTCCTATTACTGGATGCATAAGCCCAGGAACAAAATTATCGGATTTTTTTACATTTTTATAATAGTATATTCCTTGAATTAAAGAGCTTGTGCAGTTACCTACCCCTGCCAGGGCAATTCTTATCTCAGGCATTTTCTTCTTTCCTTTCAATTATTATTATCAAAGAATCTTCCACAGATCTCCCCAACTTCTCAGGTTTTCCAATTCCTCAGGAGTGATGAACCCACATTGAATCAAAAGAGAAACCTCTTCTAAGATTTCAATCCCAGTTAAAAGAAAGTTAGCCCTCTTTGCAAGGCTGATAGCCTCTTTAATTTGAGGTCCCCGAAGAAATATATTCTTGGTTGTTTTATCACGAACCACCAGAGATGCTTGAAGAAAATAGGATTCAGGGATTCAGTCAAGTTGGATAACTGTATTCTTTGCCATGAGTTTTAGTCAACAAATCCTTTAACTTCTTTACCATATATAACCTCTGGTGGAGCAGTTGCCACTGACCTTGGAAGAGGAATTTTTGGTGGAGACTCTAGAAAATCATTAAGTATTAGTATTTTATAGAGTTTTGGGTCATCCCATATCTCACAAGTTCTTTGTATTGTCCACAGATATTTTCCATCCCAGGTAATAGCAAACGGATGATGTGCAGGAGAAGTAATCCTACCTACCAGTTTTCCATCTTCTGTAAACTTACCAATACCTATATTTGGTTTTTCTGTCTCACCCCAGAAATAATTATCAATCCAGACTATAGGAGCATGGAAGACGAACCTGGCATTATCCTGAAGGACTATTTCATCAAGCAAAGTGCCTTTTTTATCTAGCTTATAAATTTTCCTACCATCTCTACCTTTCAGGTAAAGGTATTGACCATCCGTAGCTAAACCCATTACTCCCCCTTTTTCCTTTT
>Ga0209979_1003649_pt1 | contig 13423 bp, 9 predicted proteins | sample AnhtaG_FD_183114 | JGI IMG/M metagenome (GOLD analysis project Ga0209979, IMG submission 183114) | Deep subsurface microbial communities from Anholt, Denmark to uncover new lineages of life (NeLLi) - Anholt_01485 metaG (SPAdes) (version 2) | ecosystem: Environmental > Aquatic > Marine > Oceanic >...
TTAAGCAGATCGTTGTGGGCATGGACATGTTTTCGCTTCTCGGGGATGTCGACTCGCAAGTGTGAGGAATAGGCGGCTTTGAAATTCCCCTGCCCAACACCGAAAATGGGATTTTCTTGAATCACCCTGAGGCTGTTTTCCCAGATAAACACCCGGCCCCCCTCGTAGACGCCACCAAGGTCCTTCTCAGTCTTGCCACCAAAGCGGGCCGTCAGCCCCGGCATGATAATGAGGATCGCGACAGCGGCCACTGCAATCGTGCCAAGTGAATAGACCAGATACCTTCGCCCGAGGATTAGTCCCAGCAATACCAGCCCGATGGCCATACCGGCTATAGCCCCTCTACTGTAACTCAACACCGTTGCGATCACACCTAACAAAGATGAAGAAATGAGAAAAAGCCGCATCTGCCTGGAAAGCTGTCTGCCTTCTGCCAGAGCTAATCCGGCCAGAAAAAGCGCAGCCGTTCCGTAGTAGTTGCCGAAGGTAAGCGAATGCGAAAATCTGCCGCATACCAGATAGCCAAAATCAGGAGCCGCTTTGGGTGGGGTTGCGTTGAATAAATGAATTCCGGTGAAGTGCTGGATGATACCGTAAATCGAAACCAGCATGACCCCGGCGGCAAAGGCAGCCATCAGCTTGTGCCGGTACTGCCGGCGGCCTAAAAGGAAGATACCAATGGGAATGGCGCAAAAAAGCCATTCTTCCTTGATGATGAGTATTGATCTCAGGGGAGTGGGGCCGACGAGAGCCGACAGGAGCATCCAAAAGACGTACAGCGCCACAAAAAGATAAAACCACCTCAGCGACGACACGAATGGATTATATCGTGCCACCACCACAAGGATGAGAAACAGCACCAGTGACACACCCAACGACATCTGGGCCAGAGCGATAGAAAAGGTGGAGCCAAAGATAAACAGCGCAAAAAAGAGAAAAAGGGCTGTCTCAAGATATTTGTGGCTTCGATTGGCCATCAGAAAAGGTCACTTTCGACCAATTCCACCAGCAGATGTATGATAAAAATGTGCTCTTCCTGTATTCGTTGCGTTGACGGGTGGGGAACGACCAGCGCCCGGTCGACAAGGCTGACAAGTTTCCCACCCTTGCCACCCAGCAGGCCGGTGGTCAACAGACCGAGCCGTTTGGCAGTATGCACCGCCTTGACAAGATTGGCCGAATCACCGGAGGTGGAGATAACAAACAGCATGTCTCCCTTGCGGCCCAGCCCTTCGACCTGGCGGGCGAAGATGCTTTCAAACCCGAAGTCGTTGCCAGCGGCTGTAATGACCGCCGGGTCGGTGCAGAGAGCCAGAGCAGGCAGTGCCTGACGGTTTCGGTCAGCGGTCAGTCTTACGATCATTTCGCCGGCAAAGTGAGAGGCGTCGGCAGCCGACCCGCCGTTGCCTGCAATCAAGAGTTTTCCACCGGAGCCAATCACACCGGAGATAACAGCCGCTATCTCCAGAATCTGCTTGCCCATCCCTTCGATGACGGATTTACGCAGAATAGCCGTGTCATCGGCCAGCTTTCGCAATTGTGCCAGCCTCTTGTCTTTTCTCATACAGCAACTACCTCTCTGGGGTGGGTGGCCGCCGTCAATTCCGTGAGATATGTAAACTTGGGGTCATTCTCCAGCAGGTTCCCGACGACAATAAACGAGGCGCCAGCTTCAATCCGGGCCTCACACTCTTCAGGGGTCGTCAAGCCGCCTCCTACCAGCATCGGTATGTCAATATACGAAGCCACGGCTCGAACCATGCCTTCCGGCACCGGCTGATCGGCGCCCGATCCTGCCTCCAGGTAAACCAGTTTCATTCCCAGGTACTGAGCGGCCAGGGCATGGGCGCAGGCAATGTCATACTTCGTGTGCGGGATCGGCTGGGTCCCTGAGATATATTGCACCGACGTCTGCCTCCCCGATTCGATAAGCATGTAGCCGGTGGGTATCGGTTCCAGGCCAAACCGTTTCACCAAAGGCGCCCCTCGCACTTGCTCGTCGATCAGGTAGTTGGGGTTGCGTCCGGATATCAACGAGGTAAACAGGATGGCGTCGGCGTCGGGCGTCACCTGTGCAAAAGAACCGGGGAAAACAACAACCGGAAGGGGCGTGATGCTTTTTATCTGTTTCACAGCAGAGGCGAAGTTGGTGTTGAGCATAAACGATGAACCGACCAGGATGGCATCGACGCCGCACTCTTCGCCGGCCTCCGCAAGCGAAAGGTAAGTCTTTTCTGGCAAGCGGTCAGGGTCAAGCAGAAGCAAAAATCCCCCACCCCTCTGCACTTTAACCGTCATGAGCCTGTTGTAGACTTGTCCCTCAGCCATTTCCCTTTTCCACCTCCTCCTTGAGTAACAATCGAGCCGCTTCAAAGAACTTCTCTGGAATAGTCCCCGGCGCAACCGTACCCTGTGCGAATGAAGGTTTGCCGCCTCCGCGACCACCGAATTGCGGCAGTAGCTGCTTGGACAGGTTACCAACATGGATACTCAGTTGAGAAACCGCCTGGTGGCTCGCCGAAGACATAAACGTCATTTTATCATTCACCATCCCTAAACCGAACGCCACAACAGCTTCATGGCGAGCCTTCTGGGTGTCGAACCATCCGGCCATCACGTCCCGGTCGGTTTCTTCAAAGTCATTGGTAATCACTCTGACACGCCCAACCGTGGTTTCTTCGCCTACTGATCGAGCCGCCCCTGAGAACAATTCCGCCTTAACCTTTTTGATCTCCTTTTGCAGGGCAAGGCTGCTTTCACGCAGTTGTTGGATGCCATCCAGCGCGTCCACCTCGGTCCGTCCGATGATTGACGCCACCTTTCGCCGGAATTGCTTGGCATCGAGCATGTACTTGACCGCTTCGCGCCCCGTGATCGCCTCCAAACGCCGCACACCCGAGGCGATACCGGTCTCCAGAGTAATGAAAAACGGCCCAATCTGGCTGACGTTGTCAACGTGGGTGCCACCGCACAACTCTTTGGAGAAGTTTACGACTGATACCACCCGGACTGTGTCGCCGTACTTCTCGCCGAACAGCGCCATCGCCCCGCTCTTCCTGGCCGACTCAGTATCCATCTCCTCCGTATCAACCTTACTGCCCTTGAGGATCTCGCCGTTGACGATTTTCTCTACTTGTTCAATCTCGTCCGGTGTCATCGGCTGATGGTGCGAAAAGTCGAAACGCAGCCGATCCGGCCCGACATAAGAACCGGACTGTTTGATGTGCGTTCCTAGTACTTTGCGCAGGGCAGCGTGGGTCAGATGGGTGGCGGTATGGTTGCGCATGATGTCCCAGCGGCGCTCGGCGTCGATGAGTGCATCAACCTCATCTCCTATCGAAATCTTGCCGTCTTCAACCTTACCAACGACAACAATGCTGTAAGCATGATATTGTGTGTCAGTTACTCTGAACCTGAAGTTTCGCTCTTTGTTTGTAAGCCATCCTGTATCACTGACCTGACCTCCGGATTCAATGTAAAATGGAGTTTCCTCCAAAATGACAGTCTGGTCGGCTTCATCCGTAACTTGGCTGTGATAAACTACCTCTGTTCTGAATGGCAAATTCAAGTCGTTGTTTTTTAACCTAATCCAAGTCGATTCCGGTATTGTAGGAACACCCAATGCTCGAGCTATTAGATGCTCCTTTTTTGCTGCTTTTGATCGCTCCTTCTGCCTTTCCATCGCTGCATCGAAACCGTCCTTGTCCAGTGTCAACCCCCGCTCATTTGCCATAATCTCTGTCAGGTCATAGGGAAAACCATACGTGTCATACAACCTGAACACGTCCTCGCCGTCAACAATAGTCCCGCCGGCACGCTTTACCTTCTTGGCAATCTTGTCGAACAACTCACACCCCGTCTCCAGCGTCCGTCCGAACAACTCCTCCTCAGCCTTGATGACATTCTCAATGTGGCCTTGCTTTTCTTTTATCTCCGGGTAGGCGTCGCTCATTTCGTTGACCAGAGTTTGTACTAAGCGATGTATGAACGGTTCGTGCATTACAAGAAGGCGTCCATGCCGCGCGGCGCGGCGCAGAACCCTTCTCAGCACATACCCCTGCCCTTCATTGGAAATGCCGGCACCATCCGCTATGGCGAAGGTCAACGCCCGCAGATGGTCAGCGATGACATGATGTGAGGCGATGTTGTCTTTATATTTTGACTTGGTGATCTCGGAAATAGCCTCGATGAGGCCTTTGAAAATATCTATCTCGTAATTGGAGTCGACCCCTTGCATGACGGCCGCCAGCCGCTCCAACCCAGCGCCGGTGTCAACAGACGGTTTCGGCAAATCAATGATACTGCCATCCGGTTGCTGGTCATACTGCATGAAGACCAAGTTCCAAACCTCGACAAAGCGGTCGGTATCCCCATTGATTACATCATTAGGTCCGGTGCCGAATTTTTCCCCGCGGTCGAAATGAATCTCCGAACACGGCCCGCATGGGCCGGTGTCGCCCATCGCCCAGTAGTTGTCCTTTTTCCCAAACCGCAGGAGGCGAGCCTCTTTTAATTGAGGCGCTATTCTCTTCCAAAGATCATACGCCTCGTCATCGGTCTCATAAACGGTCGCATAGAGCCTGTCAACCGGCAGCGCCAGTTCTTTTGTCAGCCACTCCCAGGCATAGTAAATGGCCTGCTCTTTGAAATAGTCCCCGAACGAGAAATTACCCAGCATCTCAAAGAACGTGTGGTGCTGGGCAGTGAAGCCGACATTGTCGAGGTCGTTGTGCTTGCCGCCGGCGCGGATACATTTCTGGACGCTGGCCGCCCGCTTGTATGCGACTTTGCGCTGGCCGGTAAACACGTCCTTGAACTGGTTCATGCCGGCGTTGGTGAACAGAAGAGTCGGGTCGTCAAACGGAATGACCGGCGAGGAGGGGACAATGCGGTGGTCGTTTTTCTTGAAATAGTCCAGGAAAGATTGTCTGATCCGGGCGGTTTTAATCTCTCGATACCTCCCCGTCAGTCCGCCTCGGGTGGATGACCGGTTTTTGGCGTTCATGAAGCTGCTCAAATGCCACCCTGGCCGCCTCATAACCAAAGCCACGGCGAGCCAGGTAATTATATGACTTTCGCCTGATTACTTCAAGCTCCAATTGGCGATACTCATCCCACTTCTTGGCCAGCGCGGCCGTCGCCAGTTCCTTTTCATCCTTTCCGGTAAGCGCTACGTCGGCGGTCTCTTCCGCCAGGGAACGGTCAATCATCCTTCGCTGAAGGCAGGCAACCAGATACGCTCTTCCACAAGGACGCTGCGTCAAAAGGTTATTGGCCAGCCGGTGCGCATAACGGGCGTCGTCAAGTACCCCCCGGTCTTTGTACTTCCGGATTATCCGTTGTATGGCGTCGGCGGTGAAGCTCTTCCGGGCCAGTTTGGTTCTGATTTCACCAGTCGAATGCTCACGGGCGGCAAGCATTCGGGCGGCTGTCCGGTCGCACCGGAAAAGCTCGGACTCAGTTCTCAGCATCTCAAGTTGCGACGGCGTTATGATAATGTCCTCTTTGAGACGATGTTTGTGAACGATATGCTCAGGCACCACCACCGGGTCCTCGAGAGCAGATATTGTTACCGATACCTCCGAAGCTGATCGGCTGAGTTTGAGTATCCTGATCTTTTCTTCCATTGACTGACCGCTCGCTGCCAACGGGCAGCGCTGTTGGCAACGTTCCCCAAAAGAAACAACACTAAACTAACATCAAAGGTATAGTAAACTACGTCACACAACAAAAAGAAACAAAAACTGCTTTGTGGATAACATTAGGCGTTGATTTGACAGGTTGTTGAAAAAGTAATGTTTCAGTCATCGCGAGTTCGCCTTTGGGGGACATGGCAATCTCCGAAGGGTGGCACTTCCAAACTGGTTTTGGAGGTGCTTCTCACCACTGCCATTTAACTGTTTCTTAGGCAATAATAACAACCATCATCACTAAGAACATCCCCAAACAAGTTTGAGAATGCCACCCTTTAATACATGCTATTCTCTTGGTCATATGAAAAAGAGCACTGCGGGTAGTTTGTAGGCCAAGAAAGTCACCATTTACAAATTTACTGAACGCGTGTCAAAGCTTCATACCAGAGAGCTTTGGCTAGCTCAGAGCTTCGTCTTGTCAGCCAGGTCACTGATAATCGGAAGCTTGTAGCTCTTCCCTTGCAGGGCAAAGTAGATACCGACAACGGACAACGCCACGGCAACAATGAGTATCCCCTTGAAAACAAAGTCCGAAATACCGTCGACGAGGAAAAGAACCGCCACCAGCTCTATCAGAAAGAGTATGACCCCCTGCCGGGCGTGGAACTGGGCTTCCTTGTTATCTTTCATGTTCAGCAGTGGAATGAAACACAAAAGTGGAATATAGGACAGAATGGCTGCCAACCGTCCCTCCTCGGTTTGAAAACCCTGCTGAGCCGCTTCGGGTTTTTCAACGGATTCCGCCGCGCTATCATCCAGATTCGGAATACTTCCGGACGGGGTTTCACTCGGTTCGTTTTTGAAAAATGAGTCCGCCATCATTCCTCCCGGACATTTGCCTTGCCTTCGTCATGAAGGCCAGAACAATTCTTTGTTTTGTTCGTACACATCCAACTTGACCGGCTCGTCTTTGGGCTGGGTTTCAAGGTTCTCCTCTCCGTCCAGAACCGTTACTGTAAGCCCCAGGGGGCCATAACCGTCCGGCCACAGGAAGGTACGCTCCAAAGCCACCTCCAGAACATCCCCCAGACAGTACCGAAACTTGCCGGCCTCCCCGCCGATCGTTTGATCCTTATCTATGTGCAACCGCACCAACTTTTTCTGCGGCGTGAAGAATGTCAGCAGAAAACTCAACTGCCCGATCAGTTCCAAACCACCGCGGCTGACAAAGTCCAGGCAAATATACAGCCGGTCGTGATCATACGCAAAGTAGATTTTCGAAATATATCTATCCACCCGATGCATCGCGCCGCCGCTGTCCAGACAGTCAAATGTGCCCGCCCCTGCCCACTCGTAAAAGTGCGTGCGATAACCGTCAATAGTGGGCGTGAGGAGCATGTCGGGAAGCATGGCTTTGGGCGCTATATCACTTCTGTAGATGGGATTGAGGAATTCAAAGGGGACGTCAAGCCCCAAGTAGTTGTAGACCGCTGTCAGGTGTCGGCGGAAAATCCGGTCGAACTCTTCGTTGTCCGACCCCCGGTGCTCGTCGCCATACCACCAGCACCAGTCGGAACCTTCGGCGATGTATATCTGCCTCCAGGCGGCGGCTATTTTCTTGCGGTCATAATCCGGGTTGTCCTTTTCAAATTGTACGAGAGTCTTCCTGGCTTTTGAGAGCAGCCCCCAGGCGGCGTTGTCTTCGGGGTGGCCTATCCAGATGCGAAAATTGTGATTTATCCAGGAACCGGCATACAGCGCCGGAAGCTGCCGGGGTGTTACGTTATCGGCTGCTTCCGTCATAGTAACCGTTTGAATTTCCGGGTCGTCGTTTAACCGGCGGTACAGTTCCTGAAGAAAGTCATGTCCGTCATTGGGGAAGTATTCCCAGGCGTTTTCTCCGTCCATGATGATAGGGACAACGGTATTCTCGATCCGGTCAATCACCGTCGCGCGGATGTTTTTCAAATGGCCGATGAAATCGGCGGCTGCCTTGTCGGCCTCCCAACCCGAATACACAAACCCGATCCGGTCCGACAGGGCATGGTCCCGGAAAAACAGTCTGAGACCCGGGCCGTATTCATACACTGTGTGGGGAGAGTTCTCAGCCGGTTTCAGGGCCGACTTTTTCAGGGAGTAATACAGGATCTCTTCATCGGTGGCCGCCCATTTGATGCCGAGCTTGACAAACAGGGTCGCAACCTCTTCAGAAATTGAGCCCTCCGACGGCCATATCCCGGCCATCTTTTGCCCGAAAAGAGCTTCAAACTTTTCCATCGACATAACAATCTGCCGCTCGGCATCCTCGGGATGGCGAAAGCGATCTTGCGGCAGAGTGATACCGGGAACGGCCTCAAGGGCACTCTCGCTGTCACACAGCAAGGGCAGGATCGGGTGATAGTAGGGCGTAAAGGAAATATCAATTTTACCGCGCTCAAATAGTTCTTTGTAGGTTGGAATAATTCGAGCGATAAGCGTCAGTTGCCAGTCCAAAAGAGCCTGCTTCTCCGCTTCCGTAAAGTGCTTGCCCTTGCTAAAAAGTGACTTCACAGGTTCTTCCGTGCGGAAGACCGGATCCACCCAGGCCAGGTTTGAACAGACTTGCAGATCGCGCATCTCTTCTGACGTGAAGAGGGCCGGCAGGATCGGATCGCCGATATTCTTCCTCACTTTACGGTACAATTCGTGATAGCGATCGTTGGGTTCGATCATACGCGAGGGGTGTGATGAAAAGAAACTGTCGAGAATCTCGCGCTTGTGCTCCTCTGTTAGATGCTGAGCTTCCATGCGGGACAGCTCGAGGTGACGGTCGGTACCACCATCAAGGTAAAGCTGGAACTGGTCGATGAGAGAGGGCACCAGATTGAATGTCACCCTGACATTGTCAAACTCACCGGCCGCCAGCGGCATGTCAAGGTAGTCCTTTATGGCATGGAGCCGAACCCAGGGCAGGACCATCCGCTTGGAATCAGGCTCCTGGTAGTTGGGCTGGTGCATGTGCCACAGGATGGCAACCTTCAGGGGTTGGTGTCCCACCGAGAGTCATACCCCCTTTAGCGTGGTCTTTCAGCTTCGGCTTTTTTCACTGAACAAACGAACTGCTCGATCGGCCAGATCGGTGTCGTCGAACTCATTTGTGATGAGCTCCAAGTAAGTTTTGGCCTGGTCAACTTCCCCCCCTTCGAGGAAGTTGCGCATCGCCGACATCTGGTAATCGCCGATCATCGGACCGTTGGGATACTCATTATAGGCGGCGACAAACTTCTCGGCTGCTTCGCGATACTGACCCTGATTTTCAAGACTGGAGGCGATCCCGGCCAGGGCGGCGGTACGGTTGAATGGGCTCTTGCGATATTTCGACAAGTACATCTCAAAGTGACGGATCGCTTCAGGGTAGTTACGGGTCTCGTAGTTGATATTTCCAAGCAGAAGTATGGCCTGTTCAGCAACCTCGTCACCGCCGTACTCCTCGACAACCTGGTTCAAACCCATAATCGCGACCTGGTTGTTACCGGCCCGGTAGTCCATAAGCGCGCGTGCAAACCTGCTCGCCGCTTCCTGTTTCTGAGCCTGCCGGGAGTTGAAATAATAAACTGTGCCGGTAACAGCCAGGATAACCACCACCAGGCCGACCACCAGGTACTGCCAGTTATCAAGAACCTGGTTTTTGGCGTTGAGCATGAAGACGGTGAATTTGTCTTCTTTCATCTGCCTTTTAGTCAGTTTGGTTTTGCCGTACATTAATTACTCCGAATAAAGAACTCTGCTCAAAAGGTGTTATCGGCACCAGTTACACCTACGTTAGAGCACATAGCCGACACTCACCCGGACGTCAACAGTCTTCACCTAACGTTGTGTCCATGAAATATATGCGCCTAGTCCTGTGCCCGGCGGGTCTTCAGACCCGACGGGAAAGCCATTGTCACGCGGGGCGATCTGAAGATCACCCCGCCACAGAATACGCACGTTGTTTTGCAAGTTATTTCTGGGACGATACACTAGCCAAAACCTCAACTAAAAGAACCCGGTGAAGGTGAAGTTGAAATGGTGGTTGCGGTTTTTCTGCTCCTCAAAAAATGGCAGCCCATAAATGTCAACATTGCTGGCTCGTTCCGAGGTAGTGAAGGTATATGCCCAATCGAGGTGAATCTGGCTCCAGTGAATACCCGTCCCGAGAGAAAAGTCGTAGCTCACCACAGTGGATGTACCGCCGGAAATGTCGATGTTCGGGGAGGGAACCGGAACGTACCCCAGGCCGGCTCGCATCGGTATCAGGCCAATCCCTGTCTCGCGCAGGTATTCCCCTCCCAAGCGCACTGCAAAGACGTTGTTCCACTTTGGGTCAACCTTGGTGAAGTACTCCTCGTTGTGCCCGCCCGGATCAATTCTCAAAGAATCCCGTAGGTCGATTTTGCCGCCGCTAAAGTGACGGTACTCCGCATCTGCCGCCAGAAGCAGGTTCTCGGATGCCCGGAACGCAACGCCGGCCCCGACCATAAGCGGCATATCGTACTTTGCCAGCAGATCGTCATAGAATATGGTATCGCCTTCAGAGGGCAACAACGTACCTCCTTCGGAGAGATCGCCCCATCTCACAACAGAGTATATGGATCTGCCGGTATTGATATTCATAGCGAAGGGAGTCCGAACGACCAGCCCCACATCAAGTTTCTCTCCCTTGAGCTTGAAGCCAATAGTAGCATTGTATCCGGAAAACTTGTTCGTATCAATGATATTTTCCGTGGAAGACATCTGAGCAATTATACCCATATAGTAGGGATGTGGAACCGAGTCAAGTTGCGCAGTAATGAATTGGTCGTCTACTACTTCTCCTGTATAAATATTCAGACTTACCCCAAAGGAAACGTTTTTGTACAGGCGCGTCCCGAACCCAATGTTCACAGAATTAAGTCCACCCTGCAATTCAGAAGTTAAGTTGTTGTCAGACTCCACGATTATTGGTTCACCCGTAAGGTCATAAAAGAGGAATTCCCAACTGGACCACGAAAACCCAATACCCTGAAACTCATCGAAATTCCGCGTGTAGTTAAAAGAGCCGACAAAATGGTGTCCTTTAATACGAATAGGAGCCACAAAATTGACGGCGGTAATGTTGCTAAACGAACCAGTGTGATCAAATTCCGAGGTTCTCAGAAAAAAACTCGAATTTGTCGAGCCGCGCGGCGCCAGGGAGCCGTAGCTGAAAGAAAGGACCGGCTTTTCCTGAATGTACAACCCGGCCGGATTCCAACTTCCGGCGGTAATGTCGTCGGAGACGGCGATAAAGGCTTTACCCATCCCCTCCGCACGGGAACCTCCACCGGTGAAGTCAAACTTGTATGCCTCAACAGGAGGTCTCGCAAGCCCCTCTAACCCCTGGGCTAATCCTGTAACGGCAAACAGAAGCAACAAAACGACGCATTGTAACCCAAACCATTTCATACTCTCAACTCCTTATGCAAAAACGCCTACTTTTCACTTTCATATAGACGCACAATATGCCAAAAACAACTAATGAATATATGGCAGCGAGCCGGCCATGTCAAACGGTTTCGGCAAATTATTCAACCTTTATCTTGTTAGCTGCAAAGGAGTTGGTAGGGTCGAGGGGATTTCTGGCCGAAAACAGCAGAGAAACTCAAATAATTTGTCCTCTTCGTCATACCGAGTCCGACAGCGGACGGACAAGAAACCCAACAAACTTCTCTGTCTTGCGAAAAAGCAATCTATATCCTCCGAACAAGGGCTATTGGTCGCCCGATCTTGGCGGCTTGTTCCAGTGGACGGCTCAGGTCCCAGTTATTCCACCAGCCCACAAACTCAAAATGTTTAAGACTTGATACAAAAAGCAAAAACTCCTGCGGGTAGATGCATCTTTTGATGCCTTTGTCAACAAGCCTGAGCTCTTTGCCTCGATCATCGACTTCAAGGACTATGGTCTCCTCAAAGGTTTGCTCGACACGATTTATCGCCTTCCATGAAACCGTAGTCTTGACCTTGATACCGTCGCGCTCGATCTCCCAACTATCCCCCCCTTCCGCTTCAAACGGTGTCTCATATTGAACACACCAGTCAAGCAGGTAAAGACCGCCCTTATTCAACACTTGAACAACGGAGTCGAAATGGGTTATCAATTCAGAAGTGCTCCGGACAATCAAGGAACCCAGCAGCACATAGACAAAATCAACTGTCGTCTCCAGAGAGAAATCAATCATGTCGGCATGAATGAGGTTTACCTGAGCGCCAATGCGCGATGCCTTCTCCCTGCTATACTCCAGCATCGCGTTGTTCAAGTCAAGCCCGCTATACTCGTAGCCTCTTTTAACGAGCTCTTCCATATGCGGGCTATTTCCGCAGCCCAGTTCCAGAACGGATTTCACCGGAATCTGCGAAAAACGCCTGAAGCACCCTTCAAAGAGATCCGTTTCGGCGGGAATGTCCCGAAAGGAAAAAGCTATTTCATAATACTTCGGGTTGTTATATACCTGAGACAGGTTCTTACCTCCAGTGCCTGCTCCACCAATTTGACTGTTGTCAGTTTCGCCGACTTCAGTGCCGCTCGGATTAGCTCCAGTTTGCCTTCACATGACAAAATGTAACGCAACGAATACTGGAAACAAGCCTAAAGGCTGCACTGAAGCAGCACATCCAAATGGAGATTTTCTTGCGTAGGTTGTGGCTGTGGAAGGTAACGTGATATACTTTTTTATGTTGACTTGGTTGTAACGATGACTTAGATGGCCTGAAATTACAGTCTCATGGAGGTATTATATGAAGGCTTTTTTAATGTTCACGTTTGCGCTGGCATTCTTCTGCCTGTTGGCGACCTCTACAGCCGTCGGCCAGGGAGTGCCGCAACTGATCAACGTCCAGGGCAAGCTCACCGACGCTGTCGGCGATCCGGTTGCAGACGGGCCGTACTCCGTTCTCTTTTCCATCTACGACGTTGTCACTGGAGGAACTGCCTTGTGGCAGGAAACACGTACGGTGACTGTGTCAGATGGTCTGTTCAGCATTAGTCTTGGGGAATCGACAACTATCCCGCCATCGCTGTTTGATAACACTGACCTGTGGCTGGGGATAAAAGTAGAAACCGACCTGGAGATGACCCCACGTCAGCGGCTGACGACGTCACCCTACGCGTTTCGTGCGGCCGGCAGCAGCGTCGGCGGCTGGGTTGATGACGGCGCGGTGGTGAGACTGGAGACAAACACCGACAGCGTCGGGATCGGAACGGCGAGTCCCTCAGCCAGACTTCACGTCGTGGAATCCAACGGCACCGCCGTTCAAGCTTTCAGCAATGGTGGCACCGGGGCCGCAGCTGGGCTGTACGCATACAGTGATACCTGGCATGCGGTGCTTGGAATCAACAGTAATCCCAATGCCGCCGTCATGGGCAGAAATGACGGTACCGGGCCTGGGGTCAAAGGCCAGAACCAGTCAACCGGGCCGGCCATTACTGGCTACGCTTCCACCGGCAATCTGCTCGAGCTGTATACAACACCGGGACCGAACTTGAATCTATCCGTGAATAACAGTGGCGATCTGCAGACGACGGGCACAATTGAATCCACCTCCGGCGGCTTCAAATTTCCTGATGGAACTGTGCAGACTACTGCGGCGCCCTACGGCGGCCCAATCGCTTACGGCGTAATCGGTAGCGATGGAAGTGTCTACTCGGCCACGGCAAATGTATCCAGTACCTGGAATGCTTCTTATGACAGATATGAGATAACAATATCCGGTGAAAACTACCTTTTAACGAGCTATGTAACCGTTGTCACACCAAC
>Ga0209979_1003650_pt1 | contig 13418 bp, 7 predicted proteins | sample AnhtaG_FD_183114 | JGI IMG/M metagenome (GOLD analysis project Ga0209979, IMG submission 183114) | Deep subsurface microbial communities from Anholt, Denmark to uncover new lineages of life (NeLLi) - Anholt_01485 metaG (SPAdes) (version 2) | ecosystem: Environmental > Aquatic > Marine > Oceanic >...
CTCGAAGACCCGCGCAAAGATCAAGAGCCCGGACTACTACTATCGCCGCATGTTCTGGTCGGTACTGCTCTCGGGCGGATCGCCCAACTACGGCAGCCGGTATGCCGTTCTCCACCCCTACTCCCAGACGGGGTCGCTCGCCTACGAGACCCCGAAGTACACATATACCGAGCCGCTGGTCGGCCTCAATAGCCTCGTCCACCTCAGGAACTACTTCGAGCAGCGGCGAATCGACCTCGCGCTCTTCGAGCCGGATGATGGGGCCACTCGGGCCATTCCTCCCCCCAAGCCGGAACCGACGGGGCCCAGCAGGGCCCAGTGTGCCCGGCGCGGCCACGACGAGTACCTGATCTATCTGCCGTGCGCCGCCGACGGCGAAATGAGCGGCGGCGAGGAACATTCCAAGGAAGAGGAATCACGCGCCGGCGCCGCGCTCGATCCCCACAGAACGCCCGGCGTCCGCGTGGACCTCCGCGAGGCCTCGGGGGCCTTCAACGTGGAATGGTATCGCGCCGAGAACGGCGCCGCCCAGAGCGGCGCCCCCATCGAGGGCGGCGACTACCGCCTTCTCACCTCGCCGTGGGAGGGAGTGGATGTCGTCTTGCGCCTGCAAAAGAGCACGGCCCATCAGCTCAAGCGCACCGACATCTTGCCGCACCGGGGCGGCGCGGGCGAGTATCCGGAGAACACCCTGCATGCGTACGTCCGCAACCTGCGCGACGGCTTCAGTCTGGACATGGACATCCGCAAGACGGGCGACGGCGACATCGTCGTGATCCACGACGAGACGACGGGAGACACTTGCGACGAGGATTGGCTTGTTGCGGAGAAAACGGTCGCGGACCTCAAGACCCTCGACGCGGCATATCGCTTCGATCCAAAAGGCGACCAGAGCTTCCCGCTGCGGGGTCAGGGCATCACCATCCCCACGCTGGAGGAAGTGTTCCGGCTGTTCTCGGAGAGGAAAAGCCCAGGCGCCATCCTCTGGATCGACACCAAAGACGACGAGGACTACCCCTTCGAGCAGAACCAGGCCCTCTACGACCGGCTGGTCGGGTTGATCCATCAGCACAACCTGTGGAACGAGGCGCACATCGAGGTGTCGCGCACGGAGGAGGCCGAGGCGCTGCGGTCTCGGGACCCGCGCGCCCGCGTGGTCTTCTGGGGCGGCAGACCCGATGTCATTCGGGACGCGTTGAAGTACCCACACTACGTCCGCATCGGCGTGAGTCTCAAGAGCGCCGCCGCCGTCGCAGCCCAAGTCAAGGCCGCCGGCAAGAAGCTCCACGTGACCGACAAGCGGTTCACCGCGGCCGAATGGGAGGAACTGAGGCCCTACGAGCCGGATTCGCTTGGGACGGACTATTACACCGAGCTGGCCAGACCCGTAGGCGCGGACAAGGCCAATGGCCGGCCTTGAGCGGCCCGGCATGTACCCAGTGGGCTGGAGCAAAGCCTGAGACGCGTAACCATCTGACGATGTCGGACGTATTCGGTGTTGAGAACCGAGTGTAAAGCAGCGGTTGCAGGGGGAAGGAGGTGGTTGCACTGAGGCTTGGCGTGTCCATCTTGGTGCTCACCATCACGTGCGGCGGAGCGCTGGCTGCGCCCACGACGGTGACCGGCGAAGTAGTCGATGAAGACGGTCAACGCGTGGCTGGGGCGCAGGTGTGGCTGATCCGCAGTGAGCGGTGGCAGGAGGAAGCGCTGCTAAAGGCGACAACTGCGGACGATGCCGGTCGCTTCGCCCTGGCAGAGGTCGAGTTCGTTCCCTCGACCGAGCGCAATTACGACCTGACTGTGGCAGCTTACCGGGCCGGCCTGGCCATCGGCTGGAGCCGCTTGGGCCACAAGCCGACCGGCCTGCGCGTGGTCTGCACGCCGGCGAGGGAGACGCGTTCGCGCGTCGTCTCGTCCGAGGGGAAGGCCATTATGGCCCAAGTGGAGCCAACTGAGGTGCAGTTGGCCACGCTGCGGCGGCCGTCGCGACCACGGGGCAAACTGGTACTTCCACCGGAGATCGCGAAGGAGTTTCGCGTCTCAACGATGCCGGACGGCACCTTCGCCGTGCCCTGGTGTCCCGCGGGCGGAGCCGTGTTGCTGGAGGCGAGTGCTCCCGGATACGGCAAGGGCTTTGCGCTGATCCCTTCCGGAGGGGGACAGGACATGGTGCTGCAAAGGGCCGGGCGGGTGAGAGGACGCTTGGTCTGCGAGGAGCGTCCGGACCTGGTGGCCGGAGTCCACGTTTCGCGCGATCTGCGGATTGGCTCATTCGAGAGGCGTGTCCGCACAGACGCTGAGGGGCGGTTCGAAATCAATGAAGTGGCTCCTCCTTTCTGTTTCATCCACGTCCACCTTGACCCACGAATCCCATGGCGTGCGCGGCGGCGGACGGTTGAGGTCCGGCCGGGCGAGACAACAGACATTCGGATAGCTGTGGAACCAGCGTTCGCAATCAGGGGACGGATCGTGGACGCGGACGACGGGCACGGCGTGCCGGGCATGACCATCCAAGTGTCTTCGCAAGCACGCGACGCCTTCGAGGAGGCCAGAACCGACGACGATGGCCGATTTGCCCTGTACGCTCTCCCGGGCGAGTACCAGGTCATCGTCGTGTCGCCGTCAACGCCGTACGTTCGGTCACCCGAAACCGAGGCGGCAACCATCCGCGTGGGTGCCGAGAACGAGGGCGTGACAGTGCCGGATATGGCCGTTGAGAGGGGTGCCGTACTCCGCGGAGTGGTCGTGGGGCCGGAGGGGGAGGCTGTTCCGTGGGCTGTAGTCTGCTCTTATGTGGCTCCCGGCGGAGGGAGACAATGGGTGAGCTGTGATGATACGGGGGAGTTCCAGATAGGCGGCCTTGACCGGGGCGCGAAGCTCATGCTGGCGGCCCACTCGGGGCAATACGTGACGCCGAAGCCCGTGGCTGCATCCGTCAGACGACGGGATCCAGTTCGGGTTCCGTTGGACGGACCGGCCGGGGCGCGGCTCCGGCTGCAGGTGGTCGACGAGAAGGGACAGCCGAGGTCAGGCGTCTGCTTTAGCGCCACGTGGCAGGCCGACCCGCTTGGGCATTGGCCATTGGACTTGGGCGAGACCGATGAGGCCGGCAGCCTCGAGAGCCCGCCGCTGTGGCCGTTTGGGGAGTACAAGGTACGGGTGGGCGCGCCCAGCGACTTGCCGGGCAGGGAGATGACGTGGACGCCGAAGCCCGGTGAGGCGCACGATCTCGGCAAGGTGACCATCCCGAGGGGAACTGGCGCTGTAGCAGGTCGGGTGCTTGATGGGCGTGGGAGACCGTTGGCCGGAGCGACGGTCCTGAACCGGACGGAGGCGCCTGAGGCCCGCGTCGTGCAGACGGATGCCGACGGACGCTTTCGGCTGGAGGGCCTGTATGAGGGCCAGGCATACGTCTTTGCCAGGGCACCCGGGTGCCTCACCACGGGGACGTTGGTGGCAGTCGGCGATGAGAACATCACGTTGACGGTACGAGCTCTCCCCGGGCGAGTGCTGCTTGCCCCGGACGCTCGTGTTCAGTCACTGACAGATCGTGACACGGAACTGAGCGTGGCCAATTCTCTCATCGAGGAAGGCCTGGCAATGATACCGCACGACATTCCCGAGGATGCGGGGGATGAGGAGAGTGCGCGGTGGTGGCTCATTGCCGCTCTGGCAAGGATAGACGCAGGTGCTGCATTCGAGTTGTCGGCGAAGTTCGCGGGAAGATACGACGACAGCATCAGGGAAGAAGCCGCCGAGGCCCTGATCGAGAGAAACCCTGATGTGGCGCTACGCTATTTGCTCGAGGTCAAAGACGGCCGGCGCTCGGTCTGGGCGCGGGTTCGGGTGGCGAAGGGCCTCCTCAGGAGCGATGCCGGGAAGGCTCGCGAACTCTTGGAAGAGGCTATCGAGCTGGCAAAGGAGGCGTCGCCTCGTGCGAGGCGAGCACGACTTCTGGCCGAAGCCGGCGCCGCTCTGTGGCGGCTGGATCCGAAGGCGGCCGAACCGGTGATACGTGCAGCCGCCGAGGGGCTCCGGCCGAAGACCGAGCGGGACGCCTTCATCGCTGGGGACGTGGCAAAGGCACTTTGTCTGGTTGACCTGCCGCAGGCGCTGCAACTGGTGAATGAGCCGGGCGAGGGCTGGTGGACAGCTTCGCATCTCACAGACATCGCCGTCCGCGTGGCGCCGATCGTCCCGGAGGAGGCAGACAAGCTGGTCGGGGATTCGCCAGAGGATGCGATCCGCGTGCTCTTTGCGATGGCGCCGGCAGACTACGAGCGGGCGATTCGGATAGCCGAGGGCATGCAGTGGGAGACATACCAGGCGCGCGCGTTCGGGTACATCGCGGAGGCTGTTGCGGCGCAGAGGCCAGGCCATTACCGCCTTCGAGCGAGGGCTGGAGACCGTACGTAACGCCGCAGGCCAGACTCACCCGATGATGCTGACGGACCTGGCGTTCGCGATGGCGGAGCTCGCGCACATAGGAGGCCAGATTGGATACCCTTATGCAGAGGAGTTGTGCTGGGAGGCGCTCTCAATGCTGGGCGCTCCGCTGGACGCTCCCGGGTGGCTCGGAACGGCTGCGCCGGTGGCGTTGGCTCTGTACCTTGCCTTCGGGTCTCCGGAGGTCTCCGTTGACTTCGTGAAGCACCTGCTCGCGATGGAATTGAGGCCGCCGCCAGGAGGGGGCTCGTGGCCGACATCCTGGCACAAGGGTCTGTGCGCCGCAGCGGCGGTCGCGGATGCGCGCGCGGCCGTCGCGATCGTGCGCTCGGTACCGGAGCGATTGCCCAACGTGGATGGACCGGTGAAGCTCGATTGCTACGTGGCAGCGGCCGATGTTCTCACGACCCCGCGCCATCGACGCCGGGCGAAAGTCTTCCGACAGCACGCACACTCGTGGGTGCCGGGCAGCGAGGCCGAGTGAGCAGCCCGGAACTTCCCTCCTCATCCTGTCCTCTGGCGGCAACTGCCACTATCCACGCCCCATCATTCTGTGACGTCCACTGCTTCCCCTTGACAGCAGTTGAGCCCGGAATCGTCGATCCGGTGTTAGAAGGGATAAGTAAGAGACCGTCGGAATGCTGCGCTGCAGAGACGCAGCAAGGTATGTCCACGTACCCCAGCATCCATGCCGGGGGAGACAACGACTGATGCGTTTGACGAAGGCCATCGTAACCTGCATTCTCTGTCTGCTCCTGTCGAGTCATGGCCTTCCAATCCGCGCCTTGCCCGCCTTCCCCGGAGCCGAGGGATGGGGCAGCAATACCCCTGGCGGACGCGGGGGCAAGGTCATTCTCGTGACGAATCTGAACGACGACGGCCCGGGGTCATTGCGCGACGCGCTCAACACCGAGGGCCCGCGGATGATCCTGTTCCGCGTGAGCGGCATCATTCGGCTCAAGAGTCCAATCCATCTCGGCGGGACGGAGCCGACGGACGGCGATAATCCCTATTCGTACGTCACCGTCGCTGGCCACAGCGCACCCGGGGGCGGCATCACTATTGCCGACTATCCCTTTGTCATCGGCCACGGCGTCCATGACGTCGTGCTGCGGCATCTGCGCTTTCGCAACGCGCGGAAGAGCGACGGCATCGGTTTCCTGCGAGGATCGCGGCGAGTGGTCATGGACCATTGCTCCGTGAGCTGGGCAACGGACGAGAACCTCGGCTTCCTGGGCGACAACAAGGAGATCACGGTCCAGAATTGCATCGTCGCCGAGGGACTCCATCACGGAGAGCATCGCGAGGGGCCGCACAGCAAGGGCATGCTCGTGTCGCGCGGGGCGCACCATGTGGCGATACACCACTGCTACCTGGTAAGCAACGTTGACCGCAACCCGCACCTGGTGGGCAATAACGAGCCCGATCGGCACCAGTACGGCATTATGCACCCGGTGTTCGATGTGCGCAACAACCTGATCTACAACTACAAGACGGGCACGAGCCTGAAGTATGGCGCGCGAGCCAACATCGTCGGCAACGTATACGTGCCGGGGCCGGATACGGGCAGCAGACGCCCTGTCAGGTTCGTCGCATCCGACCGGGGGGATCGGGCGTATCTGGAAGCCAACATCGGTCGCGAGCTCGAAGACGATGATCAATGGTCGCTGGTGCGGATCGGGGGTGGCGATGAGGAGCTTACAGAGCAATTCCTGGCCTCAGCGCGTGTGGACACGCCCTTCCAGGCTCCGCCCGTTACCACCCTCGCCACCGATCAGGTGACCGATCACGTCCTGGCCATCGCCGGGGCACTGCCACACGATGCGACCGACCTTCGGCTCGTGGCGGAGTTCCGGACGAAGAAGGGCTCGTGCGGGGCGCTGGATCGCACCCACGATTCGCCGATTCCGGCGCCGGCGCCTGGAGAGCCTGCACCCGATGCCGATGGCGACGGTATGCCGGACGCCTGGGAGCGCGCGCACGGCCTGGATCCGCAGGGCTCCAAGGACACACACGGCGACCGGGACGGGGACGGATACACCAATCTCGAGGAATACCTCAACGCGATCGCGGAACGTCTGGAAAAGGAGGCTTGAGCGCGGCAATAGCCGCCGTCACAGCGGGACGCGAGCCAGCGCCCGCTGCCTATGGCGCACGTTGATTTTTGCCAGGCGATGTGATAGATTGAGCCCATGCGAAACGTAATGGTGATAGGCGTTCTGGTGGTTGTTGCGGCGATGCTCTGCGGTTGCAGCGGCGGGACGTCGCTGGGGCCGCCGGGCCCGGCGGGGCTGCGGTTCGATGCCGTCTTTGACACGGACGGCACCCCGGCTGGGCCCCTGCGAGGGCCGGCGGGGATCGCCGTTGACGGGACCGACCTTTGGGTGGCCGATCGTGGCAACGATCGGCTCGTCATCATTGACACAACAGGCACAAAGCCACCCCGCGTCATCGGCCGGCGCGGGCACGACCCGCTGGAGTTCGACGCACCCACAGACGTCGCACTGGCCAATGGCTTCCTGCACGTGGCCGATACGGGCAACCGGCGCGTGCAGCGACTCACGACGGACGGACGATTTGTCGCCGAGTTCGGCATTGGCGGGACCGGACCCGGGCAGTTCGCGGAGCCGACGTTCATCGCGTCGTCGGGTTCGGACTCCCTCGTTGTCGATTCCTCCCGTGCCGATGTACAGGCGTTCGATGGCAGCGACGTGTTCGAACGCAGTTTCGGCAGCTTCGGCACGGGCCCGGGGGAGATGCAGACGCCGCGCGGGATCGCAGTCGCGAACGGGGAGGTGTGGGTGGCTGATCGCGGGCAGGACTGCCTACACGTCTTCAGCACCCAGGGGGGCTTCGTGCGGTCGATCGGGTTCTCGGGCACTCGCCTCGGCGATCTACGCAATCCCGAAGGACTCCTGGCATCCGGCGGGAGAATCTACGTGGTGGATTCTGGCAACTCGCGGGTGCAGATATTCGATGACAGTGGCGTACCGTTGTCGGCGTTCGGCACGAAGGGCCAGGGAGACGGGGAGTTCGTCGCTCCGACAGACATCACCGCTGACAGCAACGGCGATATCTACGTCAGCGACACGGGGAATAATCGAATCCAGCGGTTCTCACGTCGCTGAAAAGCGGTCGACCGCGTCGGAATGCGTTTGCCGGCGATCAACGATCGTGCTGAGCGTTCGCGAGCTACGGCATGGCTCATCCATTGGCCTTCTTTTGCGCAGAGCTGCGAGATGGCGATGGTCGCGGCAATATATCGCATTTCTGGCGATTGGGCGTCCACAGACGGCACAAAGGTCCTTACCGGCGGTTTGCACTCTCTTGGCGATGCGCATCGCCGTCGTCACGGCCATCGAAGCCAGAACGCTCAACACGGCGACGGCGATACCGACACCCAAGCTGAGCAACGCGATATCTGTGTGATCCATGCCGATCTCCTTCCCGTGGGCCAGACGGCCCCATTCCTGTCATACGGCCGAGATTGGTCAAGGGTCGGACACCTCCACACCACCATGTTCTTCTTTACCACGCCGTCACGTGGATTTCACATGTCAGTTACTTCGTTTACGTTTGCGTTTCATGCCTCGGCTCCGCGAGTGCCGCCACAGACGCCCCTGAGGGGCGCGTAGAGCCAGTCTCAGCCTTGCCTCGGGGCAACAAGGGCGCCGGCAGGGCCTCGTCACCAGTCAGGGCGCGAAGCGATGATACGCCAAGTCGCCGGCAAAGCTGCGGTTGCAGTGCTTGCACTGGTCGCCGTCACGGCTCCCGCCCGTGCTCAGGCGAAGGGGGGCACGCCGCTGGGGGCAGTGCAGAGCTGGGACGTGAAGCCCGATGGGGCCCACTTCCGCGTGGCACTTGGCGACCGCCAGGCCAGCGCATTGATCTCCGCCGTTTCCTCGAAGATCATCCGCATCCAGGTCTCGCCAGACGAGGCGAAGATCAGCACGGGAGCAAAGGGCGAAGGGATGCAAGCGAACGAGCGCGAGGATGCGGTCGTGCTCGCCGTCAGTAAGCTCCTGGTCACCGTCGATAAAGCTAAGTTCGGGATTACTATCAGCACCCGGCCAGGCGCTGTGCTGTTCGATTGCTCTGCCGGGCCCGAGGTCGGGTTTCGCTTCGATGTCCCAGTCCCCGGTCGTCGCCGTGCGGCAGCCGTGCTTGACTTCGCCACCACACCCGCCGAACGCTTCTATGGCCTCGGGGGCAGATTCAACAGCCTCGATCAGCGGGGGAAGCGGGCGGAGATGTGGATCAGGGACCCGTTCAGCGCCACCGGCGACGAGAGCTATGTCTGTGTGCCGTTCTTCATAAGCACTCGCGGGTATGGTCTGTGGCTTGATTCCTACGCCCGCGCAGTTTTCGATTTCCGGCAAGCGGACGCCGGCCGGGCACAAGTCGGCGTGGCGGGGGCGAAGCTGGACGTATATGTGATAGTGGGCCCCGCGCCCGCCGACGTCATCACCTCCTACACGGGCCTGACGGGCAGAGCTCCATTGCCCCCGCAATGGGCTTTCCTTCCGTGGGTGTCGGCCGGCTCATACGACAACCAATGGGAGGTGCTCCGCGTGGCGGAGCGCATGCGCGCCGAGAACATCCCATGCAGCGTGATCGTTGTCGAGGACTGGCGGCGGGGCGACAGATTCTATGAGTTCGATGCCGATCAGTTCCCAGATGCCGAGGGAATGCTCAAGGAGCTGCGACAGAAGGGCTTTCACTGCCTGCTCCGGATGGTGCCCTTCGTGCGTCCACGCGATCCGGCGATCCGGGAGATGGCGGACAACGACTACTTCCCGCGAGACTCCAAGGGCAACGTGGCCCAATTGCGGGGGCGCTTCGGACTTGCTCGGCAATTCTGGGACAGGACCGTGGTGGACTTCAGCAATCCGGAGGCTGCTGCCTGGTGGACAGAGCTCCACCGCCCCCTCCTGAAGATGGGCGTTGACGGGTTCAAGACGGACGGTGGCGAGGTCATACCCGATCACATGATCTTCGCCAATGCCCTGACGGGCGCCGAGATGCACAATCTGTACCCGAACCTCTACGCCGGGGCGATGTACGAGCTCGTGCGGCGGGAGAAGGAGGGCCGGGGGCTGATCTGGGGGCGATCTGGCAGCGCCGGCATCCAGCAGTTCCCGGCCATCTCGGCGGGATCCCGTCAAGCAGCTTGGAAGAATCTCCGGGCGACGATCACGGCGGGGCTGAGCGCCGCGATGTCGGGCATACCATTCTGGGGGCACGACATCGGCGGCTACTGGCCCATGCCTACGAAGGAGCTCTACATCCGCTGGGCACAGTTCGGCGCCTTTAGCCCCATAATGCAGCTCCACGGACGCGACGCTCGCGAGCCGTGGCGGTTCGACGACGAGACCGTCCGCATCTACCGCCAGTACGCCACCGTGCGAGCGAACCTGCTGCCCTACATCCACTCGATCGCCAAGCAAGCATCTGAGACCGGGATGCCGCTCATGCGCCCGCTGGCTCTGGCGTATCCGGGAGACGAGCAGGCTGCCGCCATCGACGACGAGTATCTCTTCGGCCCCAGCCTACTGGTTGCGCCGATCCACGAGTCGGGCGCCGTGAGCCGGCAGGTCTATTTGCCCGAGGGAGAGTGGATCGATTTCTGGGAGAACACGATCTATACGGGGCCGGCGCGCATCTCCCGCGACGCACCCCTCGGCACGATCCCCGTGTTCGTCGCCGCCGATGCCATCCTTCCCATGGAGCTTGTAGCCGGCCGATCGCCGGGAGACGTTCTCCGAGCAGAGCCCGACCTCACGCTCGACCTATACCCGTTTGGAAAGGCCAGGTTCGGACTACTGAACCGGGGCACGACCACTGAGGTGACGGTCGAGCGCACGGGCACGCGGTTGAGTGTATTCGTCGGGAATCGGAAGCGTCGCTGCGTGCTCCGCATCCTCTGCGGGGAGCCGAAGGACGTCCAGGTGAGCGGCATGCAGATTCCACCCATCACGAGCCGGCGCATTTGGAGATACGACCCGCGAACCCAGCGACTCCTCGTCCGTCCCGCCGGCCATCAGCGCGTGAGCATCACGATCAGAGATGCCCCTCGGCCGGTGCTCTTCGCCAACATCGAGCATCCCCGAACACTCTGCAGCGTGGAACGGCAGATGACCGTCGAGGCCGACGTGCTCAACCTCGGCGGAGAAGTACGTCCTCTCATGAACTGGACCGATGCCAAGGGCGACACGGGAGAGGTGCAGGGCACGACAGTGGCGGGGACGGACTCGAAGTGGCGCTTCGTGGCGCCGCTGCCGGGCCCGATGGCTACTGGCGGATACATGCGCTTCCGTCTCGTGGCCGGCGCCGATCAGGCGGTCTCTCCGGCCACGCAAGTGCGGAAGATGGCGCTCACGCCGCCGGTGAACGTGAAGCTCACCATTCCCGGATCGCGCACCGTCGGCAAAGCCCCAGTGCCCGTGGAGGTGACGATCACTAACAACGCGCGGCAGACCGCCAGCGGAACTGCAACGCTCTCCGTCCCGGCGAGCGAATCCATTACGCCTGAGGCGACACAGGAGTACACCGCCCCGGCGCTTAGCCCGCAGACACGCGTCCGGTTCGGGGTCGCTTTCCCCGACACGCTGCCCGTCGGCGAGCACCGGATCAGTGCGCAGGTGAAGTGGCAGGACCTGGACATGCGGGCGGCGACGGCCATGGTGACGAAGCAGCCAACATGGGCGATCATCGGGCCATTCGACAACCGCGGCGGCAGAGGTTTCCAGAGGCAGTACGCGCCGGAGAAGACGCTGAACATCGGCGCCCCCGTGCGGGGAAAAAGCGGCCGCTTTGTCACGTGGCGGCGGTATCCAGCCGACCAGATCGCGCGCGACGGCATGCTGGACTTTAAGAGAGCATTCCCCGGCGAGTCATGGGCGTTGGCATACGCCACGGCGTGGATTGACTCGCCGGCCGAGCGCGAAGTGAAGCTGCACGTGGGGAGCGATTTCCCCGTTGTCGTCTGGGTGAACGGCCGAGAGGTGCTGAGACAACGACAATACCGCGTCGCTCGGCCGGATCAGGACGTTGTGACCGCACGCCTCCGGCCGGCTCGTCGGGGCCGCAACGTAATACTGGTGAAAGTCTGCGGCAGAGCAGCCGGAGAGCAATGGCGCCTGTACTTCCGAATGACCGGCGCGGCCGGCGCTGAGCTGGCCGACCTGGCCGACCTCGGCCTTGAGGCGTTCAACGGCTTGCGCAAGGCTGCGCTGCGAGGTTGAGACGCGCTCGCTCAGCTCTTGATAGACTCCGCTGCCTCGCAGATGGCCGCTGCCGCTTCCTCGACGTCTTCCCTCGTGTGCGCCGCCGTCACGCTGATGCGCACCCGGCTCGTCCCCCGGGGCACGGTGGGCGGACGAATGGCGGGAGCGAATACGCCGGCCCGGAGCAACTCGTCCGCGAACGCCAGCGCCTGCTCCACCCCGCCGATGACGAGTGACGTGATCTGGGAGTCCGTACTCACCGGCAGCAAACCGGCCGGCGTGATCCTCTGTCGGAGCAGCCGCACGTTGCGCCACAGCCTCTGGCGGATCTCGGGCTGCTCACGCGCCAGGCGAATGGCTGCAAGGGCGGCCGCGGCGGATGCGGGCGCGAGCCCGGTGGAGTAGACGAAACTGCGCGCCCGGTTGCGCAGAAGCGCGATCAGCTCGGTGGACCCCGTGACAAAGCCTCCCTGGCTGCCAAACGCCTTGCTCAGCGTGCCCATGTTGATGAATGCCGCGGCATCGAGGCCGAAATGCTCCACGGTGCCCACTCCCGTGCGTCCCAGTGTGCCCGTGCCATGGGCGTCGTCCACCACCACCCAAGCCCCGTAGGCCTGAGCGATCGTCAGAACGTCGGGCAGCGGAGCCACGTCGCCGTCCATGCTGAACACGCCGTCCGTCACCACAACGAGGCGCCCGGCGCTGGCCTCGGCGCGCAGTATGGACTCGAGCCTCGTCGTATCCCCGTGCCCATACACCCGCAGTCGCGCCCCTGAGAGCCGACACGCATCGATGAGGCTGGCGTGGTTGAGCTTATCGCACACTGCCACGTCGCCTCTGGCGAGCAGCGCCGGAATGAGGCCCAAATTGGCCGCGTAGCCGCTGGAGAAGACGATGGCCGCCTCGGCGCCCTTGAGTGCGGCGATCTCCGCCTCAAGCTCCTCATGAATGGGGAGGCTGCCAGTGACGAGCCGCGAGGCCCCCGCTCCGGCGCCGTAGCGCCCGGCTGCATCTGCGGCGGCGCTCACCACGGCCGAATGCGTGCTTAGACCCAGATAGTCGTTCGACGCGAGGATGAGGCACTCCCGCCCCTCGATCTCAGCTCGGGGACCGGCGGCACCCAGCGTCCGCGGCTCTCGGAGCAGGCTCTGCCGAGCCAACTCATCGAGTTCGCGGCGTGCTGCCAACCCGAGGTCAGGCCTTGTTATTCGGGCAGCATCAGAGCTCTTCGGCTGCATGGCATCTGCGGTGGCGAGTGTATCGACGGCCGTGGCGCCGCGCACTTACGCCTTTCTAAACAGTAGAACCCCGACGTGGCCGCCGAAGGCGAAAGATGGTGACAGAGCGCACGTGACGGCATGGGACCGGGCGATGTTCGGCACGTAGTCAAGGTCGCACTGGGGATCCGGCTGGTGGTAATTGATGGTAGCGGGCACGAATCCGTGCTCCATGGCGAGCAGTGTGGCCACTGCGTCAATTGCCGCCGCAGCCGCCATGGAGTGCCCTACCATGGCCTTGATCGAGCTAATCGGCACCCGCCTGGCCTCCTCCCCCAGCGCCATCGTATAAGCATCCGTCTCGTACGGGTCGTTGCGCCGCGTCGCGGTGCCGTGCGCGCAGATGTAGTCTATCTCGCTCGGCAGCACATGAGCCATGTCAAGCGCCCGGCAGATTGCCCGCGCGGGGACGTGGGGGCGTGTCGGGAGGCCCGTGAGGTGCGCTGCTTCGGCCGCCAGGGCCCATCCC
>Ga0209979_1003651_pt1 | contig 13418 bp, 14 predicted proteins | sample AnhtaG_FD_183114 | JGI IMG/M metagenome (GOLD analysis project Ga0209979, IMG submission 183114) | Deep subsurface microbial communities from Anholt, Denmark to uncover new lineages of life (NeLLi) - Anholt_01485 metaG (SPAdes) (version 2) | ecosystem: Environmental > Aquatic > Marine > Oceanic...
GTTTCTCAAAGGAAAGGTATCGCCCCATTTGGTTTGTGAGCCGATATACAAGTTTCTAACTATATAATGTGTTCCCGTAGTGATAAGGAGAAAAGCAATGAGGAGCAAATGCCCTAAAAAACAATTACCGGCTGTTTTGAGCAGGTTCCGGAGCGGACGTACTTTGTTTCATCTTGAATTTCTGTTACTACTTATTGCCTGTCTTGTGTTGGTTTTGCTGATGTCACCTTCTCTCAAGTCCACGGAAAATCAAGAAGACCCGGATACAGCCGAGGTTTCTCCAACGTCCGGCGGCAACTCAATTTTCCATGAGACTATGGTTGATATGACCTGGCCTGAGGTGGAAGAAGCGGCCAAGCAAGGCGCTGTTATTCTGTTACCGACTGCGGTTATTGAAGAGCACGGCCCGCACATGAGCTGCGGCATCGATACCTATGGCGCCTATCTTGCCTGCAAGCTCGTACGTCGCGAGCTTGAATCACGGGGTATCAAAACCCTTATCGCTCCGCCCTTTTATTGGGGAATCAACGGAACTACACACGTCTTTCCCGGTACTTTTACCGTTCGAAAAGAAACGATGAAGGCCCTACTGCACGATATACTCAACTCGCTGAAAAGCTGGGGCTTCACCAACATCTTTAACATGAACTTTCACGGGGATGGCCAGCATTGCGTCACTGTCTTTGAATCTATCATTGATGCACGAAACAACCTTGGGATTAATGCCTATTGTGTTCTTTCGGAAGAGGAAGTCATGCGTTACGGATTAGCTGGAAATGAGCCGTTCGTTGTCGTTCATGAATCCCCTCCTTCCGACGAGGCCCCTCAGGAATATCTGGATATTCACGCCGGTGCCGGCGAGACCGGCATCGTGGCCGCGTTTTTTCCCGACCAGGTTGATACCGAACTCGCAAAAGCCCTCGAACCGACAAAAATTACTTACCGTGAAATCGCACAATGGCTTACAGATGCAAGGCGGGTAACTCCTTTAGGTTATCTCGGAGACCCTGCCGGTTTCGATGCCGAAGCAGCTAAAGAATATTTCCAAGCTGATTGCAAAATGATTGCCGATTCAATCGAAAGTCGGCTAATAGCCAAATAAGCTCACCCAGCAAATGCAATGTTTACCCCAAAGGCAGAGCTGAATTGGCTCGGCCTTTTTATCGTTTTATTTAGCCCCACGTTTTACGTGGGGTTTTAACGTTCATAATCCCCAGGCCTTAGCGAAGGCGAAAGAATCCAGCATCGAGCACTTTCAATCAAAAACGCTGATACCTCTGCACAAAAATCAAAATTTTCATAATTTTTTTAATTCATTTCCCCACAACGGCTTAGCCCAAATCCCCCGAGGCGAACAGCCCGGATTTTCGCATCAAACACGCAGACACATCCAATTATAGAAGACCAGATTGCTTAACTGGTTAATTGGGTAATTGGTGATTAGCTACTCACCACTCACTACTCACTAATTAATTACTACTCACCACTCACGACTCACCAATTCCGTGGGGGAGAAAATTATCAAGGTTGTCTTGTCTTTTACGATTCCCGATCGCTTGATAGGGCCTTTCGTGGCTCTGGTACTGTTCTACCGCCGCATCCACTACGGCTACCCCTTCCGCCGGATACAACTTACACAGGGCAAATACGCCATAGTGGACCCCGAAGATTACGAGCCATTAAACAAACACAAATGGTATGCCTGCAAGTCCAAAAATACCTATTATGCCGTCAGAACCACCAAGACCGGGAAAAAGCGACTTTATATTAAGATGCACCGCGAGATAATCGACCCTCCCAAGCATCTTCTCATCGACCATATCAACCATAACGGCCTGGATAATCGAAAAGCAAACCTCCGCCTCGCAACGCACTCACAGAACTGCTGCAATAGAACATACGTCAAGCAAAAGAATTCATCCTCAAAATACAAAGGCGTAACCTGGCACAAACACAGAAAGATATGGCAGGTCCGGATAGGCCTTAACGGCCAACGCAAAACCGTTGGTCTTTTCCACGATGAAATCGAAGCCGCCCGCGCGTATGACGAAGCCGCCCGCAGACACCATAAGGAATTCGCTGTCACCAATTTCCCCGTGTCACAAAGCCGCTAAAGCAGGAGTTTATCCGCCTCTGGCGGAATAGAGCAGCAACACTCTATCACAAAGAATTCGCTGTCTTGAACTTCCCCTTGCCCCGTTAGAGGCATTGTCTCCGCTCTCTAATGGGGGCGGTCCTAAACTTCAAAAAATAACACCGGCTATGACGGTCTCAACTGACTATATACGCAATACGCAATACGACATACGAAAACATCACGGAGAATTTGCAGTAATTAACTTCCCCCACTGAGTAACCCGCCCATCTGCTTTCCTTCGTGAGACATGTCCTGAGCCCATCCGAAGGTTCTCACTAAAAATTCAAAATTAAGATAAAACTCTGCAAAGAAAAAAGGTAGTAAATAAAGAGCAAAAAAAGTTAATTACAATTGATGAACAACAAATAAAAACATAATCCGTATGTTTATTTGGGAGTATTCCTATATTGGAAGAACATAGGCCGAACCGTTTCTCCTTTAATTAACTTTTCAATGGATGTGCAATCTTCTCGGAAATCTGGTGGTGCGACTTGCATATATCGCCAACAACTAAACTCAGGTGTTGATTTTTCGACAATTTTGTCCTTAGCTTTCTTAACTCGGTCAAGAGCATCCGTATTACTGCTAATAACCCAAAGTGCTATGGCAAGACACTGGTGGTAGTTGGCACTTTGTCTTTCTTCGTTCTTAGAGTCGAGTTCTACAACCCGCTCGAACATGTCCTTAGGCGGCGCACCAGTTTTCCCCCATTCTGCCATTCCATAATTGAAAGAGTCACTCGTATCTAAATCCTGTGGCGCAGGTCGAACACTGCCAAAAAGTTCGAGGGCTTCTTCAAAGCGAGAGAGACCAATTAGAGAAAGTGAAAGAAAAAGTCGAACTAACTCGGAGGTATCCACTCTTAAACTTGAGTCCTTGCGATATCGTGAAAATAAATCAATCGCGGCCTGTAAACCCTCTTTGCACCACATGAGGTCGTAGACAATCTGCGAACATCTATGAGAACTCAGCGACCGAAATGCGGGTGTTTTGTTAATCTCAAGTAGCTTCTCCGGTGCAGCTTGTCGGAGAATTTCGATTCCACGAGAAAGTTCATCTTCATCCAAGTCTTCAGACTTAAACGCTTCGAACACATCACTTAACGCAGCAGATATATCTTTATCCTGGAATCTTACCTCGGCTTGTGCCAAAAGAGCTTCCGGCGAACGATGCCCCAGTTCTATGGACCTTCCAAGTAGCATTTTCGACTCTTCTAAGCGGCCTCGTCTCTTCAAGTCCATAGCCAATACGTACAGGACTTGTCCATCTTGTGAGTGGTACTTTAAGATATCATCAAGACGTTTCTGTTGATACTTTCTTGCAAGTACCGTACGCATTCTATAAGGTCTTCTTACAGTTAGACTTCGAATTACAGCTTCTCTATCTTGAATGTTCTCTTCCGTAATTCGGTTCAGCAATTCCAAGTATTCTTTCGACAAACGGCTTTTAGGTCGCTCCAGAACGAACAGGGATTGCTTAAGTAGAGACAAGCTGTCGTATCGATGAATAACAGATGTCAGTTCCTCATACCCAAGTTCTTGACGGAAGCGTCGTTGGAGGCCAGACAGAATTTCTTGTTCGTCATCTAGGTCTGGTACATTAGACATAACATAATGCAACTTAATAGTTTTATCTTTTCTGGACTCAGCCTCAGATTTAATAGAAGAAACGGTCGCTTTTAAGCCAGCTAGATTCTGCTCATTAGGAAAGAATAGGACAACAACAGCATCAGGCAATTGTCTTGTACAAATTCCTTCTATGTCTGTATGTCCCGTTCTTGAATCAATTAAGACATAATCTGGTTCAAAAGATTTTCTCCACTGAGCCTTTACATCTTCGAACATTAGAAAGCCGTCAAATTCATCGTATAATCTCTGCCAACTGATGCTACTCAGTTTTTGAGCGTATTCTTCATCACCTTTGCCTGCTGGCATTGCCCATAGTCGTCCACCTTTTTGTCCAACTCCTAAAATTTCATAAATGTAATCTTTTACATCAGGAGCTATTTTTGTTGACATGAAACTAGATACGTATTCGACTACACCGGGATGTGATTCTCTCGGTCGTAATTTTTCAAATGTATCAATTCCTGGTGATTCAAGATCGAAGTCAATAAGTAAAACTTTTCGTCCCTTTCGTGCTAATTCAAGCCCGATATTAGCAAGTGCCAACGTTCTGCCGACACCACCTTTAAAGGAGTAAAATGTTACTGTATACATCTTAGGATTTCCTTGTAAATTATGCTTGACGAAGCTTGAAACAGCCTTGCTTTTGCAAGACCTCTTCGTTCACTTCTAGTTCGCGGAACTGTGGTCTTTCAGATTCTTCAATGGACGTTTCCATCTTCCCGATTGATTCTTTGCGTCTTTGTATTTTTTGAAGGTTTTCTTTAAATCCTAACAAGTATAAATAATTATCATACGCTTGATTTTGTATTACGACTCCTCGTTCCCAGCGTGAAAGTGTGGCTTCTCCCAATTTAGTAATTTCAGAAAACTTTGCTTGTGTGAGTTCATATAGCCCTCTAAGAGCCTTGATTTGTGATGGAGTCATCACTCCGAGGTGTTTACAAACTTCTTTATGGCATATGTCCTCAGCGTCTCCGTCAATAAAGCTAAAACCACAGTCAGCACACTTCCGAACCGGTACTTCACATGACAACTCCACGGTATCAGTACCTACACCATAAGGGAACTTATAAACTTCTCGACTTGTCTTTATTCTCTCGCTTCCACACTCACCGCAAACAAATTTACCAAGAACTTCTGGAGTATCTTTTTCTTGACTCGGTTTATTGTCCATAAAAACCTAACCTTTCTCGCTGTAATGAAAACTACGGGCAATTATTTTTCCTCTGGCTAATCTCACTTTTATATATATTGTTCCGTACTCAGTACTAACAAGAAACGCATAAGCTACTTTTCCACGCGGCGCTATTAAGTGAACCGGTTTGATAGAAGTTTGTTTCTTCTCCAATTCTTCGGCAATGAAATCCCAAGCCCCAGGGTATGTAAATGGCTTTTTGCTCCTCGGATCTCTAACTGAGCCTGGTTCCCATCGAGGCGGATCCTCTGGCCAAATACCCACATCTCTTTTATCCTTCTGTTTGGCAAGCTTTGCAAGTTCACATTTTATTGTAATGATATCTTGAGGCATCCGTGCTTTTTAGCACCTCTCTACGTATCCATATTTACTAATCATATGGTCGGTTCTTCTCTTTGTCAAGTTTAAAAATAAATCATATGATAGAAAAATAAAGAAAGATAGGTTTTTGAGTCCTATAACTCATATTTGCCCGAAAATCAATCAAAAACGCAGTTAGTAAAATCAAAAATATAAAAATTTCAAAAAATCAAAGAAAACTGTGAAATCTGTGGTTGCAAAACGGTTTCTTTCTTTGTATAATTTCTCTTATGAACGAAAATCACACAATTTGTTCTTCCTTCCGGGTTGCTGTCAGCCTTAATCTGCTGCTATTGCGCCGCAAGGCGCAATAATACAATTTCCCTATCAAAAATCTATTTTAATCCTTTCCTTTTTTTCGTAAGCTTGTGGCAATTGAAGAGTGTATCTTGATAGGCTCTAACCCTTCTTGCGGCATAATTAGCCTCAAGGGAAAGATACAGATTGAAAATTAGCCACGAATTAACACAAATGAGCGCGAAGAAAAGAAAAAAATTAGAGTAAATTCGTGGAAATTCGTGGTTAAAAATATAAATCTGTGCAATCTGTGGCAAAAAAGGAGAATAAGCAAATGTCCAAAGAAAAAGTTCAAATTTTCGACACAACCTTACGGGACGGCGAGCAGGCGGCCGGGACTCGATTGGGAGCAAGAGAAAAGCTGGAAATCGCCCGGCAGTTAGTTCGGCTGAACGTCGATATCATAGAGGCGGGCTTCCCGGCCTCCTCGCCGGAGGATTTCGAGGCGGTGCGTCTGATATCCGAACAGATTGAAGGCCCGGTCATTTGCGGCCTGACCCGGGCCATAAAGAACGATATTGAGGTTTGTCAAAAGGCCCTGAAAAAAGCCAAACGCTCGCGTATCCATACCGGTATCGGCGTATCTGAGATTCACATCGCGGGAAAATTCGCAGATGACAAATACGGCAAGACAATGGGCGAAAAGCAGGCCACTATTCTGAAGATGGCTGTTGAGGCGGTCAAGCACACCACTCAATATACCGACGATATCGAATTTTACGCCGAAGATTCCGGCCGGGCCGACCGGGCCTTTCTCTACGAGATTCTTGAGGCCGTTATTGACACGGGCGCTACTGTCGTCAACATCCCAGACACCACGGGTTATTCCATGCCCGAACAGTATGGCACTCTTATCCGGGACATACGGGCCAATGTGCCGAACATCGCAAAGGCGACAATCAGCGTGCACTGCCACGACGATTTAGGAATGGCCGTAGCGAATTCATTAGCCGGCGTAAAGAACGGCGCAAGACAAGTTGAAGGAACCATAAACGGCGTTGGTGAACGGGCCGGCAATGCTGCTATTGAAGAGGTAGTCATGGCAATCCATACCCGCCGCGATTTCTTTGAAGAGGTGGAAACGAACATCAACACCCGCGAGTTCTATCGAACGAGTCGAATGGTGGCGGATTTGTTAGGTATGCCGGTTCCCGCCAATAAAGCGGTTGTGGGACGCAATGCTTTTGCCCACAGCTCGGGAATTCACGTGGACGGATTTCTGAAAAAGCGGGAGACTTATGAGATTATGAGGCCTGAGACTATCGGCCTTGCCGAAAGTCGTGTTGTTTTGACAGCCCGCACGGGACGTCACGGCCTTCAACATCGCCTCGAAGAGATGGGATATACATTATCTAAAGCAGAGCTGGACAAGACGTATGAACGATTTTTGGCCGTGGCTGACAAGAAAACAGAGGTTTTTGACGAAGATCTTGCGGCCATAATCAGCGACGAAATTCACGTTGTAGAGCAGATTTACGAATTAGAATATCTGCATGTTGCCTGCGGGACCGGCACACTGCCGACCGCAAGCGTCAAAATAAAAACCAAGGACCAGACCAAACAGGCCGCCGCCTGTGGTGACGGCCCGGTGGATGCAGCATACGAAGCGATAAGGCTGGCAACGGGCCTGTCGCCCAAGCTGAAAAACTATTCAATCAGAGCTGTTACCAGCGGCAAAGAGGCGCTGGGCGAAGCCACGGTCAGAATTACAGAGGACGGCAGAACCTTTATAGGCCGAGGTATCTCCACAGATATTATAGAAGCGAGTGCGAAGGCATATATCGATGCAATTAACAAAATGGTCTCTACACAAAACAGAGGTCAACCGCCCGAAGAAAAAGTGGAACTATAGCCGGCGAAGCCGGAAAACTCGAAATAAGAAGCACGAAATCCGAAACTCGAAACAGAGGTCAACCGCCCGAAGAAAAAGAGGAACTATAGCCGGCGAAGCCGGAAAACTCGAAATAAGAAGCAGGAAATTCATCCTTCGTAGTAATAATACGGAGAACGGACAAATTCAAATGACAGAAATTCAAAATTCAAAACAAGTCTCAGGGCCTGAAAAAGTTTGGTCTTTAGTTTTGGGTCTTTGGTCATTTGAATCCTTCGACCCTTCGACAACCCCTTCGACTTTCCCCTTCGGCTGCGCTCCCCCCTTCGCTATCCTTCTTCGCCATCCTCCTTCGCCAAGGCTACGAAGGAACCGGCTACGAAGGAACCAGCTACGGAGGGCAGGCAGGGCTTCGGCTTATTCAGGGCTACGGCTAATTCAGGGCAGGCTTTTTTGCTCAGGACAGGTTTTGATATTGTTTCCACCATTAGGTGTCCTCCGTAAGGAGTCCTTAGGACTGCGGAGGATTTCGATACGCCGGTAAGAAGCGTATGTATCCATATTCGAAATTCGGATTTATGGCTTTTTACTATTAGGATGTGTGAAGCGTAGGTCATGTATGAAGAGTAATTAACTCATGGAGAGCAAAACAAGCCTATGGGTATGACCCCGCAGCAAATAGGCTGCTGCCGCAATTTGATACGGGGCAAGCAATACAGAAGAAATGACACGTGATGGATAGGGATAAATAGCTATGGGTATGACGATAACCGAGAAAATTTTAGCAAAAGCAGTCGGCAAGGAAAAAGTTGTGCCGGGTGAGCTTGTAGATGCGAAGATTGACATCGTTCTGTGTGTTGATGTTACGACGCCGCCGGCGATTTCGATGCTTGAAGAAAAAGGTATCGATAAGGTGTTCGATAAGGAAAAGATTGTTGTAACGCCGGACCATTTTCAGCCGGCCAAGGACATCAAAAGCGCCGAGCTTCATAAGAGGCTCGACGGCTGGGCAAAGCGACACAATATAAAACACTATTACAAGCTCGGCAGGGCCGGCGTTTGTCACGCACTGCTGCCGGAACAGGGACATATTCGGCCGGGCGAAGTTATTGTCGGGCCGGATTCGCACACGTGTACCTACGGAGCGTTTGCGGCATTCAGTACTGGTATCGGCTCGACGGATGCGGCGGCGGCAATTGCGACAGGGCAGTTATGGTTCAGGGTGCCGGCTTCGATGAAGTTTGTCCTCAATGGCTCACTTGGGCACGGTGTCTATAGCAAAGATGTTATTCTTACCATTATTGCACGAATCGGCACGGACGGTGCACTTTATAAGGCGATGGAATTTGTTGGGCCGGCGCTGAAAGATATGTCGATGGAAGCGAGAATGACCGTAACAAATATGGCCATCGAGGCCGGTGCAAAAAGCGGCATAATGGCTTTTGACGATGTAACAAAACAATATCTCGACGAACACCTGAAAGATAAGACAGACTATACTGTTTACGAATCGGACAGTGACGCCCAATACGATGTTAGCGAAGAGTTTGACTGCTCTGCTATTGGGCCGATGGTAGCTCTGCCGCACCTGCCGAGCGGCGGTGTGCCTATCGGCGAATGTGCCGGCAAAGAGATGGACCAGGCTTATATCGGGAGCTGTACTAACGGGCGAATCGAGGACCTGCGAATCGCAGCGGAAATTATAAAAGGTAAACAGGTTGCAATTCGCACTTTGATTGTGCCGGCGACGCCGGTTATCTGGAAGCAGGCAAAAGACGAAGGGCTGTTCGATATATTTTACGAGGCCGGCTGTGTTATCGCAGCGCCGACCTGCGGGGCGTGTCTGGGAGGTTTTATGGGTGTCTTAGCCTCCGGCGAAAAGTGCGTCAGCACAACCAACAGGAACTTCGTCGGCCGAATGGGGCACCCGAAGAGCGAGGTTTATTTAGCCAGTCCGGCAACGGCGGCGGCGAGCGCGGTAGAAGGAAAGCTTGCGGATGCGAGACGCTATTTGAATAATGAATGACGAATATCGAATAATGAATGACGAAGTAAAAGTAAAAGGACAATCATGGCCAAAGCACATAAATATAATAGAGATCATATAAATACGGATGAGATAATACCGGCGAGGTATTTGAATACCGATGATGAAGCCGAATTAGCGAGTCATTGTATGGAGGATTTGGATAAAGACTTCGTTAACAAGGTCAAAGAAGGTGATGTGATTGTGGCCGGTGAGGATTTCGGCTGCGGCTCGAGCAGAGAGCACGCCGTCTGGGCCATCCGCGGCGTAAAGGTCCAAACCGTAATTGCAAAATCCTTCGCCCGAATCTTCTATCGCAATGCCATTAACAACGGCTTTTATATTATTGAATCGCCGGATGCGCTGGAGAAAATCAACGACGGCGATGAAGTGGAAATTGATTATAAAGCCGGCTTGATTAAAAATAAAACGGCCGGTATTGATATTAGCTTTAATCCGCTGCCGGATTTTGCCCTTGAGATAATCAACGACGGCGGACTATTGGAGCACATAACAAAAAAACAGAAATAATTATCTTACCGGATTTGCCAATTATTTGTTGATAAGCAGACGGCATTTTGATAGTATAGATCTTATGGCCCCTGCTATGTGTAAAGTTGCAGTCGAGACAGATAAAGGCAAGAATTGGAGACTTCTGGATGAGAGAAGAAATGATGACTGTTCCTATTTATGCTGTTCTCATCTCCGCGGGTGTGACGGGTAAGCTTGCCGTTCGCAAGAAGGACGCCGCATGAGCAGGGTGGCAGTCAATAAGAAAGTGTTGCGCTGGGCGGTACGCCGCCGTGGGCTGGAACTGGACGAGTTAGAACAAAGGTTCCCGAGAATCCGGCAGTGGACTACAGGCGAAAGGTGGACTACAGGCGAAAGGCAGCCTACGCTGCGCCAATTGGAATCACTGGCGAGAGCCACGCTTACGCCGCTTGGGTTCTTTTTCCTTGCTGAACCGCCTGAGGAACGCTTGCCGATTCCACACTTCCGGACACTTCATGATGAAACCCCCGCCGAGCCAAGTCCTGACCTCCTTGAGACTGTTCAGATAATGCAGCGGCGGCAGGCCTGGATGCGCGAGTTCCTGATAGAACAAGGGCAGAGGGAACTGACGTTTGTGAGGTCTACACGTCGAGAGGAACAGCCGAGATCAGTCGTGCAACGTATGCTGGACACGCTGGGTCTAGATGAGGGGTGGGCAGCCGCTGAGAGGACATGGACGGATGCTCTCCATATCATGCGCCAAGTCATTGAGGATGCGGGGATACTGGTAGTTGTTAATGGTATCATCGGGAATAATACACACCGCAAGCTCGATCCAAACGAATTCAGAGGCTTTGTTTTGGTGGATGGTTATGCTCCATTGGTATTCGTCAATGGAGCTGATGGTAAAGCAGCACAGATGTTCACCCTCGCGCATGAACTGGCACATGTATTCTATGGAAGCAGTGCTGCATTCGATTTGCGTGAAATGCAACCAGCAGATGACCCAATGGAAAAGACGTGCAATCGAGTAGCCGCGGAGTTTCTCGTTCCGCAACGCGAGTTGCGCCAGATATGGCCTTCTGTCAGGGACGATTCGGAGCCATTTCAGAAAATTGCGCGTCGGTTCAAAGTCAGTGCGCTTGTGGCGGCCCGCAGGGCTTTGGACATGAACCTTATCAATAGAGAAGCCTTCCTGAACTTCTATCGCGCTTACCAAAGTGACGAACGCCGTGCGGCTGACCGTCGGTCGGATGGCGGCGATTTCTACGCCAATCAGAATCTGCGGGTAGGCCAGCGATTTGCTTCCACTGTGATTCGGGCAGTTAAGGAGGGTAAGCTGCTTTACTCCGAAGCATATCGGTTGACGGGTTTGTACGGAAGAACGTTCGAACACTACGCAGCCTCTCTTGGATTTGGAGGAGCGTAGCAATGGATGGCACTAAGTATGTTCTTGATGCCAACGTATTTATCGAAGCAGCACGACGTTACTACGCATTCGATTTAGCTCCCAAGTTCTGGGAAAGCCTAGTCCATCATGCAGCGAACGGGCAAATTCAGAGCATCGATCGCATCAAACAGGAACTTGAGCGAGGAAATGACGAGCTTGCAACATGGGCAACAGCGCAATTCAATAATGCGTTCGCTTCGACCGATGAAGAGGATGTCACTGAGTCTTACAGCGAAGTGATGAGTTGGGTACAAGTCCAAGACCAGTTCTCAGGTGCAGCCAAGGCTGATTTCGCGGCAGGCGCGGACGGCTGGTTAGTGGCTTACACTAAGGCCAAAGGATGTATCGTCGTGACCCATGAAGTTCTCTATCCTGACATAAGAAGAAAGGTTCCTATACCGAATGTATGCGAGGCATTTGGTTTGAGTTATGTTGACACGTTCGAAATGCTGCGAGAACTGGGGGTACGTTTTGCATAGTCGCCCCCTATTTCTGCAACGCGGAAACTAAGGACAGCCAACTATTTTTCGCAGATATTGCTGTGCTTCAAGCGAAATATTGATATCAGCATAATGGCGGCATAAAATCAGTGGTTCGACTTTGCTCACCACAGGTAGAAATCGTGTTTTGTATTATTATGTTGGGTGGTAGAGGATGACAATGGATCATGACAAAGTGATGCAGGCAGTACATAGAGCACAAATGCGGGATGATCTGCGGCAGATTGACGAACAGACGCTTGACGCTCGAGTTGACCGTTATATGGAGATTGATCATCAGGGCATCATCGGCAACCACTACTTCGCAAAAGCGTCTTCAGAGTGTATCAATCTGTACCGAGACGGGCATTTCATTGCAGCAGTCATGGCAAGTCAAGCGGTTAATGAGGGGATCCTCAAGTTTCTTGCCGAGAGAAACGGCATTAACGCAACTGAACATTCCGAACTCATGGGCAAATTCAAGTGCCAGAATCTTATCTCTGCAGCATGCGCAACTGCATCGGAGAAGATATGGAGGAGTTTTCGCAATGACGTTCACCACATGAACCCGAAAGTCACGAGCATTCCGTTCCAGCAGTTGGCAAAGAGCAATCTTCAGGCTCTTGCCATTGTCGAGCGAGAAGTATTCGGGGTCGATATTAAAGACGGAAAGCTTGTGCCGAAACAACCGAAATACTGGGACGTTCAGAAAGATGGAACAGTTCCGGTGTTCCTGAGGCTTGGGATATAAAATCGAACAAGCGTTTTTTCCCATCCACTTCATTCGCTTCGCTCATTCAGTGGCTGCCACCGCTAACCCATAGATTTTCTTGATAAACAGGTACCTGGAGAGTATAGTATTGGCAATTAGAAGGAACGAACCCCGCGTAAAACGCGGGGCTAAATATCTGGATTCCTGCTCCCTGCTTTCGCGAAGGGACAAGTTTCGCGGGAATGACAGGTGGAGTGCCGGCTCTGCGGGGGAATATTTAAATAGATTGCTTGGCAGCAGCAATGTGTTATGATACGGCCTGAGATTAAAGATTTGGTATTTGGTGTTAGAATGCGAAATCGAACTCAGAGGCCGTTTTTGTTCTCCGCAAGTCCCGTAAGGGACGCCTTAAGGCGGAGTCCCGAGGACAACGAGATCCCGGACTCGAGGGATGGCACGTCTGCCGACTCGTTGGTCGGACGGCATCGCCCGGCCTTCACGTTGGTCGAGCTGCTGGTCGTCATCGCGATTATCGCCCTTCTCCTTGCGATCTTGCTGCCGGCACTTTCTCGGGCCAAGGCGAAGGCCGAAGAAGTGGTCTGCATGAATAATCTGAAGCAGCTTCAGATATGTGCGAAACTCTATTCTCAGGACAACGACTTCTTTCTGCCACCGAACCGATACGTTTATTACATCAACACCTTGGGTCCTTCAGCCGGTTTCGATCCCAACCTGACATGGTGTGCCGGGCTGGCGCCCTTCGATACGACCACTGAGAATATCGAACGGGGCCTGCTCTTTTGTTACAACA
>Ga0209979_1003653_pt1 | contig 13416 bp, 10 predicted proteins | sample AnhtaG_FD_183114 | JGI IMG/M metagenome (GOLD analysis project Ga0209979, IMG submission 183114) | Deep subsurface microbial communities from Anholt, Denmark to uncover new lineages of life (NeLLi) - Anholt_01485 metaG (SPAdes) (version 2) | ecosystem: Environmental > Aquatic > Marine > Oceanic...
CTTAATGATAAGCGGCGCGGTCTCATCTCAGCGCGATCAACACGGAGGTGGTGACAAGCCACCAAAGAATAGATAGTCAACCAAATAGGTCAGGTCGCCTACATTAATCCCACCTATGCCGTCGACGTTACCCTCTTCTTCACACGGCGGCGCCAGACCACCAAAGAACAAGAAGTCAACCAAGTAGGTCAAATCACCAACATTGATCGCACCAATGCCGTCCACATTACCCCGGTCCAGGCAGCAGCCGCTGCTGAAATGGTTCAAGTACCATTGTTTGCCCGCATCGGCGGCGCTCTGAAGATCAGACAACGTTCCATCTTGAATGGTAACAAGCTCGACATAGTATACATAGGTGTCAGCCGATGTGAGAGCAAGGCCGGTGTCAAAGGTCATAACAGTATGCAAATCAACGAACTGAGAGTCAGGGTGAGCTGACGAAAAGAGGGAATATCCACTGTCCTCCATATTGACAAACAGCTCCTCCGGGACAAAGGCCTGGTTCGGGTAGACGTAGGTGGCGTTATCGGCAGTGTAGGCGCCATGCGGAGCACCCGGTATCTGAATACTGTTCAAATAACGATCGAGAAAAGCAAGGCCGCCAAAGCGACGGTCATTATCCTGACACTCGACGGAGTCGTCCTGGTCATACTCGCCGCCGAACTGATAAATCAAGTTACGATCGGAATCGAAACCGCAGCCGTTGTCAAAGCCGGAGTCGGAGGGGATATCCCAGTCGATCGCTTCCCCCACGCGCAGGCCGGTGACGGATGTATCACGGTTGAGGTAGATCATCAGGCGCCCGATCACGAAACAGCAGCTATCGGAGGGCTTGGGAGCATACCACACTTTCTCAATCGCGATAAGCGAATCGTGGGTGACAAACTTGCCGCTTAAGAAGACCTCATAGTCGCTTGAGTCAGTTGTAGGGGTATGATCACCGAGCGGCACAAACCCGCTTTCGTCTATGTAAGTCGTGTTGAATATAGAGAAGTTGACGAGGGTATCAGAACCCTTCACGTAGCCGACGACGGGGGAGCCGTCATTCACATAGACGGCAGCAGCGCTGTCGCAGTCGCCAAAAGCGACATAGTCCATATTAACCCCCCTAATGCCCCGGTTGCCAAAGTTGCCCATGTTGGCTACGGTCAGAGCAAGACACGAACTCTGGATCGTATCCCATATCGGCGCATACAGCGTATCGGCCACAATGTGGCTGATCGGGAAGGTGTCAGGAGAGGTAGCGGCATTAGATGTGAAAATCAACCGTCCCACCAGGCTGACAATGGTTCCGGGATCGTTGACCACTCCACCGGAATTCAAAGAGATCGTACCAGTATCACTGTTGTCAAGACCGAATGAAACAGAGTCGCTGAAATCGGCGTAAGAAAGCCAACCGGCCGGGCCGGTCTCTTCCTCCTGAGTGATACTGTAATTCAAAGTAGCATTCCCTGAGTTCTCAATCGTTGCCTGCATATCATACTGCGCACCATGCTTGGACCAGAAGGGGTAACTGATCTCACCTGGTGATATTCTGAACAACGGATTTGTTATCGGCTCCACACACGGCAACCGGAACCATCTCACGTCGGCCTCCGCCCAGAATCCCTCATCCTCAACAACGGCGCCGGCGCTGTGGTCATTGATGTATAGAACGTCAAGGTAGTAGGTACCTGGATCGCTGCTGCCGGCTGGGACAACTATCTCAGCAGCGCTGAAATCACCAACGTAGTTCGTCCCAAACCTTGCCATCGACGGCCAGTGGTCGTTATCGCAGGGACCACCAGCACCATCCGTAGAATCACAGCCGGGAGTGCGGGAGTTGGTCAGGTTGCGCGCTTCATCCCAGGTCAAACCCCAGTCGCTGGAAATGGTCAGGTACAAATCACCGTTGGCGGCGCCCACCGGAAAGCCGGGATTGCCCTCAGCCGCGCAGTCATCATAAACACCGTGCGGAAGGTCGTTAAACTGCACAAACAATACATATAGCTTACCATCACACTCGGAAAGGCTCATCTTCGAAGCCTGCAACTCCCAGGCGCCGCCGCTGCAATCGGTCTGATCCCAGTCGAAGTTGTGGACTGTCCGAAGGTAGGGGTTATCCTCCGACCAGTGGAAGATACAGCCTCTCAACAGTCCGGCCTGACCACCCGAGTTGGCGTCAGCCGGCCAGAACCGAGCGCCCCAGACAACGTGAAGGTTGTCATCGGAGGTAATCAGAGCCGACAGGTCCGTGTACGGACGATACCCTTCTTCACTGTCGACGTTCCGGCTGACATTCACCCGTGGATCCCAGCTAACGCCGTAATCGTGCGATACCTGATAGTAAACATCGTTGTCCCACTGGACAAAGTTCCAGCACTCATAGCCGGAGCAGGTATCACACGGGTCTCCGGGACAGGGCAGATTGGCGGCCCAGACCAGGGCCACCTTTCCGTCGTTATTGGCGGCTATATCATGCGCCGGCGTATACACCGTGTCGACAACATAAGGCGGGGAGTCCCATGTTCCCGTCGCGTCTACACCCACTTTACGAAAATAGTACAGTGCCCGAGGATGACCAGCGCCTAAACCGACTTCCAGAGCAAAAACGTGCAGAGCGGTGTCGCCCGGGCCCTCCTGGTAGCGGAATTTCGGCCAGATCACTCGCTGATCGGGGTCGCCGCCATATTCAGCCGCTTCCCGCGGAACTTGCGCTTGGGCGCTGAAGTCCGACAAGCCCGGGCCGGAATCCCAGTAAAAATGACAATCCGTAAAACCATCAGACCCTTCTCTGTTGTGGCCGCCGACGACAGCCCGGCCATCCTTGGTGGCGTCAACGCCAACAAAACCGGCGTAATCATCGGCAGACTGCAGACCGGTTTCAACCCCGAAACTTCCCGTCACGGCGTTCCAACTGTCATACCGGTACTGACGTCCAAAAAAGACCGGACCGGGCATGGACATCCAACTGAAATGAACAATCATGGTGTCCGGGCTGCCATGCCGGCTCCAGCCAATCATACGTCCCATTGACCCTAAGTGCTGGCAGTCATACCAGGTAGCCCCAATAACCGTTCCGGGGGACTGCGTTGGGATGGCTCTACCCAGGGCATGTTTTCGAATAACCTTGCCCGACACGGGCACACTGCTATTCTTGCCAGGAATACCATACTGCAGCGACCTGTTCATAATGGGACTTGTCCCCTGCTTTTCAACAGGTGACATGGCTGCAAACACTACTGCTGCTAAAAAGGTAACCGGCAGTATGGAGAGGATGACTAATGAGAAAAACTTCTGTGGCATCATACTGCGTCTCCGCTAAGAGATTCAACTGAATATCGCAAAGTATTAGCTGTGTTTGGTTTCATGTCACCTGCCCAAACACATTGTGAAGGTATGCCAATACTCACCACGTGTCAAGGCCTTTAGCGGGCCCGGTTGGCGGAGGCTCACTGGGGTTGCCAAAAGGAGATGCCGCTCACTTATCAAATTCCTTGAACATCACCTCGTATTGTTGCATTATAATAAAAGAGGCGCTCGGCAGCGTAAAGCAGTCCGGAGTGGAAAAGTAAATGGAAGAGCAATCGAAAGACCTGAAGTTTTTCAAGGTGATATTGAGTTCGATCGCCGATGGTGTCTTCACCGTTGACAGCAACCGCGTGATAACCAGTTTCAACCCGGCTGCGGAGAAAATCACCGGCGTAGCTGCGTCCAAAGCGATTGGCAAGCGCTGTTTCGAGGTCTTCCATGCCGACATTTGTGAGAACGGCTGTCTTTTGGAAAAGACGCTGAGAACCAGCGTAGAAGCTATCGACCAGGCGGTAAGTATCATTAATGCCGCCGGTGAAAAAATACCCATCAGTATCTCCACGGCTGTTCTGCGAGACGGCGATGGCAACGTTCTGGGCGCAGTAGAGACCTTCCGAGACCTGTCGGTCATCGAGCATCTCCGCAAGGAACTAAAAAAGTCGTACTCGTTTGAGGACATAATCTCAAAGAGCCCCATTCTTCACAAACTGTTTGCCATCCTGCCGGATGTTGCTGAAAGCGAGAGCACGGTCCTGATTCAAGGACCCTCCGGTTCCGGCAAGGAGCTTTTCGCCCGCGCCATTCACAATCTCAGTCCGCGCCGGGAAGGAAACTACGTCGTCATCAACTGCGGCACCCTCCCAACCCAGCTTTTTGAGTCAGAACTGTTCGGCTATGTCAAGGGCGCCTTTACCGACGCCAAACGCGACAAAGCGGGGAAAGTGGCGGCCGCCGAAGGGGGGACTATCTTTTTCGACGAAATAAGCGAGCTTCCCATGCTCACCCAGGTCAAGCTCTTGCGCCTGTTGCAACAACGGGAGTACGAACCGCTGGGAAGTACCGGCCGGGTGAAGGCTGACATCCGCATAGTAGCGGCCACCAACCGTGACCTCCGGCAACTCGTCGCAGAAGGTAAGTTCCGAGATGATCTGTACTTCCGGCTGGCGGTAGTGAAGTTTGATCTGCCGGGGCTGCGGGAAAGACGGGAGGATATTCCCTATCTGGTCGACCATTTCATCGTCAAGAACAATGCCCGGCGTGGCAAGAACGTCATCAGCGTCAGCCCGGAGGTGATGAACATCCTGATGCGCTATGATTTTGCGGGCAATATCAGGGAGCTGGAGAACGTCATCGAGTACTGTTTTGTTGTTTGCCGGGGCAGCATTATCCAGAAGGAGCATCTCCCCTCGGAGGTGCTGAAGCACGATGATTCCTCCGGTAAATCTACGCCATCAGGAACGGATCCCATAAACCAGGCTATCGACGAGCGAACCCGCATCACGACGGCTTTGGTTAACCACGGCGCTAATCAGACCCGAGCGGCCCGTGAACTGGGTATCGACCGCACCACCCTCTGGCGCAAGCTGAAGCGTTACGGCATTGACCCGCATGAATTAGGCTCTCGGGACTAACTCACCCTCCCGTCACATCGACACCAAATCATTTCCAATTGTGCTACGCAACAGTGCAACGTTGCGGTGCAATAGAATTGTTGCACTGTGTGCAGCAGTGAAATCGGGGGGAGACCTCTATTCTTTTGAGTAACAACAAGTTAATGTGACCAGTCGTATCGGCACGAAAACTGCACTATGGTGTGGCGGAGGTACCGTTGATAGTTGCGATTCCGAAATTCCACGAGACTATAGCTCCCCGTTTTAAGGTAGCGAAGTATTTCATAATAAGCGTCGTTACCGGGGGACGGGTGGTTTCCTCAAAAATCGAGGATTGCACCGGGTGTGAGGGTTTCGGTCGGATCCGGCTGTTGCGCGACAAGAAGGTCAACATATTGATCTGCAACGGAATAAAGAGCTTTTACCGCGATCTCCTGGGAGCTTCCGGGTTGACGGTGATACCAAATATTGCTCTGCCCGCCGGTGATGCCCTTGCCCAGTTCCTGGCGGGGGAACTGAAACCAGAGGTTTACGGGGCCTCTTTCACCTCATTCTCGTGCCAAATCCCGCGTGAGGACCTGGTCTGCTGGGCCAAAGAGCTTTTTGAAAGCCACGGTTATGACGTGACTGCCGGACCGGACAAGGCCGCCTTTCCTATCGACCTGGTGGCCGAAATGCGCTGCCCGGTTTGCCGCAAGCCGGTCAGGGTCGCGATATGTTGCGGCGCCCACACCTACCGGACGGATCAGGAGATCAAGGAATTCCATCGGGCTGCCGCTTCTGACTACCACGCGCGGGTCTACGTGCATCCCGGCACCCCTTCCATTCATCAATGCTGCAAAGAGTACGGCATTGAATTGATTGATCCCGATTCCGAACTGACCATCGCGGATCGGCCGGGCAGCCACAGAATACCCATTCTGCAAGAACCCTTGTACGGACATGAAAAAGCGTCAGCAACCAAAGAGACGTAAGGGTGCATCGAAGAGAGAAACACATGACAATTATGCTCTGACCATGTTGTGAACAATAATAGATAGGGAACCAATGAGAACAGAGGTTATTACCAGCGAAGAGCGAAAAAAGGCTTTTGCCCCCACGAAAAAGCCTGAGGTTATCGAAAGACAAAGACTGGCCGTACGCTACCATGTCGAGGACTACGATGTCGCTGACCGCCCGCGGCGGTTTTTGGAAGCCTTTGCCGCTATTTTAAAACACTCCAACTACCGCTTCGCCCTGGAACACTTCATTCGTATGAGCGCCAAGTGTTCACGGTGCACCACCAATTGCCAGATCTACCAGGCCACCGGAGACCCGCGCGATATTCCCTGCCACCGTTCGGAGCTTCTGTTAGGCGTCTATCGACGGCACTTTACGCTGGCCGGCTTGCTGAAGGGACGTCTGCTCGGCAAAGGCCATCTGACCGACGAAATGATCGAGGAGATGGCCGACTCTTTCTGGAATTGCACCGCCTGCAAGCGCTGTACCCTGGAGTGCCCGGCCGGAATTGACCACGCCCTTATCACCCACCTCGGGCGCTACATACTCAGCGAGATCGGCATCGCCCCCAGGGCGCTGGTGGTCAGCACCCGCGAACAGCTTGAAGGGAAAACCAGCAACACCTCGGCCGTTCCGGTTCCAGCTCTGCTGGACACCTTAGAGTTTCTCGAAGAGGAGATGAAAGAGGAGAAGGGTGTCGATATTAAGTTTCCTATCGATGTGGAAGGGTGTGACTGGGTCTTCTTCCCGGCGGTGAGTGATTTTCTAATGGAAGCCGAGTCCCTGATGGGTATCGCCGCCGTTTTTACCGCCACCGGCGATTCCTGGACAACCGGCACCGGCTATTTTGACGGCATCAACTACGGCCTGTTTTACAGCGACCGGATGCTGGAACGAGCGGTCACGAAGGTGCACCAAGAGGCGATCCGTCTCAAAGGCAGAAAGATCCTTATTGGTGAATGCGGCCATGCCTCCCGCACCGCCAAGTACTACGTACCGACCCACTGTGGAGGAAAACAGGCATTGTCTGTCTATAATATCATGGAGTACACTTACCAGGTGCATCGGGAAGGGAGGCTGAAGCTCGATCCCAACGTTGTCACGGAGCGGGTCACCTACCACGACCCGTGCAATATCGCCCGCCAGAAATGGATTATCGAGCAGCCGCGCGAGATTCTCAAGGCCTTCTGCAAGAACTTCGTCGAGATGACGCCCAACCGGGAGAACAACCTTTGCTGCGGCGGCGGTGGGGGGACTGTCTCTATAGATGAAATTCGTCCCTACCGTACGGCCGTCTCAGGCAAACTCAAGGCTGACCAGGTCCGTGCCACCGGCGCCAAGTATCTGGTCGCGCCCTGCGCCAACTGTAAAAAACAGCTCCGAGAACTGATGGAAGATCAGGGTATCGACTGCGAAGTGGTCGGACTTCACGACTTAATATACAAAGCAATAATTTTCGATAAGCCCAAGCAAACTAACGTCGCGTCAGAGCCGAAAGGATAAACATTGGAAGCGTTACTTGATTTTGCAAAAGGCCCCCTGTTCCGTCTGACGTTTGCTCTGATGGCCCTGGGGCTGGCGCGAATATTGATCCTTGAAATATGGGGAGTAGTCAACGCCTACCTCAAGGCGGGGGACAAGACAATTCCCTGGGGGCTGACGATTGCCAGAACCATCGAATGGCTGATCCCGGTGAAACGGGTTTTCAACAAGCGACCGTTTTACAGCCTCTTTTCCATCCTGTTCCACGTCGGGCTTATCCTCGTCCCGATATTCCTTTTTGCCCACGTTGAGTTATGGAAGGGCGAGCTCGGTTTCGGCTGGTTCACTCTTTCGAAGTCCTGGGCCGACTTGCTGACCCTGACGACTATCGGCTTCGGACTGGCGATTTTCATCGGACGAGTGGGCAGTCGAAACGCTCGATTCTTAAGCCGCAAACAGGATTACCTCTGGCCGCTGGCTCTTGTGGTGCCGTTTGCTACCGGCTATGTGTGCAGCAACATGACGGTCACTCCGGCAGCGTATCGGTTTTTCATGCTGGTGCACGTTCTGTCCGGCGAACTGATCTTCGTTTTGATTCCATTTACAAAGATTGCCCACTGCATGATTATGCCATTCTCGCAATTTGTCATGACGATCGCCTGGAAATTCCCGGCTCGGGTAGACGATGACGTGTGCACCACCCTCGGCAAGAAAGGAGCCCCGGTATGAGCGTCAAGGCTATTCTCACCGACGTCACGAAGTGTCTCGGCTGCCTGGAGTGCGTGGTCGCCTGCAAGGCGACCTACTCGTTGAAGATGGATCTTCCGAAAACCTGGCAGAAAAACGACGGTCTATCAGCCAACAATTGGACTTCCATTCTGCAGAAACCGGGCAACCACTACATTCGCAAGCAGTGCCGCCACTGCCTCGAACCGGCCTGCGTCTCCGCCTGCCCGGTGGGCGCTTTGTCAAAAACGCCCGAGGGGCCGGTTATCTATGACAACGATAAGTGCTTAGGCTGCCGCTACTGTATGATGGCTTGCCCGTACGGGATTCCCCGCTACGATTGGGACAAACCGGTGCCCTACGTCCGCAAGTGCATCATGTGCTACGACCGGATAAAAGAAGGCAAGCCGCCCGCTTGTACGCAGGCATGCCCCGTGGGTGCTACAATCTTTGGCGACCGCGACGAGTTGCTCGCTGAGGCTCACCGCCGTATCCGGCAAAACCCAGGAAAGTACCTCAACAAGGTGTACGGCGAACACGAGGTGGGAGGGACATCGGTGCTATACATATCCGACATAGATCTTGGATTCCTGTCCTACCAGCCCAATCTCGGCGAGCTGGCCCTCCCGCAGACGACCTCGACTGCTATGAAATCGGTGCCGTATACCTTTGTCGGAGTGGGAGCGTTTATGCTGGGGCTGAACTGGATTATCAAGCGAAGAATGAAGCTTCAGGACCAAGAGGTGGAGAAGGAGAAGTAGGCCATGGATAGAGTGCAGATAACAAAGACTATTCTCTGGATCATAACTGGTCTTACAGCCGCGGTGGGGATCACACGGTTTGCTTTCGGCTTAGGCGCCGTTACCAATCTCACCGACGCCACCCCCTGGGGGCTGTGGATCGGTTTTGATGTTATGGCCGGGGTGGCTCTGGCCTCCGGCAGCTTTGTCATTACCGCCATATTCTATATCATGAAGCGAGAAGAGTTTCATCCACTTGTAAAGCCCGCTGTCCTGACGGCATTCTTGGGCTACGTGGCTGTTATTGTCGGCCTGCTGTTCGACCTGGGGCTGCCCTGGAACATCTGGCACATGATGATCTACTGGAATTTCCACTCGCCGCTGTTTGAAGTCGGCTGGTGCGTGATGCTTTACACGACGGTGCTCCTTTTGGAGTTCAGCCCGGTCCCGCTGGAGGAAGCCAGCCGCTACGCCAAAATTAGAAACTTCCTTATGAAATTCCGTTTCCCACTGGTTCTCGTGGGTATCATGCTTTCCACTCTGCACCAATCGTCACTCGGTTCGCTCTTTCTCATTATGCCCTTCAAGCTCTACCCCCTCTGGTACTCGGAGATCCTTCCGATTCTGTTCTTTATCTCCGCCGTTGCTCTCGGCTTGATGATGGTGAGCCTGGAAAGCCTCGTTTCAAGTTATCTCTACCGGCGCAAAACCGAAAGCCACCTTGTGGCCAAGTTGTGTAAGGCGGCAATCTGGGTGCTTGGATTGTATTTTGTCATCCGCATGAGCGATATTATTGCTACCGGAAAGTTTGGTCTGATCTTTTCGGGCACCTGGGAAAGCGTCCTCTTTATCATCGAGATGGCCATGACGGTGGTTATCCCGATAGCCCTCTTCTCGATACCGCGTGTCCGCCGGAGCTTGGCGGGGCAATGGGTTGGCTCGTTGCTGGTCGTGCTCGGTATGGTCTTTAATCGTATCAACGTCGGCGGGCTGACCATGCTGCGTGTCACCGGCGATACTTATTTTCCATCCTGGACGGAGATCATTATTACCCTGGGAGTGGTGTCGGGTGCGGCGCTGGCATTTTTGTTTGCTATCGAGAAGTTTCACATCTGGAAAAAACGTCCCCGGCATCCCGAGTCTGACCGGCACGCCAAACCGCACTTTGATCGCACCTCTGAGGTCTGGCTGGGGGCGCCCGGCGTGGCGGCCAGAACAAGATATTCGTTTGCCTTTGTTCTGAGCTTTGCGGTCGCCTTTGCCTTCCTGCCGGGCAAAAAGATCCACAGCGGCGGCATTGAGGAAGTCCCAACGCGCAAAGCTCGCGGCGGTGACACCCTTTTTGTCGACGGTAACCGCGATGGCTATGGTGTAACGTTCAAGCACGACCTCCACATGGCCAAAAACGGCCAGAAGCAGTCGTGCATACTCTGCCATCACATGAACCTTCCGATGGACAAACAGAGCGGCTGTTATGCCTGCCACCGAGACATGTACTCTCCGTCCGACGCCTTCCGCCACGACTGGCATGCCAGCAGTGCCGGCGCCAACCTTGCCTGCCACCAGTGCCACGAACCTGACGAGGAACGTATGGCCTTCACGGCCAAGAAATGCGAGGACTGCCACAAGGACCTGTTCGTTCCCGGATCGTTGATAGAAGTCGAGAAGCACGTGGCCTCGTCGTACACCGACGCCATGCACGGCTTGTGTGTCAATTGCCACAAAAGGAAGGCAATGGAGTTACCCGACAAGCCTAATCTGGCCCGTTGTGCCACTTGTCACGAGTCAACCCCCCCGGATTACCTACAGGCTGCGATCAAGGGAAAACGGTCGGGTCCCTATTTCAACCACGTTGTTCTTCCCGGAGCAAGTGTGCAGAGAAGGGAGCCGTAAACAGGAATAATATGGAAAAGAAAGTTCTTATCGTTGATGATGAGCCGGACGTATTGACTTACCTTACGACCATTCTCAAACACAACGGCTACACGCCCCTCTCCGCCCATACCGCTCAATTGGGCATGGAGATGGTTGAGAGGAAAAAACCCGATCTGATCCTGATTGACATCATGATGCCCAAGGAGTCGGGCATTTCGCTGTACACCCGGTTGAAAGAAGACCGCAGGTTCAAGGATATTCCGATCGTCATCATCAGCGGCGTGGCGCAGGCGGGGGAATTCAATTTCCGAGACTTTGTTTCCGACAAGTCAATCCCCCCACCGGAGAAGTATATCGAAAAGCCCATACGGGTTGAAGAGTTCGTCCGGATCATAGATGAGCTCACGGGCGGCTCTTCTTCCGCCAGAAGCAAGGCAGGATCCAATGCCAAGCGGTAAGACCAGGCAAAAGCGGGCTCTCCCGCCATGGGTTCAATACGAACTTCTCCAGCAGGTGCCGTTTAACGTAGCCATTATTGATCGCGACTACAACATCATCGAGGCCAACGACAATTTCACCGAGTACTTCGGCAAGTGGCGGGGCAAGAAGTGCTACCAGGTCTACAAGAAGCTGGACAGGCCGTGCGACAGGTGCAACAGCGGGCTGACTTTCGAGGACGGCCAGGCCCGCGTCTCCGACGAGGTCGGCGTCGACCAACATGGCCGGCAGGCGCATTATGTCGTACACATTGCGCCACTAAAAAAAAATCCGGACGGTCCCGTTGATTATGTCGTCGAGATGTCCAGAGACGTTACCGAAACCAAGAGCTGGCAGCAGGAATATCAGATACTGTTTGACCGCGTGCCGTGCTACATTACCGTGATCGATAACGATTTCCGCATCGTCAGAGCCAACGAGGCCTTCCGCGAGCGTTTCGGCGATGTGAGGGGCGAGCGCTGCTACGAGATATACAAACGGCGCAAGAAAAAATGTCCCCGCTGCCCGGCGGCCAAGACCTTCAAGGATGGCAAGGTGCACAAATCCGACCAGGTGGGGGTCAGCAAGACGGGTGCACGGACCAACTATATCGTAACCACCTCGCCATTGGCGCGTGGCAGCGAAAAGATTGCCCACGTCATTGAAATATCGACCGACATCACGGAAACCAAGAAGCTGGAAGAGGAGATCATCGAAGCCGAACGGCTGGCGGCCGTGGGCCAAACCGTCGCCGGACTGGCGCACAGCATCAAGAATATCCTTATGGGACTGGAAGGAGGCAAATACATCGTCAGCCTCGGCCTGCAAAAAGAGGACAAAGAAGTCATCGGCCAGGGCTGGGAAATACTCGAAAGAAACTTCGAGAAAACAACCACTCTGGTGAAGGACTTCCTCAGCTTCGCCAAGGGGCGTCTCCCCCAGGCAAAGATGGTCAACCCGAACGACCTGGTGATGGAAATCATTAATCTGTACAAAGTGGTAGCCAAAAAGTCAGGCATCGACCTGCGGGCCGAGCTTGACCCCAAAGTAAAAAAGGCTCCGCTTGACCCTGACGGTATCCATACTTGCCTGACCAACCTTGTCTCCAACGCCATCGATGCCTGCCAGATGAGCGAAAAGAAAAAGTGCTTCGTAACCATACGAACCAAAGATGAAAGAGACGTCCTGTCGTTCGAAGTAACCGATAGCGGCGGCGGGATGGATTACGAGATAAAGAAAAAAATCTTCACCACTTTCTTTACCACCAAAGGAGGACAGGGCACCGGACTGGGCCTTTTGACGACGAGAAAGATCGTGCAGGAGCACGGCGGCAAGATAATCGTCCGCACCAAAGAAGGGGAGGGCGCCAGGTTCAAGATGGAGTTCCCTCGCAAAAGACTGCTTGCCTTGTATGGCAAAGAGAAGCATAATACAGCGTAAATGTGAAATCATTCCAAGGAGAATATGATGGCTGAGTCGCCCCAAAAAACGGTGCTGGTCGTCGATGACGAAGAAGATGTCAGGAAGTTTTTATCTATGGCTCTGAAAGAAGCCGGGTTTAATGTTGTTGCCGCGCACGACGGTTTTGAAGCTCTGGATCAAGTCAAAAAGCAAAAGCCCGACCTCATTTCACTCGACCTGGTCATGCCCAAACGCTCCGGGGTCAAGTTCTACCGCGATCTGATCAAGAATAAAGAGTGGGTCAAAATCCCGATCATAATCGTCACCGGCCACGCCCGCGATGATCTCGGCAAAGCCGACCTCAAAGAGCTGACCATGTCCGGCCCCGGCATCTACCTTGAAAAGCCGATCAAACCGAGCAACTACGTGGCGGCCATTAAGCACATTCTGGGGATGGATACCAGCGTGGAGGAAAAAGAGGCGGCGAAAAAAGTCGAGCTTCAAAGCGAGCTCAAAAACCTCGTTGATGAGGTCGACACGGAGACGCTCATAAAGATCAAGGAAATGATGAGGAAAAAGTAGGTCAAAACTCCTGTAGTTTTGACATCTTATTTCTCGTTAACAAGCGCAAGGCTTTTGACTTACAAAACCTGGAAACCAGGAAGGTGCAGAGGTGGAGAGGCTGTCTCAAAAGGCAACTATTCTGGCCCGCGTAGTTACTATGGTATGACGGGTAGTAATTGCGGGTGGTGGTTGAAAAGAGATGAGGCTACCTTTAGGTAAAACTTTAACCCACGTGGTCGCGGTGCGCCACA
>Ga0209979_1003655_pt1 | contig 13412 bp, 13 predicted proteins | sample AnhtaG_FD_183114 | JGI IMG/M metagenome (GOLD analysis project Ga0209979, IMG submission 183114) | Deep subsurface microbial communities from Anholt, Denmark to uncover new lineages of life (NeLLi) - Anholt_01485 metaG (SPAdes) (version 2) | ecosystem: Environmental > Aquatic > Marine > Oceanic...
GGGGATGCAACCCCTTTTGCTCTGCTTCCATATTGTTGAGCCCCGGAACATATTGTCAAAACAAACGAAGGGAGCGATAATTAGTCCCTGAGCAATGGGGAGGTGAGCCTTCCCCGCGATATCGCGTGTCCCAGGATAAGAAACCCAGGAACCACTTAGTGAACACAACCCAGTTGCACCTGGCTCTTGACCTGGTCCAGGAATTATGCTATAGTAGCAACTGAAATAGACTCCTCGTTCGAAGCGGCGGATCGCACAGGCGGTGTAGCGATCTGGAGGAGGGGGTGAGGGAGATGTGAGAGGGGAGTAGCAACAGATGGGTGGCCGTAGCCGCCGACTCCAAGTCGACCCCTTTTTCTTCAACAGAAGGAGCGGTGACGGTCACGGGTGCAATCCTGTCAGGAAAAAGGAGGTTACCTATGAGCCCGCGCAAACGCTCGGGACGAATGTCAAAGCTAGATAGAAGGGATTTCCTGAAACTTATGGGGGCTAGTGCGGCCTCCCTGGGGATGGCGGGTATGGCTGCCTGTGCTCCAAGGGCGACGCCCACACCGGCGGGACCAATCCCCCTCGACTTCGTCGTTTGGAGCTATGCCATTGCAACCATCCTCGACAACATCGAGAAGTGCGAAGCGGCCTACGATAACGCCTTCGAGGTGTCATTGAAGGACATCGCCTGGGGCGAGTACCACGAGACGATGGTTGCCCGCTTCACGGCCAAGACCCCCACCGATGTATGCTACAATGGTGGCGATTGGCTGCCCGAATTCGCCAAGGCCGGTTGGGTGGTTCCCCTGGAAGATCACTTCCCTCAAGCGCTGAACTACAAACCGGATATCGTGGGCTACGCTTTGAGCGACATAACCTACAACGGGAAGCTGTATGGCCTGCCCTACTATTGTGACATCACCAGCTTCCAGTACAATAAGGTACTGCTCGAGGAGAGCGGCATCGAAGGCCCTCCTGCAACCTGGGAGGAGTTGACCGACCAGTTGGAGTTCCTCAAGGGGAAGGGGTTCGATCCTCCTATGGCCTTGGAGATCGCGGTCGAGCTGCCAACCACCTTTGACAACTTCACGGCTATGGCCTACGGCCGGGGTGGGGAGTGGTTCGATGAGAACTTCGATCCCCTCTTCGAGGACCCGGCGGGCCCCATGGGGCAGCAACTACAATGGATGGTCGACAACTACAAGGCTGGCCTGGTGACCTACATACCCCACGAGACCGACGTTCAGACCCAGCTCAACACCGGTAAGACCATCTACACCGTGCTCTGGAACTATAACTTGGCCGCGTTGAACAGCCCGGATATCTCACCGCTGGCCGGACAGTACACCATCGGCCTCATGCCCGGCGCTACCCACGAGACCCAGGGGATGGCCAAGATGTACACCATGACCCAGATGGCCGTGGACCGGGGGCAGGAGGTGATGGACGCCTGCTGGAAGTTCATCGAGTACTTCGCTGGCAAGCACGAGGGCGAGTACAAGGTGGCTGAGCGGTGGGCGGTAGAGGACGGCCTCGGGTTCGGCATATTGCCTCTCTACGATGACCCCGATGTCCAGGAGGCCTTCGCTGCTTTCTTCGATCCAGTGGTGCTGAAAGAGCAGGCCGCCCTGGCACGGTCGCGCCGCCATCCGGAGTGGGAGGGGATCTTCAACGAGTTCGCTCGCATGCAGATCGTCTCGGCCGCGGCTGGGGAGATCGCCGTGGAGGAGGCCATCGAGAGCATGGCCAATAAGGCCAAGGAGTTGAAGGAGCAGTACGCCTAGCCCCTAAGTTGCTCGTTTCTGTGGGTCAACGCTGCTACCTGAGATTGAAATGGTAGCAGCGTTGACTCGACCCAGTGACAGTTGTGTAATGGGAAAGTCGATGATGAGGGCAGTCGAAAGGGGAGGCTAAATCGTTGTGACGGTAAGAGGGCGTATAAGAAGGATAACGGGTAGCATTACATTTAGCGCCTATTGGATGATCGCCCCAGCGGTCTTATTGGTGGCTGCCTTCACCCTTTACCCCTATATCTATGCCCTCTGGTCCAGTATCCGAGTGGTGTCACCCCTCCTCCCCCCAGCATTCGCTGGCCTCAAGAACTACAAGGCGGTGATCACCAGTATTTATTTCCTCCGCGCGGTGAGGAACACGCTGATTTTCACTGCCGCTGCGGTTCCCATCACCGTGGTCTTAGGTCTGTTGACGGCCTCCCTCCTTAACCGACGCTTCTTCGGAGATGTCGCTTTGAAGGCCCTGGTCTTGCTTCCCTGGGCCATCCCCATCGCCATCAGCGGTGTGATTTGGAGGGGGTTCTTCAATAGCGGTTGGGGTGCGCTCAACGCGCTACTCTACATGGCAGGCATCATCCCCAAGTATATCGGGTGGTTGACCACGCCGAGTTTGGCCAAGTTGGTGGTCATCACCGTCCAGGTTTGGACTCAATTTCCCTTCGCCACAGTGCTGATACTGGCCGCCATGCAGGCGATCAACGAAGAACTCTATGAAGCGGCGGCCATTGACGGGGCGGGTCTCCTGCAGCGGTTCTTGTACGTCACCTTGCCCGGCATCAGGGCCATGCTGGCCATCGTGGTTATCTTCGAGACCTTGATGGGGTTGACCGCCTTCGATCTCACCTACGCCTTGACGGGAGGGGGGCCGGGTACCGCCACCACCTTTATCAGTTATTTCACCTGGGCGGAATCGTTCAAGATGCTCAACTTCGGGAACGGGGCCGCTCTAGCGGTTATCCTGGCTGCGGTCTCCTTGCTCATGATCTTAGCCATCCTACAGTTCATCCCCAGGGGAGCGCTCGTTGGAGGTGAAGAGAGATGATGAGGGGATGGGGAATCAAACTCGTCACCTACCTGGGGGCCATAATATTGGCCATATTCATATTGGCTCCCCTGGCCTGGGTATTCCTCTCCAGCGTCTTGCCTGAGGCCTCGATCCTCTCCTTCCCCCCGGACTGGTTTCAGCACGGGCTAATGGACGCCAACTATAGATACATCTTCACCGGTGAGGTCCCCCGCGGCGCTGTGGCTACCGGAACGTTGCGCAGGATGATCTCTCAAGAGGTGCGTTTTGTACCCCGGGCTATTCTCAACAGCCTTATAGTTGCTTCTGCGGTGATGCTTGTCAACTGCCTAGTGGGCTCTCTGGCGGCTTACCCCTTCGCCAGATTGAGGTTTGCGGCCAAGACCCCCATCTTCTTCTTCATCACTATGAGTAGGCTGATACCCGCTGTGGCATTGGCCATACCTTACTATCTCATCGTTCAGAGGTTGGGCTTGATCGATACCCATTGGGCTCTCATCGCCATCTATTCGGTGCTCACCTTGCCTTTCACCATACTTATCCTCACTCTCTATTTCCGAGGGATCCCGGAGGAGATCGAAGAAGCGGCTCGGTTGGATGGATGTGGCCCCTTCCAAACCCTCGTCAGGATCGTAGTTCCCCTTGCCCTTCCCAGCCTTATCGGCACGGGCCTCTTCGCCTTCATGCTCTCCTACAGCGAGTTCCTATTCGGCCTCCTCATAACCCAATCCATAAAGACCCGAACGTTGCCCGTTATCCTAAGCACGGTCTCCTGGAACCCCGATGTTACCTGGGGACTGACCAGCGCCAGCATCGCCATCGGGATAATTCCCACCTTGCTCTTAGTGGTTCCCGTGTGGCGATACATGGTGAGGGGGTTGGTGGCGGGCGGGGTCCAATAACTCGCGCCCCTGAGTGGAAACCTGGCCCTAATAGAGTTCCTACTGAAAACCACCGTGGCGAGACCGTGTCAATATATGCTGCCCGTCTACCGCGAGACAGTTCTTATCGAGTTTGCACCACGAGCGGGGCTGTCGACCGTCCTGACGGTAAGTCGATAGAGTTGTGGAATCAACCACCCGTTCAATAGGAGGAGAGAAGAAGATGGAGGAAATTGATATCGATCTTACCGTCCAAGAGATGGTCTACTCTTTCCCCACCCCTGCACACCCCTATTATCACCTCAAAGCCTCCTTTACCATAGGCACCTTCAAGGAGTACAAGGTAAAGAGGGTTCTAGTCAACGGCAAGCGCGTGCGCGACTTCGCGGTTTACAACAACGGACGGCTAGCGACGCGAAAGACGATCCAAGGCCAAGGGAAGTCGACTCTCGTCGCCAGGGCTGACTGGGAAAATGGTTCCACCAATCGCTTGGAGCTTGAGGCGGTTGCCACCGATGAGGGGAGCGAGCTTCGCTTGGTCGGCACCGCTTCTGCCCCCACTTACGGGGGGTACTGGGACCCCGCTTGGAAACACTATGCCAGCGTGGTCTTTACCGAGAATGCAGGACTGAAACGCAACCGCGAACCGGTGCATCTGACCTTGGGGCTCTACGCTGATCGTCTGAGAGACCCCCCGAGAGAGATCCGGGTGGTGTCCGTTGATCCGGAGACGGGTCGTTATACCGAGGTGCCATGTCAGGTGTACGAAGTCTCTACCTGGAGCGAGCGAGCGGATATACATTGTCAACCCACGACTACCTGTAAAGTTGCCTTCTTCGCGGATGTGCCGGCAAGATCCTCCTCGCTCTATCTGGTCTTCTACGGTAACCCCGCCGCTGAGCGCCCCACCTACGCCTCGGACCTGCGGGTTGAGGGCGAGGGGTTGGGCTTCAACGTAGAGAACTCTTATTACCGGGCCACGCTTCACGCTAAGAGTGGAGCCATCGACGAGTTCTTCTTGAAGATGGGAGTGAATGAGAAGTTCGACCATCATCTGGAAACCAACGGGGCTCTGCATTGGAACCCCGGGGTATATGCTCCACCCCGCACTTGGATTCACGCTTCAGATTGGGATCCCCCGCCTGGCTACGCTAAGGAAGAAGGCCCCATCTTCTTCATGACCAAACGTTGGGGTGCCCTGCCTCACTACCCGGAGGTAGGGGTTTCCATAACTTACGTCTTCTACGCCCATAGCCCTTACGTGATGGTTACTACCATAACCGATCTACTGGAGGATATCACCGTTCAAGCCCTCAGAAATGGGGAGATCGTCCTGAACCATGATGTTGTGCGGGAGTTCGCCTGGAAGAAACTAACGGGTGAGGTCGAGAGCTTTGTCTACAAGGAACGTCCTCGGCACCCTACGCGAGCCCTAGAGATGGCGTCGAACACACCCTGGCTAGCCCTATACAACCGAGAGTGCAAGGCTGCCTTTGGCGCCATCAACCTCGAAGAGAGCAACATGCGGCGAGGAGGAGGGTTGGTATGTATCGAGCAGCCTTATATGTACCTCAACTGGGGCCCCTGGGTCTACTGGTGCAGGGCATTGGTTTACACATTCATGGGTAACAATCCCCAACGGATGGTCCGGGTTCCAGGGGGCAGTACCTATTATGAGAAGATGGCTCTTATGCCCTTCAGGTTGGGAGAGAGCGATGAGGATCGTTTCGACTTCATCGAAGAGTATCACCAGATATTGTTTAACCCCTTGCACGTTAAGGTAGAGATGGACACCGATGAGAGGGTCCCCGAGGAATGGACGCCGCCAATCTTGGTGGAAGAATTCGAAGAGATGGAAGATTAGGAGAGACACAGATAGGACGGTCTTGCTTGCGAGGTCCAGATGGGTCCCGCCTTGGCGAGATTCGACGAAATCAGGAGGTGTAGCGGATGCACGATAGAGGCGATTTTTCTCACTACAACCTTCCCGCCGGTCTGAAGAGCGATCAAATCGATCTCCTTTTTCCTGGTTGGGAGGCTGGTAACGAGCGTGTGACGGTTATCTGTCCCCACGACGATGATGGCCTTTTAGGGGCTGGCTACGCCATGCTGGCCACCTTGGCCAACGAGGCGGAAGTCTACCCTTTCATTCTCTGCAACGGATGTGCCGGTTATAGCACTCCTGAGGAGAAGGAAAACATAGTTGAGCGCAGAAAAGATGAAACCGTGAGGGCCTACCAAGCCCTAGGCATCTCCGCCAATAACATCATAAGGTTCGACTATCCAGATTTCAGTCTCCTGCCAAACATAGGCTGGCTGATGCCCTGGGGAAAGGAAGGCACTTTTCCGCGCAGCCTACAGATCATGCGAGAGTTGCGGATCACCAGATTGCTGCTGCCCAACGGCTATCGAGAACATGCTGATCACGAGGCTGCCTACCGGATCGGAGCCTATGACGGCCCCCAGGTTGGCGACAACATCCTAGCAGATTGGGGAGGAGCGCCGCCTATCAAGAGTTTTCTCCAATACGCAGTGTGGGGAGATTTCTCCCCCGAGGATGCTTTGGTGACGGGTAGGGATTTGGCCTTGAGAGGGAATCGGGCCATTGTGGCTCGCCTCGGGGTAGAGGAGACAATACAGAAGGGCATTAGAGAATTTCGCTCTCAGGAGAAGGTGGTCGAGGGGTTGATCGAAGCGAGAAAGGGAAGGCGACGTGGCGAACGAGTCATCGAGGTCTATCTGGCCTTCGACCCCCGCCCGAGCCTCGACTATGTCGCTTACCACGAGGCGATCTCAGCCATCAGGTAGAGCGACCAGAAGTAAATCACGAGGAGGGCGAGAATGGGTTTTCAGTATGACCTCTCAGGATTCATCCCCTTCCGAGACAAGAAGGTGTGCGCTCGCGTCCGGGCCATCAAGAAAGAGGAGATCTGCAAGCATCCTAACCCTGATTTCAGGATAAGGGTCATCGAGGAGCCCCACGATTTCTATACCGAGTTCGCCCTTGATATCGTGCGGAGGATCAAAGAGGCGCTGGATGCCAGGCGACCCTTGGTGGTGATTTTCCCGGTGGGGCCCATGCCCCAGTATCCCATCGCGGCCCGGATCATAAACCAACTCCGAATCCCCTGCAAACACCTCCATTCCTTCAACATGGACGAGTATGCAGACGAAGAAGGCAACACCGCACCAGCGAACTGGCCAGGGTCCTTTCAGAAATCCATGCTGGAGAATTTCTTTCTGCTCATAGATGAAGAGTTACGCCCTCCAGCCGAACAGATACATTTCCCCACCAAGGAGCTCCTTCCAGACTATGCCAAGATGATCGAGGGTTTGGGAGGGACAGATGTCTGCTACGGAGGCATTGGCTGGTGTGGTCATATCGCCTTCTGGGAAGCCCATCTAGGAGATGAGTTTGGCGATGACCTAGAGGCCTACATGAACGCGGGGCCACGGCTGGTGGAGTTGCACCCCATGACCATCATGCAGAACGCACTTCATTCTTTCAGCGGCGACTGGTCATGGGTTCCGCCAAAGGCCAACACCATCGGCCCCGCCCAGGTCGCTGGCGCTAGGGATCGCAGCTTCTGGCTCGATGGTCACATTGGGGGAGGCATCAGCTGGCAGAGGTTCATCGCGCGCCTCGTCGCTCACGGCCCTGTCAATACATATGTGCCAGGGTCTATCCTTCAGACGGCGCCCGGCACGTACACCATACTGGGAGGGGTGGCCGACAACGTCGAGATCCACATGGCTTAGCCGGCTCCGCATCACAACCCGAGATATCATCTGCCGACGAATCTGCCGCTAGCCAAATCTATCGACTGGGTTTTCGGTTGCGTCACTTGCTTTGCTACACCCCCTCTGATTTCCCCTTGGAGATGGAGATCATCTCTCAGGAGGCCGTCCCGGCATCAAGCTAGACAGCCTGCGTGGCCGCGATCCCGTCATAGGCAGGTTTGAGGGCCCCGTATAGGCTGCGGTAGATGGAGTAATATCGGTTGTAGAGGGGCTGGTGTTCCTCGAGGGGTGAGGTCTGCTCCAGTATGCGGACAGTCGTCTCACAAGCCTCTTCTACGCTGGTGTATATACCAGCGCCGACGGCGGCCAGAAGTGCGGCCCCGTAGGCTGCTCCTTCGGTCACATTGACGGTGACCAGTTCGATACCCAAGATGTCGGCCAGGATCTGTCGCCATAGAGGGCTGCGAGCGCCGCCGCCCGAGAGGCGAACCTGTTCCGGGTCACTTACCCCGGTCCGGCGCAGCAGTTCCAGGCTGTCTCGTAAGCCGTATGCTACTCCCTCCAGCACAGCCCGCACCAGATGAGCTTTAGAGTGACGCAAGGTCAGGCCCACAAAAGCGCCTCTTGCCAGGGGGTCGGCGTGGGGGGTTCGCTCGCCGGTCAAGTAAGGCAAGAAGAGGAGCCCTTCACTGCCGACAGGAACCACCTTAGCCCCCTCCAGAAGGATCTCGTAGGCGTCGACCCCCTTCTCAGTTGCTTCTGCTATCTCTTGTTTTCCCAGGGCGTCTCGAAACCAACGGAGGCTTCCCCCGGCGGAGAGCATAACCCCCATTAGGTGCCAGCGGTCCGGGACGGCGTGACAAAAGGCGTGGAGCCGCCCTTTTGCCTCCACCATTGGCTCGACTGTGGGGGCGAATACCACACCGGAGGTACCTAAAGTGAGAGCCACGATGGCCGGGTTAACGGCGCCCACGCCCACCGCCTGGGCTGCCTGGTCGCCCCCACCGCCCACGATGAGCGTGCCCACTTTCAACCCCGTCTCCTCGCTGGTTGCTGGACTGACGACCCCTGTCACCTGAGGCCCCTCGTGGCAAGGGGGCAGCCAGTGGGCAGGGATCTCCAGGGCCTCCAGCATCTCCACCGACCAATCGCGCCTCTTTACATCCAAGAGCAAAGTGCCCGAAGCACCGGCTATATCTGTAGCCAACTCACCACTCAGCCGATAGCGGATGTAATCCTTGGGCAGCAGAATATGGGCGACTTGGGCGTAGATCGCCGGTTCATGTTCTCGAGCCCAGAGGATCTTGGGGGCGGTGAAGCCGGGCAGGGCCAGGTTACCGGTCCATTCTAGGAGCCGTTCAAAGCCCACGGTCTCGGTGATCCATTCGCATTGGGACCCGGTTCGCTGGTCGTTCCATAGAATGGCGGGACGAAGGACCTGGCCTCTCCGATCTAGAAGCACCAGCCCGTGCATCTGGCCAGTTAACCCCACCCCGATTATAGCTGCGGGGTCAACGGCGGAGGCTTCTAATAGTTCACGGATGCTCACCACGGTTCCCTCCCACCAATCGCTGGGATCCTGTTCCGACCAAAGGGGGCGAGGGATGGACAGGGGATACTCTTTAGTGGCGCTGGCTACCACATTCCCCTTCTCGTCGATGAGTAAAGCCTTCGTTCCGGTGGTGGCTACATCGATACCGAGCAGGTAAGCCATAGATTTCCTCCCCCAATTATCTCTTCATATTCGCCCATCCATCTTAGCACAAGAAGACGGCTCCTTCCAGAAACTTCCGTTTCAATATAGAATAGGTAGGCTTCTTTGGTGGGACACCCCTCAAAAGGTAGTCGGCGAAAAGTAGCACCTGGTGGAAAGGAGAGCGAAGAGTGCTCGATGTCCTTTGTTTGGGGATTATGGTGGCTGATGTGGTAGCCCGACCGGTGAGAGAACTCCCAGAGCGGGGGCGGCTCGTCTTGGCCGACCAGATGGAACTCCACACCGGAGGTTGTGCTGTCAACACGGCCATCGCTTTAGCCAAACTGGGCCTCTCTGCCGGGGTGATAGGCAAGGTGGGCCAAGATGGCTTCGGTGATTTCATCTTGAGGGAGTTGAAGCGATATAGCCTGGAAACAAGTGGCGTAAAGCGAACCCCAGAGGCTAACACCTCGGCCACCATGGTTCTGGTAGAGCCCGATGGCGAACGTCGCTTCATCCATTATCTGGGGGCTAACGCCAAGTTAGTCGAGGAAGATTTGGACTGGCGATTGATAGAGGGGAGCCGAATTCTGCATATCGCTGGCTCTCTAGTGATGCCAGGGATCGACGGGCGCCCCACGGCCGATATCCTGCGCCGAGCTCGCGAGGGCGGGGTCATCACTGCCTTAGATACCGTCTGGGATGCAGGAGGTCGTTGGTTAGAGTTGATCGAACCTTGCCTGCCCCACATCGACTATTTCCTCCCCAGCCTAGAAGAGGCCCGCATGATCGCCTCTCGTCATGCCCCCTCGAAGGTCGCTCAGCTCTTCCTAGATCATGGTGTAGGGGTTGTGGCCTTAAAGTTGGGCGAGGAAGGGTGCTATCTGAGAAGCCCTGATGAGGAATTGCAGATACCGGCCTACGATGTGGCAGCCATCGATACTACCGGAGCGGGGGATGCTTTCGTGGCCGGCTTTCTGACCGGAGTGCTTAAGGGGTGGGATCTGAAACGAATGGGGTATCTGGCTAACGCTGTAGGGGCTCTCTGTATCACCGCTATGGGAGCGACGACCGGTGTCAGGTCCCTTGAGGAGACTTTGAGGTTCATGGAGGAGACCCCTACCACGGGTTGAGAGATAGAACGCTTCATCATTCCCTCAAGACCCGAGCCCCTCTTCCTTTCTGAGCCCGCAGGGCTGGTCTTTAGCCCCCATACCGAGGAATCCGTAGATCTTTTCAGGAAGAGGCCTCTTCATGCTACTATTCTCTTCCAGTGTGCCCGTCGGGACTCGCCTGTCCTGCCACGTCAGATTGTGTGAAAAATCTTTGCAGATCTTTGAGTAGAGCAGCTTTCATTGTAAACCCTGAAACTTAAGGAGTTGATCAGCATACTACCTTCTATTCTGTTATCCTTCCCAATATGCCTGGCCAGTTGCCGCTATGGAGGAGCCTAAGCCAGGGCCTCTATCATTGCCTTTAACCCAACCACGTTAAGCATGCCTTGTCGGGGATGGGCTCCACCTCATCAGTGGATTCGGGATAGAGCGGCATAAAACCTGAGTGCAGCGGAGCGGTTGACAACCTGAAAGGAGGTCCGACAAACTGTATGTCCCTGAAACATCTCCCCTTGCCTCGAGAACATGGGGCCTGGGCTATGTTTCTCATCCCTCTGACCCTGGGCGCCGCGGTCGCTGGGCAATGGACCAGCGAGACCACCATTCTGACACTGGCTGCCCTGGGTTTATTCTTCGCTCGCGCCCCCCTGGCCCTTCAACTCAAGGCCTGGTCCAGAGGGAGGGGTACCGACCTCCGTCTGGTCGTTTGGGTGGCCATCTTCCTGGCCTTCGGTCTGGGCGGCGGAATCTGGCTGGTGACAGTGGGGGAGCGGCCAGGCTTATTCCTACTAGGACTCCTGGGTGGCGCGTCGATGCTCCTCTATCTGGCTCACGTCGTCCGCCAGATGGAGAAGTCCGTCCCCGGCGAGTTGACCGGCATTGCCGGGTTGGCCCTAAGCGCTCCCGCCGCATACTATGTGGCCACCGATAGGCTAGATACAACCGCCGTGCTCGTATGGCTTCTCTGCCTCCTCTACTTTGGGGGAAGCGTCTTCTATATCAAACTCAAGGTTCGCCAGCAGCCCCGCCAACCGGCCCCTAAAGGGGTTAGGGATCGTCTGGTCGCGGGTCGGGCCTGTCTCACCTACCAAGCGGTCGCCCTGAACATCGCCATACTGGTGGCCGCCCTGCGCTGGGCGCCGCCCCTGGTTCCTCTGGCCTTCATACCCGTCGCAGCGAAGACGCTGACCGGCGTCCTCATCTGGCAGGACCGCCGCAGGGTGAACATGCTCCGCCTGGGACTGACAGAGGTAGCCCACTCCCTTCTCTTCGGCCTCCTCGCTTGGCTAGCCTACCGTTGGCCACCGGGGAGATAGGCGACCCTTATCTACTGTGGGGGCTGTTCGGTCGTCTGGCAGGCTGAGGCCTTGGCGGTGGGGAAGATAGGCTACGGCGAATTTCGACGAGTGGGGTCCTCCGGCGCCGCTTGGCTCGCGGCCGTGAGGCGTCATTGCCTGGCGCCAAATCGGAAACTGTAGTTAAGCGTGTTTCGAGATCAGAATGAAAATCTGAAAGGAGAAGAATCTCATGTCGATGTTCACAATTTGTACGGCTTTTGTGGCTGAAGGAAAACTCGATGAGACTCTAGCGGAACTTGCCTCTTCAGAGAAGAATTTTACCCGCGAAATCGGGGTGCTTTTTCGCAGGTTCTTTCAATGTATTACACAACCCCATATTGTTTGGGCTATTACCGAGTGGGAGTCGGAAAAAGATCACAACGACGCGGCACAATCTTTGATGAAAGAACGCCGGGACGATCGTTTTGCCTCTATTTTATTCGGGCCAGATCCTTATTTTGAAATCTTCTGCCACGAGGAGAAGGAACTTAGGGTCGGCGAGTTTTCTGACAATCTCACCTTCATAGTTGTAGCCCACGGCCTCATAAATACCAAAGCCAAGGGCAGTTTCCTGAGGCTTCGAAAAGAACGGACAGCAGAGATGGCAGAAAAACTCTCCTGGCTTGGCACTTATCACAATATCTATAACCCTGACGAAGTTGTTGCTTTCTTAGGGTTTGCCGATGAACAGTCATTGAACCGAGTTCGTCGTGTGGGGGATTTTCTTCTGGAGGAATATCTTTTCACTGGGTTAAGAAATCCAATGGGGATGTCATACCTTGCTAGTTACAATCAATTCATCCGCACTCCCCTTTCTCTTACTGGAGGTTGAGAGCAATAATTGGTAACGAGGTATAACAGTGGGTAAAAAGGAAATCAAAGATTTCCGCAAATTCGCCTATCGCCAAATTTCTCTTATCCAGGAAACGTTAGGCGGCGGCCGCATCGGAAACCGCAACAGCCAGCAGTGCCCGTCTCGACAGAGGTGTTATTGACGATGACAAGCCAGGAGAACCTATCAGAGCTGGAATTTCACCCTCTCACAAGAGACCGTTGGTCTGATTTTGAGACGCTCTTTGGTGAGCGTGGTGCCTGCGGGGGCTGCTGGTGTATGTGGTGGAGGCTCAAACGCTCCGAGTTTGAGCGGCAAAAGGGAGAAGGCAATAGGAAGGCGATGAGAGCGATTGTCCATGGCGGAGAGGTGCCAGGCATCTTGGCCTATATGGGGGGTAACCCCATCGCCGGGTGTTCTGTGGCGCCTCGGGATAGGTTTCCAGTTCTGAACCGATCGCGAATCTTGAAGAAAATTGACGAGACACCGGTGTGGTCCATCGTTTGCTTTTTTGTCGAGAAGAGCTTTCGACGCAAAGGGGTCAGTGCTCAGCTTCTACAAGCCGCCATCGAGTATGCAAGGCAGCAAGGCGGGAAGGTATTAGAAGGTTATCCCATCGAGCCTAAGAAAGACCGAATGCCCCCCGCCTTTGTCTGGACGGGGCTGGTTTCAGCCTTCAAGAAAGCAGGTTTTCTCGAGTGCATTCGCCGATCAGAGACTAGGCCCATTATGAGATTCTACATCTAGGTTGGTAGGCTTCAGAGAGGTTGCCGCCTAAGAACTCGCCAGACTGTGTGAAAACTCCCACTTGTGCCATAATAGGGACAGCATCGTAACGAGCTTGGCTAGGAGGCCGTATGGCAGGTTTCATCGAGGGTATCCATCGGAATCAGCGGATCATGTTTCCCGAATCGGTAGATGAGTACATCGGCGATGACAATCCGGTCCGTTTCATCGATGCATTCGTGGAGAGCCTGGATCTGGAGGCACTGGGCTTTGAACGTGCCG
>Ga0209979_1003656_pt1 | contig 13402 bp, 13 predicted proteins | sample AnhtaG_FD_183114 | JGI IMG/M metagenome (GOLD analysis project Ga0209979, IMG submission 183114) | Deep subsurface microbial communities from Anholt, Denmark to uncover new lineages of life (NeLLi) - Anholt_01485 metaG (SPAdes) (version 2) | ecosystem: Environmental > Aquatic > Marine > Oceanic...
CGTGCACTCACCCGAGCATATCTCCCCTTTATTCCAGCTCCGGAACCGCCGTTTTTTTAAGAACATGTACCTGGAGTGATAGCTCGGCCACCAACTGCTTCAGCCTGGTGTTTTCCCTCTTCACGCCATCTACCTCGACCCTGGTAGCGTCACGGACGGTATCACACTGAAGTCGTTCCTTGCCGGCTTCCATGAAGCCTTTGAGCCAGGCATAATAGGTGCCGGGGCGGATGCCCTCCCGGCGGCAGAGGTCTCTGATGGGTGTATCACGCCGGAAACCTTCCAATACGATGCGGATCTTTTCTTCAGCACTGAACTTGCGGCGGGTGATACGCTTGATATCCCGGATGAATTGTTTGGTCTCTTCGGTCCTGGCTTCCGCCTGCCAAAACTTGTCTGATATTCCTTGAGTCATGGCCTGCTCCTTTCTTTTGACGATACTCTACTTCTTCCAGGGGAGTAGGAGCAAGCCCCAAAGCGTCCATTACGTTATGTCTTCAATCTGTCCCATTTTCCCTGACGATTTACATAAATGAGTAAGCCGCGCTTCTTTATTGACTTTAAATATACCTCTCGAGAAGATAAAACTGAATACGTATGGTGGAAGTACAGAGAAATACTTCAGGGTAGGATTTTGGATGCGGGAGCAGATCAATGCGGCTTAAAGAAATTCCTGCCCCGCGGAACAAAATATATAGGCATTGGTCTTGGGGGATCGGTGGATGTGGAGATTGACCTTGAGAAGGAAACCCTCCCGTACGAGGACAACAGCTTCGACTGCGTCTTATGTTCGGATACCTTGGAACATCTCGATAATATACACCAGGTTTTTGACGAACTTTGCCGGGTAACAAGTAAATATCTTATTATCTCTTTACCAAATCCTTGGGCAAGCTTTATAGCTATGTTAAGAGGGGGGTATTACAAGCATAGAGAACTTCCGATGAAGTTTTATAACTTGCCGGCGGATCCTCCGAAGGATCGTCATAAATGGTTTTACGGAGCGCATGAAGCCGAAAGATTTCTTAAGGTAAGAGGTAGGAGGAACGGCATGGAAGTTCTGCAGCTAGATAGGGAGAATGCCAGCCCAAATCTTAAAAGGCGACTTTACCGAATAGTTTTGAAGCTTATTGTGCATAAGGATGTTGATGTGAATAGTCTATGGAGTGGAAGTGTGTGGGTAGTACTGGTTAAAAAACAAAAGATACTGCGTAGTTTTCAAGAATAAAAATGATAGCCGGGAATGAAATGCCTTCTAATCCAAGAATAAGCGTCATAATGTCAGTTTACAACGGGGAAAAATATCTCAGAGAGGCAATAGACAGCATCCTTAATCAAACCTTCCCCGATTTTGAGTTCATCATTGTAAATGACGCCTCCACAGATAGTTCACTCAAGATAATCCAAAGTTATCATGATAAGAGAATACGGGTAATAGAAAATGAGGAGAACATTGGCTTAACAAAGTCTTTAAATAAAGCGATTAAGAAAGCACGAGGAGAGTATATTGCCAGGCAGGACGCTGATGACATTTCTCTCCTCAACCGTTTTGAGGAGCAATTAAGGTATTTGGAGCAGCATCCAGAGGTGTCATTGCTTGGTACGAGCATCTATAGAATAGATAGTGGTGGGGACGTAACAGGAAAAAGGATAGCATTGGCAAAACCTACTACGAAGGATATGTTCAAGGGTAACCAATTCAGTCACGGTTCAGTAATGTTTAAAAGACAGGTCATCGATAATGTGGGAGGATATAATGAATTATTCAGATATGTCCAGGACTACGAGCTCTGGTTAAGAATTGCAAAGCATTATGAAGTGCGGAACCTCACACGGATATTATATAAACTAAGATCACACGATAGGAACGTTAGGTTTACGAATGGAGAAGAATCCGCACTATACGGCATACTCGCCATAAAGCTAGCAAAAGAAAACTTGGAAGGGGAAATATTAGAAGACATAAATGAGAAAGGAAAAAGAAGTTTATACCCATACCTAAGCAAAAACGAGGAAATCGTCGTTCATAAGGCGAGGGCTTCTTTGCATGTCGATAATGGTAATATTAAGTTGGCAAGAGAAGAGTATAGAAAGATTTTCAGTTTAACACCTTTTGATTTTGAAAATGATATAAATATCATGCGCTCACATTTCGGAAGTGACGTGATGATTAGGAGCTCTAAGATCTATGAGGCCATCAAGAATTTACGCCTGTATCTTAGGAATTGGTGTTCGAAGTAAAGACTAACCAAGCATCACTTTTTCGCGCTTTGTATGTTGCTAAGGAATAACTATAAATATAATCGCAATCATTACCGACAGTAACAACCACCCTCAGGTTTTCAATAAGCGTCGGCTATTTTTGTTTTCCCAATACTAATTCAATCAACAAGTGTTTCCATTTCTCCGATATGACATTAAAAGCATATTCTTTTTCTATCAATCTGCGGGCATTTTGTGATATCTCCTCAAGGTCAGGATGCTCAGAAACACGAATAATATTTCTGGCAATGCACTCAGGGGAGTCATCTTGAAGGATAAAGCCTGTTTTGCCATCTTTTACTAAGTCGGGTATTCCTCCCACAGGTGTGGCCAAAACTACAACTCCACAGGCCATAGCTTCCTGTACAATTGCCGGCAACCCCTCACTATAAGAAGCTAGGACAAGCAATTTCAGCTCATTAAGATATGAAGTGAGATCCTTATCATGTGAAATCCAGCCTGGGATTTCAACTTTGCCGGAGAAAGCTTCGCTCTCTGTTTCACTTCTTACGATTTGTAGCAAAGGACCATCCCCACCGATGAGGAAATTGGCACCACTATGCTTTCTTTGTATTAAAGGTATGGCCTTGATGAAATTCATGATACCCTTGCCCAGAGCAAGTCGTCCTATATATCCTGCCAAGTATCTTCTGTTTCGTATGCTCTTCCTTTTTTCAAATAATGATGTGTCTATATACCTACCGCCATTAACTGCGATTTTTCTCTTGTATTTACCCAAATTCATAAAAGCGATAAAAGCTTCCGATTCCATGACAATTCGGTCAGCAAGAGTAAAATTTATCCTCTCTAACACCCTATTAATAGTTGACAGTGTGATTGTGTAAGAACTCGGCATATCAAGTCTTGAAGTCGTTCCAGTGGCTACAGTAATTGTTCTTAGCTTCAGTAGTTTTGCCAACATCATCGCTGGCAGGTATGTTTGTGCGCAGTAAAAGATGGCTATATTGAATCTTCGTGGTACTGTCAGAAGGTAGCAGGCTATTTTAATTTGCATAGCTGCATGTCTTATAATCTTTGTCAGTATTGATCCTTTTTCGTTGTCGTATCTTATATTTCTGATGTGTAGTTTGTAATCGGGGCTAACGCTCGATGGGAAATTACCAGTAATCACGAATATCTCGTCAGCTATAGGTTTAAGAACCTGCAAAACGTTTGTTCTCAATGTTTCCTCACCATAGGGTGGAGCAGGTGAGGCTACAAATACTATGTTGAGAGCCGGCATCACTTTATTCTGAGGCATTGTCTCTTTCTGTTTCGGTATCTTGTAGTGTTACCCTTGGTCTTTCTGCTATCTTTTTGCAGGGGCTGCCCACATTAACACTCCAAGGATCTATGTCTTTGCACACTAAGCTATTGCTACCGATAACAGCTCCTTCTCCTATCCTCACGTCAGGGTGAACCACAACATTAGCTCCGATGAAGGCATCTTTTCCTACTACAACCTTACCCCGAACTACGCACCTTTGCTCTTCAGGGAGAGGGGTAGACATCCTTTTCCCACTTTGGTAAGTATCGGTGCCAGTTATTATTCTTGCCCCGTAACCGATCACGGCATAATCATCGACTATCAGCTCTCCACCACCAATGATGCTGGCAAAGCAAGAAATGTGGACATATCTACCGATTTTTACCCCTTGTCCCCCGTTCATAAAAGTGAAATCGTCAATCCTGGAATAATCGCCTATCTCTACTACGTGTGGATTGGCTATCTTTGCTAGGGGATAAATCTGTACCCCCCTGCCACACTTTTTTAATCTTCCTCTCACCCTTCTCCCCATATTTTCATCAGCCATTATTGAGTACATATTGTACTACTCTATTATCTCATTAATAAGTATTTTTCTAGGTATTTTATCACTATCTCTTCTATTTTATCTTTTGAAATTAATTCAGCATCGCTTGAGGTATATTTAAGCAAGCTTGTCTTACTTACTGCATATTTGCCGTGATACCTGGTATCCGGCAGAATAACAAACATATCATCTATTTCGTATACTTGGGAGGATTCCTTTTCATTTATCAGCTCCTCATGGAGTCTTTCTCCCGCAACTAAGCCGATTACATCGATTTTAACATCTTCTGTGGGTATATTTAGTTTAGGCGCAATTCTGTTCAAAATTACATCTACCAAATCTCCCAGCTTGAATGCTTTCATCTTTAAAATGAAAGTTTCTCCGCCTTGTGCGTATTCAGTAGCTTTTATGATAAGCCTTACTGCGTCTGGAATCTCCAGAATGAAACGGGTCACATCTGGGTCAGATACCTGGAGATTCTTACGGTCCAGTAAATTGCGTATATAAACAGGAATGACTGAGCCCCTGGAGCTAGCGACATTCCCAAAACGAGCGCAGGAAAAGGCTTGCTCGCTTTTACACGCTCTGCTTCCGTTTAGTGTTATCCTCTCAGCGATGAATTTGCTAGCCCCCATTACATTGATTGGATGAGCAGCTTTATCTGTGCTGATGGTTATCATTTTCTGAACATTGTATTTTATCGCTAAGGTAACGACATTTTGCGTTCCAAGAATGTTGGTCTTTACAGCCTCTAGGGGGAAATCTTCACACATAACGACGTGCTTCATTGCCGCTGCATGATACAGAATTTCAATATCGAAATTGCTGAAAACTTGCTCGATACTCCTCAAATCTCTTATATCTCCAACGAAGGTTTTCAGTCTGTCATCCGATATTTCTTTTCTCATCATAAATTGCTTAATTTCATCTCGGCTGAAAACTATAACTCTAGCAGCTCCTTGCTCTAGAGATTGCTTTACGATTTCGTCACCTATAGAGCCGGTGCCACCAGTAACTAGAATTGTTTTTCCAGCTAGAACATTGTTCATCATTGGCCACCTCCAGCAAAGAAATCTTTTATTTGCTCTGCAATATAGTCCATCTCTTCTTCTGTCAGCATAGGATACATTGGCACCGTTATAACTTCAGAAGCTATCTCTTCGGTCAGGGGTAACTCTCCTCGCCGGTAACAAAATTCACGTTGGTAGAATTCTGTCAAGTGAACTGGGTGGAAATAAACTTTGCTCATTATACCTCTTTTAGAAAGATACCTTATCAGGTTATCCCTCAGGTTAGCAACTCCTTTCAGTCGCACAGTATACATTTGGTATACATGGTAGAATCCATCGGGTGCCTTAGGGATTATTATCCCTTCGATGTCTGACAACTTTCGATTCATGTTGAGGGCGTTGTTTCTCCTCATTTTGATGATCTTATCTACCTTCTCAAGCTGCGCAACCCCTAAAGCTGCAGCGATACTTGACATCCTAAAGTTATATCCCAGAGTTATATAGTCCATATGCTCTGTAGAGGAGAAATAATCCTCTGTTTCCAATCTGCCGTGAGAGCGAAGCAACCGTAACCTTTCACACACCTCTTTGGAGTTGGTTACCACCGCTCCGCCTTCCCCTGTCGTAATTACTTTGTTCTGGCAGAAGCTTAAGATAGCGGCGTCACCAAAAGTTCCCACCCTCTTCCCATCTATTCCGGCACCAAAGGCTTCAGCGGCATCTTCTATGAGGAGTATGTTGTGCTTATGGGCGATCTGCTGCAGCTCTCTTATCAAACAAGGGCCGCCGCCATAATGGATGGGAATAATTGCCTTCGTCTTAGAGTTAATCTTTGCTTCCACATCCTGAGGATCCAGGCCATAAGTCACTTCCTCTATTTCAGCAAATACTGGTTTTGCTCCCACAAAAAGAGGAGCGTTAGCGGTAGCAATAAAAGTGAAAGAGGGAACAATTACTTCGTCACCTTGACCAATTCCGTAGGCTAGAAGAAGAGCATGAAGAGCGGAGGTTCCAGAGTTGAATGTAGTAGCATATGTTACTCCGATGTACTCGGACGCTCGCTTCTCAAATTCCTCAATAGCAGGACCTATTGCCCAGTTTTTTCCTTTCTTGAGCAATGAAACCACCTCAGCTATATCTTCTTCATCCCAATATATTTTGAACAGGGGTATTCTCCAATCCATTTTCAGCTTCCTCTATTTTTCACTACCTGTTCGCACACTTCTAAAAACATTTCTGCCAATTTTTCTGAAGAATATTTTTTTACCTCCTGGTATGCATTCTCTACCAGTTTTTCTCTAAGCCCTGCGTTAGAAAAGATTTGTTCCACTTTCTCAACTATGGCCTGAGTATCCTCCGGTGGAATAAGCAACGCAGTCTCATAATCTTTTGCTATGTCCGGCACATCTCCCACCGCTGTGGCAACCACAGGCCTTTTCAGCGCCCAGGCATCATACATTGTCCTGCTACCAAATAACTCTGACAGCGAGGGCACCACTATCACATCGGAGGCGATGATATAGTCAGCGATCTCAGAGTATGGTTTCTGGCCTGTAAAGGTAATAAAGTTTTCTAATCCATAGATTTTGGCCAACTGGATTAATCTTTCTTCTTCAGTTCCTGTTCCGACCACTAATAAATGGCAATCAGGATATTTGACAGCCAGCATTTTGATTGCCTCAATCAGACGGTCCACTTTTTTGTTCCTATCTAAGGCACCCGCATACAGAAGAATTTTTTTGTCTTCGAGGCCTAGTTTCTTCCTGAAATCATTCCTATTACCTTTATATGTGAACAAATCGCTATCCACCCCGGGCGTGATAATATTGAATCTTGCTCTTCTTGATTTGAATCTTAAGCTATTGAATACTTTATAGTTATAGGCATTCGAAATAAATGCATCAAATGGTAGGCGAAGGGACAACTTTTCGAGGAAATTGAGAAGATGTCCTTTGGGAAACGTAGCCAAGTTATGCCAGGCTTCGAATACATTATGAAATTTGAAAAGGATCACTGGTATCCTAAATCTGTGTTTAATTGTTAATCCCAGAATGCCTGGATACTCTCCACCACAACATACTATGTCTGGATGGAAACTCTCAATTACTTTGTTCATTCGAACTCGGCTTTTCAATATTACAACCAGGCGTTTTATTACTGATGACTGGCTTGCTGGTCTTGGGTCAGACTTTATCACTTGATGTATTTCCAGACCTTCAGGGTATAAAGGTAACAAACTCTCAACAATTGGATTAGAAATTAGACACACACTGTGGCCTCTCTTAGTTAGTTCTTTCGTCATGAGCAAGAACAATACTGCACCACCACCGACTTTCTTTGTTGGTTCTTCTTGAATTAAAGCTATTTTCAACGTCTTCCTTCCAATTTTAGCACTTCACGCATATCAATCCCAGGATAAGCCAGTGATAGCTGATTGGCCAGCGTTATCTCGACATGCCGGTAGGCATTCTCAATACTTTTCACCAACTCAGCGTGCCGGTGGTCCTTGGCGGGTAAAATAGTATCGCAAACGATCTCAAGGACTTCCTTCATAAGAGCCGTTGTTTGCGGGGTGGTGCCACCGACCACTCTGGGCAATGTCTTTAAACTTTTCTCCGGGCTAATGAACCAATCTCTTCGTGGTGCCACGCCAACAAGAATATCTTTACCTACTTTCATACCTTTATTTTCTAATGCTGGCACAATAATCTTCTCTGTCGTATTCGGAGTCAATGTCGACTCAATAATCACCAGTAGCGGGGTATCCAGCTTCATTTCACGAAATGCCGCCAGCTTCTCAATTACATCAATGAGGATGCCATCATAGGGCACATCGTCCTTCTCCGTGGGAATACATATCAAGTGGACAGGAATATCTTTACTTATTAGTTCGGTCCAGTCTGTTGTCGCTTTCATCAAGCCAGATTTAACCAGCGGTTTGGTATCAAAGCCGAGCCAGTACCCTATATTATCTATCGGCAGATCACCTCTATTTATCTCGTCAACTTTCTCGACATCTACATCAACACCCAGGCACTTGATACCCTTGCTCGCGAAATAAGCCATCGACGAGTAGCCGATGTAGCCCAGTCCCCAAATCCCCACAGACTTTTCACCATTGAGTAATTTTTCTTTCAATTTCATGTCACGCCCTCTTACTTTTAATTGACTAACCAATTAAGCGAGTGAACAGCCTTTCATACTGGGCAGCAACGTTATCGAGCGAGTATTCCTGGATAACCCCATCTTCTTCCTCAGCCTTGATACCGACCTCCAGAATCCCACCGATTTCACCAAGGTTGTCTATCAAATGCAGGTTGACGGACTTTATCTCCGGTATCCCCCCAACTTTAGTAGCGATAACCGCCTTGCCAAGGGCCAGTGCCTCCAGTATTACATTGGGCACCTGCTCACATATTGAAGGCAAAACCAATACATCACAGGCTCTTATTATAGCTAAGGTTTCATCAGGCGGCTTCTGACCCAGTAAGATGACTTTCTGCTCCAAGTTAAGTCGATTTACCAATCGCTCAATTTTTATCCTTTCCGGACCCTCACCTACCAGAGCCAATCTAAATTTTGTTCTCAACCCGGCCAAGGTTCTTACCAGGGAGACAGCATTTTTTGCCCGAATGAGAGCACCAACGAACAACAGAAACAATTCATCCTCACCTATCCCTAGTTTTTGCCTTACTCTTTTTATGTCCGTACTTTCCCTCGCCTTTTTGATGCCATCGGGTTCGAGAAAGGTATTACATACGACGTCGATTTTCGCCCGCGTACGATGGGCCACCCTTCTTACCGAATCCTGACACTGGACAACCAGTACACTATGTTTTCCAAAACGGATGGTAAAGATTTCCATAATGTAGTTCATCAGGGCTGAGAGCGGAGTCGTCAGCTTGAACCAGTCTTTGCCACACAAGTGACTCAACAGGGTAACTGCCGGGACGCCACGTTTTGCCGCTATATACGTCACCGGCATGGTAGGCACATAGCCGAGATTACATACGATATCTACGTCCCTACCCGATAGCCACTTGCTTAGATATGGATAAAGCCTCAGTGCGAAGACGAATCTTTGCACCGTATTCCCCGTCGAAAATGGCCGGTAAATTTCAACGCCCTCTTTTACCTCATAACCGGTCTCAGCATCCCGCCTAGCGGTGATGACATATATTTTGTGTCCTTTCCGTGAAAGAGCGCAACACAATCTCCACAACGATAACTCGGCGCCTCCATGGGGATAAAAATGCTCTAAAACCAACAAAATATTCATATTTGGCTCACTATCCACAGTGCTACATAGATAATCCTACTCCCTTCTGGCCTAGCCCGCCAGCAAGGACAACCGTTTGCACCTCAATCCTTTAATCAGGCTTTCCTTTTCAATATATATCTTAGGAATGCCTTTGCCGAGCGGCATATTGACTTCAATTCATCCCACCCATACCTACGGAAAACCCGCCTCAAAAATATGGGAAAGTAACGAGGGGACAAGTAATATCCTTTCAATATCTCGTCTACCGTTTTCTCTATCTCTTCGTTGGATAAATCCGGATAGGAAATTATCGCCTTTTGATGCCCCTGCTTATCAAGGAACTCACTAGGGTTGTCTTCAAGCAGATAGCCATTTGTCTTAGCCTGCTCATAGAACTCAGTTCCGGGGAACGGTGTGGCTACCGCCACGGTTATGGCATCTGAATTTGCCTCCTTGATGAACTTCTTGGTCTCCCCGATGGTCTCCTTCGTCTCACCGGGTAAACCAATCACGAAATTGGCATGAACTGGCATACCAGCCTTCCGGGCATCCTGGATAAATTGTCTGGCCCTCCCAACCGTTATCCCCTTTTTCATATTCTCCAGCATTACATCGCTCCCTGATTCAAAACCGACAACAAGTACCAAGCAATTTGTCTCTCTCATCGCCTTTATGGTCTCGTAGTCAATGTCAGCCCTAGCCTGGCACGCCCAGGGGATTTTGATGCCTCTTCTTTTGTATTCTTCGATGAAGGCCAGCACCCATTTTTTATTTATAGTAAAGGTATCATCTTCAAAAAAGACTTCCCTAACCTGGTGAAGATTCTCCTGAACCCACTGCATCTCATCCACCACATTTGACGGGCTTCTCATGCGATATTTTCTACCCATAAAGGTTTGAGTCCAGCAACAAAACGTGCACTGAAAGGGACATCCTCTGCCACCAAATACCTGAACCATTGGATATAGTGAGTAATTCAGGAAGTAATCTTTTATATTGAGGTGCCGACTATATACTTGCGAGACGAACGGTATCCTGTCCAAATCCTCGGCGCTAGTAAATTCCCTGTCCGGGTTATGTATTATCCTGCCATCTTGTTTATACGAAGTGCCCTTAATCCCGTCCAAATTTTTTTTCTCTTCCAGGGCTTTGACTATCTCGTTAAGGGTAAAGTCATATTCCCAGCGAGCAACAATGTCAATCCCTCTACTTCTTAAGATACTATCGGAGAATTGAGAGGCGGGAGGGCCAACCAAGATAGTCTTTACCTGGGGGTACTTCTCTTTTATAACTTCGGCAATTGAGATGTCGTTGTTTAAGCTGGGGAAGCTACTATCTACCACAACTACATCAGGTTGAAACCCCTGTATATCAACCATCACTTCTTCCCGCTCCCAATTCCAAGTTGGAGCGTCAACCAGCTTAACTTGATGATTTTCTCCTAAGAGACCTGTAGCATAGGCGAGCCAAACAGGGTAATAATGAGTTCCCGCTCGGCCAGTATCCTGCCATCGAGCATCACGAAAGAAGTGCGGCAGAAACGGGGGATTTAGCAAATAAATCTTCATGGACTTTCTTTTTTCGGCATCCTCTTAGGAAATAAAATTTGCTTCCAAAATCCGAAGAAATAGCAACTATGCTCTACAATGTAAACAATAGGTATGGAGCAGAAATACCTGACATCTTTCTCCCGAATTGCAAATTTGAAACCCATTACCATTATCGCTACCAGGTACAACCCAACGAAGGAGAAAAAAATCCAGCGAGTGAGAATTAGAGACAAAAGTAATAAAGGAACTATTAGCGATGGAATAGCTGGCAAATCCCAGACGCCACACTCCCGGCGCCAGCCACCATACTGATACATGTTCTTAGCGAATTCTTTAAGGTTTCTGCCATGGTCATGCACTACCAGTGCGCTGGAAACGTATAGCAGTTTGCCTTTCTTAAGCCTGGTCAGCCGCCGGTTAAGGTCAACTTCATCGGCACCAGATAGGTGTATATTGAAGCCACCGACTTCCACCAGGTCCTTTTTGCGATACATGCTGTTACAAGCACTAATACTCTTAACAAACCGGTTTTCCTTAAAGAGCCTAGTTTGAATTGAACTGCCGCCGCCGATGAAAGTGTTCAGTGTAGAATTGATTGATTGGAGCCAAAATCCTTCCCCGACATTTTTTATTCCTCCGCCGACCCCGATAATTCCTTCGTTAAATTCGGCGACTAAATCACGTAGCCAATCGCCACTTGGTATGCAGTCAGCATCAGTAAAGGCAATATATTCCCCTTCCGCATTTTCCAGTCCAATCTGACGGGCAGCACCACAGGCACCGTAATCTTGAAGAAATACCCTAACAGGAAATTTTTTGGCTTTTTCTACCGTCTCATCTTTGGAGCGCCCATCGACAACGATAACTTCATAGGGTTTAAGGGACTGCGAGAAAACGGCCTCCAGGCATCTCTCAATCTTATCAGCTTCATTTAGCGTCGGTATTATGACTGATATTCTGGGCTCACTGTGTAGCTCGTCCATAGTCGTCTTCTAATCTTTTTATATTTTCTAATTCAGGCGTTGGAACCTCAAAATCAGATACTGTGGATATATTAAGGCCCTATACGATGAGTGTCAAGAATCGTAGCCGGCTCAAGAGGCCTCATTTTACAAAGCCGATTTTTTGGGGTAAAATGGCAATGATTTCGGGCGGTTAGCTCAGTGGTTAGAGCGCTTGCTTCACACGCAAGAGGTCACTGGTTCAAGTCCAGTACCGCCCACCATAGCACCACTTCCAAATGAAGAGCTGGGGCTAAAGGAGGTATAAGATGAAAACTTTTCGCTATGTTCTTTTTATACTAGGAGCGCAAGGGCTTGTAATATTGATGCTCCTCTTACTGAGCCTGGGAGATTAGCGGCACGCTGGCTCAAGTCCAGTACCGCCCATTGACAATCTGCCTGATAAAAAAGTATATCCCAATGAAAAAGTCTTTAGTTCTAATGATAGCGCCGATAATGATAATGTGCCTAGTGGCTAGCTGTGGCGGTGAGGAAAAGAGTGATACCGGCACAAAGATTGGTATTGAGCCCGTGGAGACGATCAGCACCAGCGTTAATGACGAGTTTATTCTCACCCGGGAATTCGATCTTAATTCTGGCTATATATGGCGGGAAAACTACGACGAGAGTATGCTTGAACTCGCAGAGAGCGCGATTGAAACAGAAACACGGGAAGACACGAAAGTTATTCTAAATCAGGTTTTTCGATTTAAGGCACTAAAGAGAGGTAAAACCGAAATAACCCTTGTCCATCGTCTGGCGACCTTAGACGGACCGGTGATTGCCAAGCAAGAGGTAATTAGCGTTAATATAAAGTAACACTTCACCTTTTACGCAGCAGGTGGCAGTTAACACAGTTAGGCATGGGTTCACCTTTTAAGCCAGCAATCAGGTTCTCCACCCCCAATACACTCATTTTTACCCCTGTCTCCCCGGTTTGGGTACCGATATGAGGGGTAATAATAATATTGTCCAGGGTCAGCAGTGGGGCATCAAGCGGGATGGGCTCCACTTCAGTAACGTCTATCGCCGCACCCCATATCTGTTTCCGTTTCAGGGCTTCATATAACGCCTTCTGGTCAACCACGCTCCCTCTGGAGGCATTAACTAATATCGCCGTTGGCTTCATTAAGGCGAGTTCTTTTGCCCCTATCAGGTGTCTCGTTTCCCTGCTCAACGGTACGTGAATGCTGACAAAGTCGGACATACCAAGCAAGGTTGGGATATCCCCAATATATTCAACACCGAGCTCTGCTTCGTTCGGTCTGCGTACGACGTCGTAATAAATGACCTTCATCGAGAATCCTTGTGCCCGTTTGGCCACAGCGGCACCTATTCTTCCCAGCCCGATAATGCCCAATGTTTTATGGTGAACATCGCAGCCAAGCATCTCCATGGGACCCCACATCTCCCACCCTCCCTTAACCGTCAGGTTGACCATTTCAACAAGCCTCCTGGCAGATGCCAGTATGAGGGCAAAGGTAAGGTCAGCAGTACTGTCGGT
>Ga0209979_1003657_pt1 | contig 13401 bp, 15 predicted proteins | sample AnhtaG_FD_183114 | JGI IMG/M metagenome (GOLD analysis project Ga0209979, IMG submission 183114) | Deep subsurface microbial communities from Anholt, Denmark to uncover new lineages of life (NeLLi) - Anholt_01485 metaG (SPAdes) (version 2) | ecosystem: Environmental > Aquatic > Marine > Oceanic...
AGGTCTCGCTCTCGGGAGCGCCGAAAGGATGGCGGGCATAGACCTTCTGAAGGTCGTGATAGGGCTTGTCCTTGCCTGTCTGCATCATCGTCTGACTCCCCTCTCTTCGCTCAGAGGCCGAAAAGAGCTCCGCCCCTCGAGTGCCTGGATTATGCCAGCGCTGGATAAGGCGTGTCAACTGAGCGGGTCACTTCCGGATAGAGATCCCCACCGCTTGCCTATCGCGGCATCACAGCGGCCCATGCTGGTCGCAGGCGCGCATGGCTGGCAAGGAGACGCGCTGCGGCTGCTACAACCCACACGACGGCGTTGGCCAGCAGGAGGGCAGGCGTTACCTCCAGCCATCGCCTGTGGCAGCAGCGGCCACAAGTAGATCGAACATCTCCGTTCAAGTATACTTCTTTCGGCACGGTCTAACAGCCGCCACCAAGTGCTGTTGATTGTCACTAGCTTGCATATCTGGCAGGGGCGAAGAAATGAGCAAGACTGCGACTGACTAGCTTGCACGAATTCTGGCGCCTTCTAAGCAGTTGGTTGCAGGTTCGAGTTCTGCCGAGGGCACCAAAGGCCCATTCTCCTCGAAGAGGGAAACTACTGGCAGGCTGGACAGTCGGGGCTTCTTTTCGCTAGGGGTCTCGGGAGAGGCAGGTCTATGCAATCCAAGCAAGCCATCGAAGAAGCATTAGGAAGGAAGCTCCTTCTGGGGGAGATAATCGCCCGCAACGCCCGCAAGTTTCCCGACAGGGAGGCCGTTGTCTACGGCGATACGCGCCTGACCTATCGTGAGTTTAACGCCCGGATCAATCGCCTGGCTCACGCCCTCATGGATATGGGAGTCAAGAAGGAAGAGAAGGTGGCTATCCTTCTCTTCAACTGCAACCAGTACCTGGAGGCCTATTTCGCCCTGGCCAAGATCGGCGCAATAGCCATTCCCCTGAACTTTCGTCTCCATCCTGAGGAGCTCGCGTATATCACCAACGATGCCGATGCCGTGGCTTTCATCCTGGGCGAGACCTTCGTTGACACCATCAGGGGGATTCAGAAGGACCTCCCCAAGGTTAGACAGTACATCTCGCTGACCGGGAAGCCGGTGGAAGGGATGCTTCATTTCGAGACCCTTCTCCAGAAGTATCCCGACGATGAACCGCTCGTCCTGGTGGAGGACGACGACCCCGCCTTCATCATGTACACCGCTGGAACCACCGGCAGGCCCAAGGGAGCCGTCCTCACCCATAAGAACCAGGTGATGCTGTGGACTCTGGCCAGCCTTGAGTTTAGCCGCGAACCCGACATCGGTGACATGTCGCTCTGGCGGGCCTGCGCTGCCCCGCCCGTCTTTCATATAGCCTCCTTTGGCATCTGCCTGGCCTATCTCCTTTTTGGGGCGACAGCCATCCTGCCCACCCAGGTCTTCAATCCGGTAGAGATCATGCAACTGCTGGAGCGAGAGAAGTGCGACTGCGTTCTCCTAATTCCTGCCATGGCCAACTTCCTGCTGCTGATGCCCGACCTGGACAAGTACGATACCAGCTCCCTGAAGGCCTGGTTCTCAGGAGCGGCTGTCCTGCCCACCGAGCTGCGAAAACGGATCATGGAAGCCTTCCCCCAGGTGAAGATCGCCGACTGCTTCGGCCAGACGGAAACGAGTGGGCTCGTCTCCATAATGAGGCCCTCGGACGCGGAGCGAAAGCTGGCGTCGGTGGGCAGAGGCCTGGGCCTCGTCGAGATCCGGGCGGTGGACGGCCAGGACCGGGATGTGCCAGTGGGCGAGGTGGGCGAAGCTATCTATCGCGGCCCCAACATCATGAAGGAATACTACAATGACCCGGAGGTGACGGCCGCGGCCTTCAGGAACGGTTGGTTCCACTCAGGCGACCTCATTCGCCAGGATGAGGAAGGCTTCATCTACGTGGTGGATCGCAAGAAGGACATGATTGTCAGCGGCGGGGAGAATATCTATCCGGCGGAGGTGGAGGAGGTCCTGTACAAGCACCCCAAGATCCTGGAGGCGGCGGTCATCGGGGTCCACGATGAGCAGTGGGGCGAGAACGTCAAGGCCATCGTGGTTACCAAGCCGGGGCAAATGCTGACCGAGGAGGAGGTCATCGAGTTCTGCAAGGGGCATCTGGCCAGCTACAAGAAGCCCAGGTCCGTCGATTTCATCGATGCCTTACCCCGCAATCCGGCCATGAAGGTTCTGAAGACCGTCCTGCGGGAGAAATACGGCAAGGCGGTAAAGTACTAGAACCAGCGCAATCAGATAGGGCCGAGACGGCGTCTAATACCAGGCCGAGAGCATGTACGCTCCGGCCGTGGCCTCATAGGTCCCCCTGGCCACCACGGCTACCAGCTCCAGCAGGGAGAAACCCGACTGAAGCGCCCAGCGCAGCAGCGACGGGTAGGTCACCGGCACGGCCAACCTAAGGCTAGCGGCTACCAGCCGGGCCCCACCGGCGATTAGATCCTTCAATGCCTCCTCATCCCTGACCGCCGCTATGCACTGTCACGAATGGCTTGCCGTTTTCAATGCGCGGAAAGAAATCTCCCCAGGTGCCCGCCAAAGCGCTTGCCACAGAATTCACAGATGGTAGAATTACTGTGGGCAACTTAGGTCAGCCTATGTTATACTGGTAGGGGCGCCTAATGATCGACGAACGCGCGCAGATGTACTTGAAGGCCGTGGCTGAGTTGAGCGAGGCGGGGGAGGAAGCTACCACTTCCTCTATTGCGCGCTGGCTGGACGTATCCCAGCCTTCGGTGACGGAGATGCTCCAGCGCCTGTCAGCCAAGGGCCTCGTCTCTCACAAGGCGCGCGGGCCGGTGCGGCTGACCAAGGAGGGAGAGCGTCTGGCCACCTCCCTCATTCGCCGTCATCGCCTTTGGGAGAACTTCCTGATCCGCTTTCTGGGCTTCTCCTGGGAGGAGGTCCACGACGAGGCTTGCGAGCTAGAGCACGCCACCTCCCCGGCTCTGGAGGAGCGTCTGGCGGAGCTAATGGACGACTTGGAGGCTTGCCCCCATGGCCACGCCATCCCTGGCAGGGAGGGTCGAGCCAGCGAGGAGGAGGCGACGCCTCTGAGCGAGGTCCCCGCTCCTGGGTCCGTCCGCGTGGTGCGCATCCGCGAGGAGACCGCAGACTTTCTTCACCGCCTTGCCCGCTTGGACATCAGCCCTGGTTGCATACTGGACACCGAGGGCGCAAGCGCCAGAGATGGCTCGGTGCAGGTGCGAGTGGACGGGCGGCCGGTGGAGTTGGCAGCGGACCTGGCCAAGAATGTGATGGTGAAACCGGTGGAAAAGAACGGGGCGGGAGGAGATCAGCCCCGGAGGTAATGGAATGACACAGTACGCCCTGAGCGAACTCAAGCCCAAGGAAAAGGGCACCATCGTGAAAGTAGGCGGCGACGGGCCTGTTCGCCGCCGCATTTTGGACATGGGTGTGGTGCCCGGCACCGAGGTCGAGGTAGTGAGGGTAGCTCCCCTAGGTGACCCGGTGGAGCTCTTGATCAGGGGCTATCATCTCTCCCTGCGCAAGGAAGAGGCCAGGGATATCTTTGTAGAGAAGGTGTGACCGCTTTGATGCCTCTTTCGATGGCGAGCCCTGGAGAGGAAGTGCGCCTGGTAGGTGTTCGCGGAGGATGGGGCGTACGGCGCCGGTTGGCCGATATGGGGCTGACGCCCGGGGAAACGCTGAGGATGGTTCAGGCGGGCTCGTCAGGGCCACTCCTCGTGGCGGTGCGCGGTTCTCGCCTGGCCCTGGGACGGGGCATGGCGCACAAGATCATGGTAGAGCCGATCTAGACAGAGGATAAGAAGTATGGCCGAAGAATTCACTATCGCTCTGGCTGGTAATCCCAACTCCGGCAAGAGCACCATCTTCAACAGCCTCACGGGCGGCCGCCAGCACGTGGGTAACTGGCCCGGAAAGACGGTGGAGAAGAAGGCTGGCATCTGGCGCCATGACGGGCGCGACATCAAGGTGGTGGATCTACCCGGAACCTACAGCCTCACTGCCTATTCCCTGGAGGAGGTCATCGCCCGCGACTACATAGTCGACGAGCGGCCGCAGGTGGTGGTGGACGTGGTGGATGCCGCCAACCTGGAGCGCAACCTCTATCTGGCTGTGCAGATCCTGGAGCTGGGCGCCGATCTGGTGATAGCCCTCAACATGAGCGACATGGCCGAAGCCCGTGGTTACAAGATCGACATTGCCAAGCTGTCCGAGGGCCTGGGCGGGATCCCTGTGGTGGCTACGGTTGGCAGCCGAGGCCAGGGCATAGAGGAGCTGAAGGAGAAGATCATTCAAGCGGCCAGGTCTCAGCCAAGAAGAAGGGTAGCCGCAGGCAAAGACACAGAGTGATTGGCCCTCCTAGAAAGAAATCGCTCCAGTGACAACCCACGACATGACCTACCCCCGCAAGGGGCAGCCGCTGGTGGACTACGGCCGCGAGGTAGAGACAGAGATCGCCAAGCTCTACGACCTCATCGAGGCAGAGACTATCCGTGTCGACCACTACCCACCCCGCTGGCTGGCGATAAAGCTCCTGGAGGAGGACGCAGACATCCGTGAGAGGGTGGCCGTCGCCCGCGACGGCGCCAAGCTTCTGGAAGCGGCCGAGAAGAGCGTCACTCACCTACGCAGCATCTACGACGAAGATGCGGATACGATCATTGCCGACCGCAGGTACGGTTTCATCAGCGGCTTGCTCAAGGAGGTGATGGAGCGGCCAGCGGTAACTCGTCGCATCCTGTCCGACAGAATAGACGCCGTCGTTACCCACCGCCTCCTGGGCATCCCCATCTTCGTGGCGGTGATGTGGGTAATGTTCAAGCTGGTCACTGATATCGCTGGGCCGTACATGGACTGGTTCGACGAGGTCATCACCGGACCGTTTTCCCACTGGGCGGAGCGCTTTCTCAACCTTGTCAATTCACCGGACTGGCTGGTGGCCCTGGCCCTCGACGGGATAATCGCCGGCGTGGGCGGCGTCATGGTGTTCATACCGCTGCTATTGTTCCTGTACTTCTTCATCGCACTGCTGGAGGACAGCGGATACCTGGCGCGGGCGGCCTTTGTCATGGATCGGGTGATGCATCGCCTGGGGTTGCACGGCAAGTCCTTCATCCCCATGCTGATTGGTTTCGGCTGCACCGTGCCTGCCATTTATGCCACCCGCACCCTGGAAAGCCGCAGAGACCGCCTCCTGACGGCGCTACTATGCCCCTTCATGTCCTGCGCTGCCCGCCTGCCGGTCTACGTCCTGTTCGCCGCCGCCTTGTTTGCCACCCACCAAGACATCGTCCTCATCTCGATGTACCTTGTCGGCATCGCTGTGGCCATTCTGACAGGCATTGTGTTCAGGTACACACTCTTCCGGGGCAAGCCCACGGCGCCCTTTGTCATGGAGCTGCCGCCCTATCGGCTGCCCACTCTCAGAGGGCTCGCCACCCACATGTGGGAGCGAAGCAGCGCTTTCATCCGCAAGGCGGGCGTCTATATCTTCGCCGCCGCTGTCGTTATCTGGTTCCTGCTCAACATGCCCTGGGGTGTGGATGACCAGCGGGATAGCTGGTTCGGCCATGCCGGTTCTACCATCGGCCATGTATTCGAGCCGATCGGTTTCGGCGATTGGGAGGCCTCGGGAGCTCTGGTCACCGGCTTCATCGCCAAAGAGGTGGTGGTGAGCACCATGAGCGAGATCTACGTCGGTGGCGCGGAGGACGGCGAGGAGGAGGAAGAGTTCCCTTCCACGCCGCAGGAGGTGGGAGACATCTTCGAGGGCGGCGCCAGGGCGGTGCGTGACTCGGTCAAGAACATACCAGCCCTGGTGCCCGGCGCCTTCGAGACCGCACCAGAGGAGGAGACCGAGTTACAGTCTGCCCTGAAACCCGTCTTCAGCGAGCGAGCTGCCGTTGCCTTCCTCATCTTCGTCCTTCTCTACGTACCCTGCGTGGCAGCCCTGGCGGCATTTGGTCATGAGTTTGGCTGGAGGTGGGCGGGATTCGCTGCCGTTTTCTATACGGCCGTGGCCTGGGTCGCTGCCTTTGTGGTCTACCAGGGGGCCGGGCTGTTGGGCCTTGGCTAGCATCGGAGCGGTGTGAGAGATGCTTTCGCAGATCATCAAGGAACTGGAGAGAGCCGGTGGGGTCATTGATCTGAACGAGCTGAGCCGGCGCCTGGGCGTGCAGCGCAGCGCCCTGGACGGCATGATCGAGACCCTGGTGCGCAAGGGGCGCCTGCGAGAGGTGGGAGTGGGGGAAACCCCTCCTATGTGCGCCAGTTGTGCCGAGCGGAGCGGCTGCACCCTCGTGGGCATCGGCAAGGCCTACGAAGTGGTAAGGCAGGAGTGACGAGGGCGAGGGCCTAGGATTCGCGCTCATCGTGTGCCATCGTGCCCCAACTGGGGCCGATGCCACGTTTGCGTCAAGAATCTCGAGCCATCTCTGCCCAGTTTTCCTGTCGTGGCACGTAGTACAGCAGGTTTGGCTTTCCTTGACCGTATCTGGGCAAACGTGATACACTCCAGGCGCTGGCATTGTGACGATGCCAGTTTTCCCTCTGTCGTCCTGTGGTGGGCGTAGCGTAGCGGTTAACGCGCCAGGTTGTGGCCCTGGAGATCGAGGGTTCAAATCCCTCCGTCCACCCCAATTCCTTGCCTGCTCTCCATCGACCTGCTAACCTGAAGGCGCTGGCGCCTGCGGTGCTCTTGGTGAAAGTCCGGTGGTGACGAAATGAGTCGGGCAAGTGTGCTCATCGCCTTTTGCTTTCTTGCGGTCCTTGCGCTGGCCGCGGCCTGCGGTGGCGGCGAGGAAGGAGTGCCCGGCGGTGCCGGGCTACCAGAGGGCTTCCCTCAGGACTTCCCTCTCTACCAGAAGGCCGCCGTCGAAGCGGCTACCGTTGCTCCCGAGGGAGATGGGTTCCGGGTGCAATGGCGGTCCAGCGACAGCCCTGACCAGGTGCGCGCTTTCTATGAGCGAGAGCTGGACAAGGATCCCTGGCACGTGGAGAACGTCCAGGACATCTCGGAGATGGAGACGATGATCATCGCGTTCGCCAGGGTGGACAGCGGTAAGGAATGGGGCACGGTAGCTATCGCCACCGTGCGGGAGAACGGGCAACACGTGACCATCGCTCTTTCTCTCATCGGTCCTCAATAGCTAGGTCAACTGAGAGAGCAGAAGGGTCGCCAGACCCAGCAGGAAGAAGAAGCCCAGGACATCGGTAAAGCCGGTCAGGAAGACCCCCGAGGCCACGGCGGGGTCGAGGCGGAGCCAGCGCAGGCCCAGCGGTATTAGCGCCCCCCAGAAGCCGGCCACCACCAGATTCAGCAGTATAGCGAGACCGACGACCAAGCCGAGCCAGGCGTTATCCCACCATACCCACGCTATCAGGCCGACGAATAGCCCGAGGACGATGCCCTGCAGCAAGCCTACGGACACCTCTTTGATCAGGACGCGTCTGGCGTCTTTGAGATCGACCTCCCCCAGGGCGATCTCGCGTACCACCAGGGTAATGGTCTGAATGCCGGCATTGCCGCCTTGGGCGGCCACGATGGGCATGAACACGGCCAGGGCCGCTATCTGCTCGATAGTGTCTACAAAGCGACTGACGACGGCAGCGGCTACGAAGACCAGGGCAAGATTCACTGCCAGCCAGGGCAACCGTCTGCGGACCGAGACATTGACGGGGTCATAGCCGCTCTCTTCGGCGGGCAGGCCGACGATGCCATACATGTCCTCGGTGGCTTCCTCGGAGGCGACGGCCATGGCGTCGTCCATGGTGGTGATGCCCAGCAAATGGCGCTCTTCGTCCACCACCGGTAGGGCGCGCAGGCGGTAGTGCTGGATCAGGCGCGCGCACTCCTCCTGGTCGGTTTGGGGCGCTACCGTAATCACGTCTCGGCTCATGACTTGGTGGATGGGGGTTGCGGCAGGAGCTACCACCAGCTCGCGCAGGCTTAGCACGCCCTCCAGGCGATTGGCGGCATCGAGGACGTACAGGTAGTAGGCCTCCTCCACGTTGGGCTTGCGCAGCCGCAGATACTTAATCGCGTCCTGGGTGGTCATCTCGCTGTGGAGGGACACGAAGCCGCGGGTCATGATGCCGCCGGCGCTCTCGTCGGCATGCTCCAGGAGGGGAGCCACCTCTGAGGCCGTGCTCATGGCGGAGAGCACCCGCGCGCCCTCCGCTGGGGGGAGTGTACGGAGGATGTCGGCGGCCACGTCGTTGTCGATCCTGTCCAGGACGCGGGTGAGAGACGCCCGTGGCATCTTCTCCACCACTACAGCCCGCTGGTCAGGGTCTAGGTGCTCGAGGAGGTGGGCCATCCCCTCCGCTGACAGAAGGGCCAGAAAGGCCTCCCGCAGCTCTGGCTCCAGGTGCCAGAAGAGCTCGGCCTGGTCGGCCGGGTGGATAGAGCCAACCAGCTCGACGGCCTCCTCCAGGGCCTTGCCCCGCAGGAGATCCTCCAGCGTTTTGATCATGACCTCGGCGTCTTGCTCCACGTTGGCTCTCCCAAATGGTTGTGAGCTAGCGCGCCTGCCCGCAGGCGAGGACGGTTGAGGCCGCACGGGGCCTATGATAAACTTTCTTGGGCTTGTTGAACACTCTGTAGCCGGGTTTTGCTCAGCCAACGGGTCAGATGTGCCCCCGTAGCTCAATTGGATAGAGCGCCTGGCTTCGGACCAGGCGGTTGTGGGTTCGAGTCCTGCCGGGGGCGCTAGTTTTTTCTCTTTCGGGGTGCTATGGCGGAGAGAACAGGGCGAAGGCCGAGGCCGGACAGGTCGCGCCTGTACGGGGTCGTCATCTGCGGGACTACTCTGGCGATCGCAGCCACCTTGCTGGAGGGAGTGCGAAGGCGCAGCTACTGGGCGGTGGCTGCTCCTCTTCTGGTGGGCAGCCTGGGGGTTCTTTCGGTGGCCTTCTGGATCGGCTGGACCCTTGCTATGACGCGGCTACAGGCTCTGACGCCGCAGCCGGACTCGGCTGGCACACCTGCTGGTAGACGGCCTCGGTCTGCAAAGCAGCCTTCCGCCAACTGAACTTCTCCAGGATCCTCTGTCTGCCCGCCTGCCCCATTCGCCGCCGCAACTGGGCATCTCTCATCAACGTGTCCATGGCCTCGGCCAGGGCAGGGGCATCGGCTGGCGGCACTAGGATGCCGGTGACGCCGTCCTCCACCACCTCGGGAAGCGCGCCGCCGGTTGTGGCCACCACTGGCAGACCGCAGGCCATGGCCTCGGCGGCGGGCAGGCCAAACCCCTCGTACAGGGAAGGGCAGACGCTCATCTGGGCGCGGCAGTAGTGGCGCACCAGTTGGGGCGTGGTGACTCGGCCGGTGAAGCGGACGCGGGTGCTCAAGCCGTAGCGGCGCAACAGGCGTGGGGCCAGCCTCAGCTGCTGCCGCGGCCGATCGACAAAGATCAAGCGGTAGTCTGTGCTGTCGCGCAGGTAGCGCAAGGCCTGGAGGAGATAGGGGGCGCCCTTGTTCCGATCCTCGGAGTTGCTGACGTAAATGATGTCGTTAGGCTGTTTGGCTACCCTGAGAGGACGGAACATGTCGGTGTCGATCCCGTTGTAGATGACGTCCATCTGCTGCCTGGGCACAGCGAAGGCCAACTCTACCATGCGGGCAGAGGCCTCCGATACGGTGATGATCCTATCCAGGCGGCGGGCGACGAACTCCTGCATGAAGATGGGGTAGTAGATGAGGCGACGGGCCTTCTCGATGGGGCCCGTGGCCTGGGCGACAGCGTTGCGCACATCGATGGACAAGGGGTGGTGGATGGTAGCCACCATCGGCACACCGCAGCTCCTTATGAGCAGCAGGCCGATGCCCAGCCCCTGGTTGTCGTGGACGATGTCGAAGGGGTGGTGGCGGTGCAGTTCCTGAAACTTGGCCACCGCCCGCAGGCTGAAGGTGAACATGAGGGAGAAGATGCCGGCGCGAGTGCTGGCGAACTCGAACAGGTTCAAGGGGTAGAAGAACTCCAGCGGGTTAGGACGGTCGAGGAATTCGCGGCGCGCGTCGACGAAGCGGAACCAGCTGAAGCTCTCCAGGCGGTGCACCTGGACCCCCTCGGCCATGACGGGATAGGGGGGGCCGGCGATGACGTGCACCTCATGGCCCAGGCGCATGAGCTCGCGGGTCAGGTAGTAGAGGTAGATCCCCTGGCCGCCAGAGTACATGCTGCCGTGATACATGAGGAAGCAGATGTTCATCCGGTCCTCCTGCGCTGCCGCCTGGCCCGGCGAGGTGCCCTTCGCCTCTTGACCTCGGCCCTGGGCGACCAGACGGATATGATGACGTCGCTCATGCTGGGCGTGAGCCGGGCGATAGAGTCGGCCGTCCTGAGGATGACGAGGGCCAGCGGCTGGGGTAGCTTGGCGAGGAAGCTTCCCCAGCCGGGGAAAAGCCACAGCAGGGAAACGCCGAAGGACTTTCTGAGCTTGAGCCATCGGCCGCCCAAACGGATTATCCGGTGATAATGGCCCTTGAAGGTGTGGTCGGGGGGTATTACCCAGTAGGGGCGTTCGCCTTTGGACATCCAGCCCAACCTTAGGAAGAGGGGGTACAGCCAGCGGCCAAGCTTGCAGGAGAGGCTCTCGTAGTTGGTGACCGCGATTATGGCCCGGCCCTCGGGCTTCAGCACGCGGGCCGCCTCCCGTATGAAGGCCTCAGGGTCGGCAAAATGGTCCAGCGAGCCCTTGCAGATTAGACGGTCGAAGGAGGAATCGCGGAAGGGGAGCCTCTCGGCTATGCCTCTCACCAGGGCCATGCTGACGCCCTCTTGCTCCGCATTCCGACGGGCCGCCGCCAGCATCTTGGGGGAGGCATCGAGGCCCCAGGCCTGCCAGCCCTTCTGGGAAAGCTGGATCATATCCCTGGCTGTGCCGCAGGCCACATCCAGGATCCGTCCCCGCCGCAGCCGCCTAGCTGCCTGCATCGTGGCCTCGCTCAGGCGGTCGATATAGAACTGGGTGTCCGGGCGGTAGGGGCCGGGGAAGAAATCGTCCGGGGCGTAGTCGAGGTCGGGCTGCTGCTGGGCCAAGGCTGTCACCACCTCAACCTGATTGCGAGCCTTTTGCCGGCCGGCGAGGACGGCGCGGCGGCCGCCATTCCTTCACCGCCCTCAGGATGACGAAGGCCTCATCGAAGCCTACCCAGGGGCCCCACCAGCGCTCGCAGCGGTACTGGGCGGTGCGGCTGCGATTGGCCAGAGCCTCTAGAGCGTCGCTCACGAGGCGGCGCAAGGGGCTGGCTCGGCTCTTGGCGTCGCCCGTGATGAAGTGCAGACGGGCATACTCCAGCTCGAAGCGGGCCCGCTCGCTGATGGCAAAGGAGGCGAAGGTCTCGATGGTCAGGCCGCGTCTATGGTCGGGGTCGACCCAGGTCACGTAGGGGGAGGAGGCGTGGGGTACGCGAATGTATACTAGGCTTCCCTCCTTGCACACCCGCCAGATCTGCTCCATCGCCGCCACCAGGTCCGGGGCGTGCTCCAGGACGTGGTAGGCATAGATCTCGTCGGCACAGTTGTCTTTGAGGGGCAAACCCACGTTCAGGTCAGCCCTGAGGCTGGTCCTCGCGACGAGATAGGGGTCGATGCCTATGACGTCCCGGCGCTGAGTGCGACAGCCGATGTCTAGCCTGATCATGGTTCCCTAACCATCGCCAGCCGGCGCCGCCCCGGCATGGCCGAAGACCTGCTCCAGGTACTCGTCTACTACATCCCGGGGGTCGCCCTGGGCGGCGATGACGCCGTGGTTGAGAAGGATCGCCCGGTCGCAGAAGCGTTTCACGCTCTCCAGGTCGTGGGTGACCAGGACGATGGTCACCTGCTCCTGACGCAGCTTATCGATGTGGGCGAAGCACTTGTCCTGGAACTCGGCGTCGCCCACCGCCAGCACCTCGTCCACCAGGAGGACTTCGGGCCTCACGTGTACGGCCACGGCGAAGCCCAGGCGCACATACATGCCCGAGGAGTAGGTGCGCATGGGCTGGTCGATGAATTCCTCCAGCTCGGAGAACTCCGTTATCTCTGGCAGCTTCTCCTGGGCCTCCCTACGGGACAGGCCGAGGAGGACGGCGTTGAGAATGGCGTTATCCCGCCCGCTGAGCTGCGGATGGAAGCCTGCCCCGAGCTCGAGCAACGGCGAGACACGCCCTCGCACCATGAGCTTGCCCTCGGTGGGCGGGGCCAGGCGGGCGACGATGCGCAGCAGGGTGCTCTTGCCGGCGCCATTGGCGCCGATGATGCCCACGCTCTCGCCCTGGCGGACGGTGAGCGATATGTCCCTCAGGGCCCAGAACGGCTCCTTGGCGCGGCTTGCTTTGAGGAAGGTGGGAAGATGCAAGAGGGCCGTCTTCAGCTCTCCCGCGCGGTCGTGGTGGAGGAAGTAGCGCTTGGAGATGCCGTCGAGGACTATGACCTCTCGGTCGCTATAGGGCGTCTTCAAAACGTTCCTCGAGGGCGTTGAACACCAGTGTCCCTGCCACAAGGGCAACCCCTGCGAAAACCAGGGCGGGCCAAATGTCGAGGCTGGGGAGCTTGTTCTCCAGGAACAGGTCGCGCCAGGCCTGGATGAGAGAAGCCATGGGGTTCAGGTGGATGAGGGGCCCTATCCTGTCTTGCACCAGGTGCAAGGGATAGAGGATGGGGGTGACATAAAACCAGAGGGTCAGGCCAACTTCCACCAGATGCTCCAGGTCGCGCAGGAAGACGTCGATAGAGGCCACCAGCAGAACGACTCCTGCCAGCATGACGAGTTGTATGGCGATGAGGAGAGGGATGCCGACCAGCCACTGGACGCCTGGGTAGTAGCCCCAGGCCGCGAGAAGCAGCATGAGCACGGGAATCGAGAGCAAGAAATGAAAGAGCTGATTGGTAACGGTCGACAGGGGCAGGACAGAACGGGGGAAATAGACCTTCTTGAGCAGGGGGGCGTTGTTGGAAAAGGAGGGGGCAGAGAGCTGGATCGAGGACTGGAACCAGCCCCAGGGGAACAGGGCGGACAGCAGGAACAGGTGATAGGGAGCGTCGCCCACGTCCACCCGCAGCACACGACTGAGGGCGAAGGAGAGAACCAGGGCCAGCAACAGGGGCTTGGCCACCGTCCAGAGAAAGCCCAGGATGGTGCCCTGGTAGCGCAGCTTTAGCTCGCGGGCGGTGAGAAGCACCAGCAGCTCCCAGGTGTGGGTGACCTGGGACAGGTTGATGCCGGTGGGCAGAGGGATAGACATCACGCGCACAGAATTTCTCCAGAACTGCCAAGAATTTCAGAGTGTAGACTAGCAGGACGGGGGTCGTAAATCAAGGAACGCCTGGCCGTCGGGCGGCCGCAGCCGTTTGCCTTGACAGTGGGGCGAGGACTAAAATACCCCTAGCCGAGGCCCGGGCGAA
>Ga0209979_1003659_pt1 | contig 13393 bp, 13 predicted proteins | sample AnhtaG_FD_183114 | JGI IMG/M metagenome (GOLD analysis project Ga0209979, IMG submission 183114) | Deep subsurface microbial communities from Anholt, Denmark to uncover new lineages of life (NeLLi) - Anholt_01485 metaG (SPAdes) (version 2) | ecosystem: Environmental > Aquatic > Marine > Oceanic...
GTCCTCACGTTCCTCTTCAGCGTCTCGTGCCGCTCCACCACTGCGTTGTAGCGTCTCCCCTCCTCCGGGCTCATCTCGTCCAGCATCCTGCGGCAATTCGCGGGAGAGAGTACGGGCTTCTCTCGGAACAGGTCCTCGATCACCAGACGGGCCTTCTCCTCTGGGGACAAGCCCTTAATGATGTCGTCCAGACGCTTCTCTCCGCTACTCATCTGCGCTTCCCTGTTCGCAGCCGTGGACCCATGGTCGCCTCCAGGGCCTCCAGTCGCGTCTCGAACTCGCCGACCTCCAGCGCCTTGAGCGCTATCTGCGCCAGATAGGCCAGGGTGCGGGAGCGGGAGACCGAGTTCTCCAGCGCGAGGGTGTCGAGGACGGCGATCTCCAGGAGTCTGCGGATCTTGGGGACGTCGTCCAGCCCCTCGATGTCGTAGGCGCCGGCGACGGTTTTCTCCTTGCGGCGTCGGAGTCCGCCGAGCCTCCTGGCCTCCGCTGCCTCCTCTGCGTGCTCAGGGGAGTGCCAGAAGCAAAACTCGCTGTCGCGGAGAGGCGCCTGCCGACAGGGCTCCCCGGTCTCCTTGCGGGCCTGGCAGCCGCGTGTGCTCAATCCCAATAACCTTCCATAACCTCTGCTTATGGGGCGTTGCTTATCACAAAGAGGCAGGCCCCTTGCGGGGCCCGTCTCTGCCGGTGAGAGGCTGCTGGCCGTCCAGCCTCAGGCCGTGACGTGCTCTTCCTGCTTGTGTCCCTTGGGGCACTCCTCTGGCTCGAAGCCGGTCTGAACCGGAAAGGCTTCCTGGCAGGTCGAGCAGAACCAGCGCCCATCCTCCAGCGGGGTCAGATTGGCGCCGGGATTGGCCTTCTTCCCGCGCTGGCCCCGCTGCTTGGGCTTCGCCTCCTCCGAGCCCGCAACGCTCCAGAAGCGCCAGCCGTTGCAGGCGACGCCGCCCATGACGGCGCTGCCGGCGGCCGAGAGGCTCTTGAACTCCTGGCCGTCCTCCAGGCGGTAGCGGAGACCGCCCTTCTCGCCCTCCACGACCGTGGCCGAGTGCTCCTGCTTCTTGTAGCGGGCCACCAGCCGCATTCCGGCTGTCAGTTTCCTGTCCTCGATGGGCATGTAGCACCTCCCTACTGAACTCGTTTGGCATCGGATACATCACTCTGGTTGCGGGAGAAGTCAACGGCTGTCGCCCCCTCATTTCGAGAGTTTCTGCGCTTTCTGGCCGGTGAAGGCCTCCCAGCGGGCGATCACGATTCGACAATAGTGTGCGTCCAGCTCCATGCCGAAGCAGATCCGCCCCGTGCGCTCGGCGGCGATGACGGTGCTGCCGGAGCCTAGAAAGAGGTCGAGGACTATGTCGCCTGGCTTGCTGCTGTTCTCGATGGCCCGCTCCACGAGAGGAAGCGGCTTCATCGTGGGGTGTAGCTCCGATTCCGCCGGGCGAGAGATCGTCCACACGTCGCCCTGGTCGCGGTCGCCGCACCAGTGGTGGGAGGCTCCTTCCCGCCAGCCGTACCAGATGGGCTCGTATTGGCGCTGATAGTCGGCCCTGCCCAGGACGAAGCGGTCCTTGGCCCAGATGACGGTGTCACTCCAGTGGCCGCCGAGCTCATCGAGGACGCGGGAGACGGTCGGCCACTCCCTGGTGCTCATGCAGATGTAGAGTGCGCCGTCGACGCTGTCGAGGAGTTGGCTGGCCCAGTTGCGGCAGAAGGTCTCCCACTCCTCTGGGGGCAGGGCGTCGTTGGCGATGGTGCGCCGGCGACCGCGTTGCGGGGCTCCCCCGTGGTGGCCGAGGTCCACGTTGTAGGGTGGGTCGGTGAAGGCGAGGGACGCCCGCTGTGTGCCCAGGAGGCGCGACACGTCGCCGCTGTCGGTGGCGTCGCCGCACATGACGCGGTGGTCACCCAGGAGCCAGATGTCGCCCCTCTCAACGCCTGGGTCGGCACGTGTGGCTTCGAGCGCAGCCTCCAGGTCGAACGATTCCGGCCGGTCGCGTTTGTCTCGCGCCTCCAGCGACTTCAGGAGCTTGGAGATCTCGTCCTCGCCGAAGCCGGACAGGGTCAGGTCTACGTCCGGTACTTGCTGCAAGTCTTGCAGCAGCCGGCCCAGGAGCTCCTGATCCCAATCTCCACTGATTCGGTTCAGGGCCAGGTTAAGCAGCTTGGCCTGCTCCGGCGTGAGGTCGACGAACACGACGGGGACTGTGGTCATGCCCAGGCGACGTGCCGCGAGCAGGCGCTGGTGGCCGCCGATGACGGTGCGGTCCTCCCGCCGAGCGATGATGGGGTCCACCAGGCCGAACTCCTGGATGCTGTGAGTGAGGGCCTCCAGCTCCGCGTCGGAGATACGCCGGGGGTTGAACGGATCGGGGCGCAGTTCGCCAATGGGGACATGCTCGATGGTGAGCTGCTCTTCGTGCTTCGCCAAGTTAGCCATCACGCTGACACCTCCCACAGATGTCACTGACCCTAGCCACGTTCATCGGGAGACCGCATTTCCGGCAGCGAGGCGACCCCTGCTGCGGAACGTTGTGCGGAACGTTGGGCGGCACCTTCCGCATACCCTCCGCACCCAGATCGGCTGAATCCGTATCTGTTTGCGGAACATGCGGAGGGTGCGGAACGTTTTTCGCGATCCTTACTTCTTCTTGTTGATCCTCACTCTTTTCTGACTTGGCATTGAAAACACGTTCCGCATGTTCCGCATCCTCCGCAATCGTATTTGGACTTGACGCCTTATCTTGCGGAAGGTTTGCGGAAGATGCGGAAGATGGGGCCTCATTGTCAGTCGAGTCGGCGTCTTCCAGGCGATAGAGAGTGCCTTTCTGGTGGAGGTCCTGGCCCAGGGTGCGGACGAAGAAGTCGCCGTAGCGACGGTCACGGCGCTGGGATAGGGCCTTGCCCAGCCGGGTCCTGAGGGCGCGCTCGGTGGCGTCGTCCTTGGCTGTGGCGAAGACGCTGGGCAGGAGTTCCCACTGGTGGGTGAGTTCGAAGAGCTGGCCGGCTTTCACTGGGGCGTCGCCGTGGGTTTCCCACCATGCCGCCACGAACGCCCGCCATTCCTCTGTCTCGGCGTCGGCCCGGCGATACAGCTCTTCTCGGTTGGAGAGGAAGCCCGGTATGCCTGCTGCCGCAAGCACGCCGCCGACTACACGGCACCATGCTTCGAAGGAACCGAGAGGGGGCCCGTCCCAGGAGGGCTGGCCTTGGGCGATCCAGTGCTGAACGAGGACAAGAAGCGCCCACACAAGCTCGTGGCGATGCCCGCGCACCCAGGGTGTGAGAGGGTCGTGCCGGAAGCCGGTTCGCTCCCAGGGCCTGTCCACCTTGGGGTCAAGCCGGACCCAGACGACGCGGCGCACCATCTCCCCATCGAGGTCCAGGTTGTTGCCGGTGGCAAGCCAGAGGCTCCGGTTTGGCAGGCGGATCGTCTCGCTCTTGCCGAGAACCCGGTCCGCCCAGACGGTGGTCGTCAGGACAGCGGCCAGCGCTGCCGAGTCGAGGCGGCGTTTCACGTTGTCCAGGAGGATGACCGGGCTTCCGTCACGCAGTATCGCGGTGGTCCGCTTCCTCATCTCCTCCTCGCCTCTGCCTACGGTCATGACCGCTAGGGGAGCGCCAGCTACCACAACTCCAATACCCTCGGCGAGCAGGCCCTTGCCGGTTCCTGGGGACGGGGCGTCTACGGCGAACAGAGGCGTGGGGCCGTCGACCATCTCGCGGGTGATAGCCGTGAGTGGCGCGGCGATGGCGTGGGCACGCGATGAATCATCGGCGAACGGGAAGTCAAATAGCCACTCAGTCAGGAGCAGCCTCTTCGCACTCTCCAGATCAGCGTCGCTGGGCCGCTCGGGCACTTTGGGCACCGGCTTGCCGGTGGCCTCGTAGTGCAGTCGCGTGGACTCCTGGTAGCCCGGCACCATGACTAGCGTCCCGTCGGTCGAGAAGACAGGGGTGCCTACGATCCCTCGGAGGATCGGCAGCGGCTTGTCCAAGGCCATCATGTCTTCGGTCACGTCCTTGGGTGGTCGGGCAGGGAGGAGTTCGCCGCGCTTGGAGAGTCTCATCCATTCGGCGGCGCGGTCGAGGCGCCCCCGCAGGGCGGGGAGGCTGAGGTGAGAGACGATAGGGCGGCCCTCGTCGTCGCGCCCGATCTCCGAGATCTGACCGGCGTGGCGGAAGAGCCAGGGCGGGTCGTTGGTGTTTAGGATAGCATCCCAGGCGTCGCTCGCGGTCTCGTGCAGGTGGCGGTTGGTGACCAGAATGCGGGGAAGGCCGTCGTTGCTCTGGGGGATGTCGGGGCGATCTCCATTGTGCCTGAAGGTGATCCCTAGGGCTGCCTTCCACTCCTGCCAGCCCTTACCCCTACCTCGGTTGTGGAAGCACTTGCCGGCGAAGGAACCGTCGGGGAGCTTCTGGCCGACGCCGCACTCGAAGGGCCGGCCGTCCTCATGGAAGGGGCACTGGCGGACGTGGTACCAGGTGACGCCTTGGGCATCGGGCGGCTGCTCCCGGTACTCGATTCCATAGCGATCCAGGATCTCGCTGAGAGGTAGAAGCCCTCTCCTGCTGGTTGCTCTCGTCCCCGCTGGGACGGGCTTGGGCGCGAGGGCCGCCACCGATTTCAGTTGCTCCGGCGAGACGGGGATGAGCTGCTCGGGCACGTACTCGAGTTGAGACCGGCGGTGAGGCCGGTCAGCCGTAGAGTCGCCCTTGACCTTGAGCGTACCAACGGGCCCTGCGAGGCGGGCGGCGTTCGACACGGTGGTGTCGATATGGGCCTGCTCTGTGTCGAACTTCGCTGAAAGGGCGGTGAGAGCAGAGCTGACCAGCTGTAGGGCTTCTTGGTCATTCGGGAGATCGGTGGGGTAGAGAGAGTAGTAGCCGTTACCCGACATAACCTTGATGGGGGCTGGCCAGCCTTGCTGGTTGAGATGAGAGGTAACGGCTTCCAGGACTTCGCGAGCAGCCTCAAGCTCCTGGTCGGTGCTGCTGATTCCGCTGGGTCGCTTGGCGTCGATGTCGAGCATGAGCCAGCGACGGCGAACGATGTCAGCGTCGGCCGTTGTCTTCTCGGCCTTCTCGGCTATTCGGTTCGTCGCCCGAGCGATGAGTGCAGGGTTTACGGGATTCAGGGTGAGGTAGATATTCGCCCGGCCGTCCCACCGGCGGATCGCGGCAGCCAGCTTCTCCGGGGTGTCGAAGTAGCCGGAGGCGGTGTGTCCGTAGGTGTTATACTTGGGGATGCGAACTTCGCGGACTTCCCCGGGCTGCCAGAGGAGCTTGAGGAAGCGCTGGAGGTCGGTAGAGATGGGCGTCTTGGCTGAAGGCCTCACAGCACCACCACCCGCCGGAGGGTGTAGTTCTGACCTTCACGCGTGCCCCTGTGGGTTCTGGGGTGATCCCACAAAGGAGTGCACCTGCTCTCCACCGACCATCATCCGCTACCAGAAGCGGATGTCCGGCCCCCTGCTGGACCGCATCGACATCTTTGCCGACGTGCCGCGGGTGGAGTACGAGAAGCTGGCGGACGAGGCCATCGGCGAACTCTCAGAGAAGGTGCGCGAGCGGGTGGAGAAAGCGCGGGCACGCCAGCAGGAGCGGTTTGCGGGCACCAGGCTGGTGTGCAACGCCGAGATGACGCCCGTGGGGGTGAGGGAATACTGTCAGGACGCTCTGGAAGACGGTGCCAAGTCGCTTCTGCGGTTGGCCATGAACCAGCTGGCCCTGTCGGCGCGCTCTTTCCATCGGGTGCTGAAGCTGGCGCGCACCGTCGCTGACCTGGCGGGCTCGGAGGGCATCACCACGGCTCACGTGGCGGAGGCCCTCCAGTATCGACAGCGGGGAAGCGGCTGATGGGCCGCAGCGCGCTGCAGGCGTGGGCTGTCCTCCTGTTGGCGCCCGCGAGTAAAGTGGAGGGAAACGATGCAGGGAGCTAGGTCTATGAAATGGCTTGCTACTCTCCTACTTCCGTTGGCCCTTCTAGCGCTGGTTGTGGCTTGTGAGGAAGAAGAGGAAGAAGCGGCCACAGCAACGGCCAGCCCAGCGGCCGCGGCGACGCCGCAGGCAACGCCCAGCCCTGAGCCAACCCTGACTCCGGAAGCCACGCCAGTGGCAACTCCGACAGGGCCCGATTTGGGTGCCCTACAACAGCTGGCCGACCCCGATGCCAAGAACCTGAGCATGCGCGAGTTCGAGCTGACCGACGAGACGTTCGCCGAGCTGACGTACGATCTACAAGAGCGTGTCGCCTCACCGGGTTTCGGCTCTCAGGGCGGGGTACTAGATGCGGACAGACAGTACTTAGAGGTATATCGTTGGGCCGATGGCTCGTGGGAGAGGGCGTTTAACCTGTACGAGTTCTTACCAGCGATTTACTCGCCAGGGGAACTTGGCCCCGTGGTCGACAACAAGCCTCAGGCAGCAACCGCCACTGCCACTGCTAGGCTAACGCCTGTGCAGTTCGAGGCGGAAATCGGTGATGTGCTGTTCCTGGAGACGAGCCTAATGTTTGGCCCAGAGGGTCTGCAACATCCTGCGCCGACCATCACGGCGTTGGTATGGAAGAACGGCGAGTTTCATATAGCGTATTCAGAAGAGTTCGCTGTTAGAGGCGGGATGATCTGGGTTCGAGCCGAGGGCGAGTATATAGAGCTGGGAGTGGACGCATACCTGACAACAGACCCCATGTGTTGCCCATCGGGCTGGGAGACGCTACGCCTTGCTCCCACAGAGTTGGGCAACCTATGGCCTGAGGAACGGTGCGTAGGGCCTGAGCATTCCTCCTGCTTCGAGTAGGGCGCGGGAGCAGCGGCAAGGCGAGGGCCAAGGGGCGCTCTCCCGGCCGTCCTGCGGCTGGCCAACGCCATCGTGAGTGGCTCGTGGCGGCGGTGGGGGTAGGCTGCCGATCGGGTTGTAAGGGGTCGTGTGCTGCTAGAGGGGCGGCTCTTCCTCCGCCTCCGTCTCCTGCTTCATCTGGCGGGCCACCATACGGGCCTTGAGCACGCGCCACACCAGCTCTTGAGAGGCGAGAGCGTTGGCGGCGCGCGCTCGGCCGACCTGGTGGCGGAGCCGCGCTATCCGCAGGAGCTCGATGAGGTCATCATCGTCCAGATCGGGCTCCGGCTGGCCGCCCTGGAGCATGACGTCTATAGCGTCACTGAGCCTCTTGGCGCGCTCTTCTTCGTTCATCCTGCGTCCCCCGTCCTACTTCTGCTTCCAAGATAGCACGACTAGGCCACGGTCTTCAGTAAACGCTAGGGGACATAGGGTTTAGATTGGGTTGGAGATAGTGCAGCCCTCAGGGGGCAAACCGAGGCTTACCTCCTTGCGCACACTCGCGGCTGCGGCTGAGCAAGAGCTAGCAGAGCTCCCGCGCTTCTTGGCCCTGGGTGCCTCTGGGCGCACGAGCCGCTCATTTGTCTGTGTGTCAACACCAGAATTATATTGACAACGTGACATAACCATGCTAGGCTCTGGTTGCCGGCCTGGGCGAGTGATGCCCAACGATGGCCGGTGAATCTTATACCCCCTGGCATGTAAAGGTACTGGTCAAGTTGCTCGGCTTCGCGATAGCGAGCCTAGCGGCGATGATCGCGCTGCAACTCGGCGGGGTCTTTGGCTGGGTAGGATTTGGCCTGGGCGCGTTCGCAGTGCTCGAGGTTGCTCTCTGGGCCGACTGGCAGTGGCCAGACATGAGGGGCTGAGAGCCGCCAAGGGCGGCCAGCAGCCAGGTTCAGCGCTCAGCGGAGAAACATCTCATCCCTCGCCTGATGACAGCCAATGTCGAGGCGAATATAATGGCTCTCTGGAGTAGGGAGAGTCCAGGAGACGGTTGGGTATTCGCGACGAGTTGCAGATGCCCGGGCAATCTGGCCGTAACCGTGTTCGCCGAGGCGGCACCCAGAAGCGTTGCTCTAGCTGAATGACGGCGAGGGACACGACCACAGCCGTTCTGCTTTTGTCCTGCCGGGACCAAAAAGGCTTGGTGGCGGGAACCTCGGACTTTATCTATCGGAACAACGGGAACATAGCTCACGCGGATCAGCATGTCGACGTTGAGGCTGGTCTGTTTCTTCAACGAGTAGAGTGGGAGCTGGCCGGCTTTCGTATCCCCCGCGCTGAGGTTGCCGACGCGTTTAGGCCCATCGCCGAGAAGTTCGGCATGCAGTGGGAGCTGCACTTTTCGGACTACGTTCCGCGAATGGGCATCTTCGTGTCCAAGCTGGAACACTGCCTTTCCGACCTCCTGATACGACAGCGGATGGGGGAATTTGCAGCCGAAATTCCGCTCGTGATCAGCAATCATCCCGATCTGCAGCAGCTCGTCGAGACTTTCGGGCCTGCGTACCACCTTTATCCGATCACGAAGGAGACGAAGGCCGCCCAGGAGAAGAAGCAGGTCGAGTTGCTGGAGCAGGAGCGAATAGACCTGGTGATCCTCGCCAGGTACATGCAAATACTGGGTGGGGAGTTCGTCAGGGGCTTCCGAAACCGGATCATCAACATCCACCACTCTTTCCTCCCTGCCTTCCCGGGGGGCCGTCCCTATCATCAGGCGTACGAACGGGGCGTGAAGATAATCGGGGCTACCAGCCACTACGCGAGCGAGGAGCTGGACCAGGGCCCGATAATCGAGCAGGACGTGGTGCGGGTCAGCCATCGGGACTCTGTGCAGGACCTCATCAGCAAAGGCAGGGACCTGGAGAAGGTCGTGCTGGCCCGGGCGGTGTCGCTGCACCTGCGGCACAGGGTTCTGGTCTACGGCAACAAGACCGTGGTGTTCGATTGACGCCCGGCCGAGTCACGCTTTGGGTCGGACACTCATCATAGCCAGGGGCGCTCGCGGGAGATACCAAGAATGGTGCTCGTAGTGAAGGATGACCATATCCAGATCGACAAGCTTGAACTGGGGCCTTTCGGTACCAACGCCTACGTGCTGGTGTGCAGAGCAACTGGGGACAGCGTGCTGGTGGATACGCCCGCAGAAGCAGACAAGATCATCGAGCGGCTGAAAGGGACTAATCCCAGGTACATCCTAATAACCCATAGCCATATGGACCATCTGGGAGCGTTTTCCGGGCTAAAGTCTAGACTGGGAGTGCCGGTAGCTGCCCACCCTTTGGACGCCAAGAAATTGCCGTCACCCCCGGAGATGCTGCTGAACGACGGGGATACGGTATCCTTCGGCAATATGGAACTCGAAGTACTGCATACGCCGGGTCACACTCCCGGCAGTCTATGCTTCCTGACGGGTCGATACCTGATATCGGGGGATACCATCTTCCCCCACGGTCCGGGTAAGACGAGGACGCCGGCCGATCTGCGGCAAGTAATCGAATCAATAACCAAGAAGATCTTTGTGCTGCCCGACGATACCCAGGTGTACCCCGGTCACGGTGATCCTACTGTGCTGAAGGAGGAGAAAGACGAGTTCGCCGGCTTCTCCTCCCGCTCCCACGATCCGCACCTGTGCGGCGATGTGCTCTGGCTTTCGTCGTAGCTGACGCTGCTGTGGGAGGAGAAGCCTAGAACAGTACCTCCACTCGATGGAAGGCCTCTGCCAGCTCGAAGTCCTCTCCCTCGGCCATCGTCTCATGCCGCTGCCTCAGCCATTTCTCCATCTCTGGCGAGGGGTATTGGCCTATCTGGCTCTTGTGACAGCGCAGGGCGGCGAGCTTGATATCGTAGGTATCTGTGATGTCGGAGCGGTAATTCGGGTCCTCCGAGGCCCAGAGCAGTACTTCTCTAACGTAGTGAGGATCAAGCCCTTCGTCCAACAGGTCGGGGTAGGAAAGGCGATCGCGAGCGTAGGGGAAGACGGCATCCAACGTAACGCGGCCGGTGATTCGATGATCGCGGTGCCAAATATAGCGCCGGTGGGGGTCGGCGGTCACCACCGTCTCGGGCCGATACATCCGTATCAGGCGGACGAGTTCTTTCCTGAACTCGGGTGTATCCTCCAAGCTCTGGTCAGGATGGCGTAGGAATATGACCTCCCTCACCCCCAGCAGCTTCGCGGCGGCCAGTTGCTCCTGCTCTCTGGTCTTGGCGACCTCCTCCGGCTTCATGTTGGCATCGCTGGTGCCCTTGTCGCCATTAGTGCACACTACGTATACGATCTCCTTGCCTTCTCTGGCCCAGCGAGCCGCTGTTCCGGCAACGCCGTATTCTGCATCGTCTGGGTGGGGTGTAACCACCATTATCTGGGCTGGCTTCGTCGGCATAGGTAACCCTCCGCAATCTGAGATATCAATTCTATGATATCCACCAGGCTGCTACAATTGGCGCTGGGGGTACCTTAGCCAAGATGAGCAATCCCTCCTACGTCATCAGGAACTTTCGTCCCGACGACTTTGGCAGCTACGTCCAGCTGAGCGTTGAAGCGGAGAAGCTGGACCCAACTGGACGTTGCACTTCGCCGCAGGCCCTATCTGAGGGGCTGGGTCGGCCAAATTACCTCCCCGAACAGGACCTGTTTATAGCCGAGCTAGCTGGAAAGATCGTTGGCTATATAGATGCCAGACTGGAGCTGGGCATCGGGCGTGCTCTGCTCGACTGTTTGGTGCACCCCGAGCACCGAAGGAAGGGCCTGGCCACAGAGCTGTTTCACCACGCCAGCCGCCGTGCCAGAGAACTGGGAGCAAGAGTGGCCCACGTCAACGTACTGGAGGAAAATGGCGCCGCCAAGAATCTCCTGTCCAAGCTGGGTTTCAGACTTGTCCGTCGCTTCCTTCATTTGACGCTGGAGCTTTCCGAGGCTCACCTGCTGGAGGAGGAGGTCGCTCTTCTCCGCCGCCATCTCCAGCGCGGCGAGGAGGACAAACTGACCGAAATCCAGAATCGTTCCTTTGCAGACACCTGGGGATATAACCCCAACACCCTGGAGGAGATCGTCTACCGCCTCAACATGATTGGCTGCTCCCCGGAGGATGTGATCCTGATCTACCAGGGTGATAGGCCCGTTGGCTATTGCTGGACGCTGGTGAACCCGGAAGCGAGCGCCGCCGGCACAAACGTGGGGCGCATCTACATGCTGGGGGTGGATCCTGATTACCGAGGCAGCGGCATAGGTGAGCGGGCGCTCCTGGCAGGATTAGCCCATCTCAAGGGCAAAGGCATCCAAGTTGCGGAACTGACGGTGGACAGCCAGAATGCAGCGGCCTGCGCTCTGTATAAGTCTGGCGGGTTCAAGATTGCGTCGACCAGTGCCTGGTACGAGAAGGCACTGGACTAGCATACGTGGGCGACATAATCCCCAAGCACTAGCTTGTATTCTTCGATTATGGCCTCAGTAACGTTTGCCCAGCCAAATCCGAGTACTGACGCCCGCGTTGAACTCACGGACCGGGTGCCATCATCTGGCCTTGAAAGGAGAGCAGCTATCCTATCCGCAAGGCGAAGGGGAGCATTGTCTTTCAGCACATACCCGGTCTCGCCTTGACGAACAACGTTCTCGATGCCTCCCACTCCGGCTGCGACCACAGGCGTTCCGCAAGCCAGAGACTCCAGGGCTACGAGCCCAAAGCTCTCGTGGTAGGAGGGGATGACGCAGACGTGGGCAGCACTGTAGTAACAGGGTAGCTGTTCCTGCTCTACCGCGCCGGCAAAGGTAACTGAATCCTGGATACGTAGCTTGTGGGACAGCGTCTGCAGTCTTTCCACTTCGGCCTCGCTATCATCGTCGCCGCCGACTACCACCAGTCGGAGCCCCTGGCGCTTCCCCAGATATGTCATAGCCATCAACAACCTGTCTATGCCCTTCAGGGGGTCGATCCTGCCGACAAACAGGATGATGCTATCGTTATCGAAGCCTAGCTGCCGGCGGGCAATTCCTCTGTCGACGGGTTGGAACAGGTCCAAGTTCACACCGCAAGGGATCACTCTTACGGTGTCAGGGGAAGCATCGTAATAGCGGATCAAGTCCTCCTTTTCTTTCTCCGTGGCGGCGATGACGCGGTGACAGTCCTTGGCTAGCTCTCTTTCGGCCCGTATGCGGAGCTCGGGCTCGTCCTCACCCATGCCAATGGTGTTCTTGACGGCCCCCAGGGTATGGAACATCGTGATGTGGGGAACATCCCACGAATGCTGTAGGCATCTTCCCAGCCAGCCCGATAGCCAGTAGTGGCTGTGTATCAAGTCATATTGCAGGCCGCTGCGCTCTGTGAATGATTCCATTTCGCAGAGCAAGTCGGCAAGATAGGAGTAAACCACCAGCTTGTGTATGTCCTGAACTCCTCCCGCCTCCAGGTGAATGAGTCGGGCATTCTCACCCAGGTCCACAATCTGATCGTCCATCGGGTCATGAGCGCGAGTGTAGACATCCACCCAATGTCCCCGTCTTCCCAGCTCGCGGGCAAGCTCTCGAATGTAGACGCTCATGCCACCGGCGTCTTTGCCCCCCAACCTGCGGGTAGGACAGCTGTGGACACTGAGCATGGCTATCTTCAATTGTCCTGCCGGCACTGGAGCTATCTTCCTCCTTTGGTCTTAGCCGCTGCTGCCAACAACCATGTTGAGGTCAGTTGAGCGCTATCTGGCAACTGTATATAGGGACTTTCTTTCCGCCCAGGCGATATTTGTATTCTTCACGTCCCTTCAGAAAGTCGAACCTCTTCTTCCCTCTCTCGATGCTGTCTCTGAGGCATAGGACCTTGCAGAGCAACCCCACGCTCAAGGAGCTGTACTGGGGATCATAGCCACTATTGTAGAGATAGACGCTGTCTTTGTAATCGAAGTACATGACCGTAGCCACAGGCAATGCGTTGAACTCCAGGACGCCGAATCTCAGGATTCCGGCTTCGGCCATGGCCGATGCCAGGGACACGAAGAAGGATTCCATTCGAGGGGTCATGAACGCCGCCTTACCTTCCCTGCTCTCTCGGAACAGCTTTAGAAAAACGTCCATAACGTCTGGAAGGGCCTCGCTATCATCCACAAGGCGGTAGTTCACGTCACCTGCTCGCTGCAGTCTTCTCAGCTTGCGCCTCAGCTCGTGTCGCTGTTTCGCGCTCAGCATGCCCAGGTATTCGTCCCAAGTAGATGGCAAATCGAGCTCGAAGGAAACATCCTCCTGGTTACAGGCAACTTGAAGTCCTCGATTCGCTGCTATATGCACAAGATTGGTGAGCGCTGTGGAGTCAGGCCTCAGGGAACCCAAATCTAAACGACTTATGCCTTTCTGCCTGAGGTTTTCGAGCAGGGGGTCAAAGAAATCCTGCTCTCTTCCTGGTGCCACCACAAAGTCTAGATAGTCACAAACATCAGCGCTGCCGATAAAGGAGGCCTTTTCGCCCTTGAGCAGAAGGGGAGCGATGCCGATGACGGTTTCCGCTTCCCTGACAGCACACAGGTACAGCTCGGCTCCGGCGCCGAACTCCTGCCACCAGACCCT
>Ga0209979_1003660_pt1 | contig 13393 bp, 13 predicted proteins | sample AnhtaG_FD_183114 | JGI IMG/M metagenome (GOLD analysis project Ga0209979, IMG submission 183114) | Deep subsurface microbial communities from Anholt, Denmark to uncover new lineages of life (NeLLi) - Anholt_01485 metaG (SPAdes) (version 2) | ecosystem: Environmental > Aquatic > Marine > Oceanic...
TAAGGCGAAGCCCATCGTCGATCAGGCCGTACACCCATAGCGAGGGATAGCCCATCGTCTCTTTCAGTGGCGTCGGCCACGATGCCATTGGTCGGACCAGGAATGCTAGGCAATAGATCGTTGACAGCCCGATGGCAAGAGCGATCGTGGGCGCGTTTCGGGCCTCGGAGGAGGATGGCAGTGTGCGTGTGGATTTATCGCTCAATCGATGATCCCTACGCCATGCCCTCGGTCATCGTTGTCCCACCTCTTGCCAACGCGGTAGTAGCCGCCCGGATCGATACCAATGCATAGGCCCGGTGCCACACAAGGGTATCACGGGGATAAAGGACCGGAAACAGGCCATACAGAGGATTGTGTTTAGATGCGGGAGTACCGGGCCGGAAGGACGTGGGAAGTTCCCCGTGGTACTGGGTATTCGCCAGGCGCGTCCGATCACCAGGAGCTAAAGCTCGGGCGGCCACTCCGACGGGTCTGAGCTCGAAGGTTCAAAGCTTACTTCGTAAGTAACCTGCTGAGGAAGCCGCGTCGCTCGTCCTTTTGAGCAGCTTGCGAAACGGCGCCGGAGATGATTTCCCGGGCCATCTTTCCGATGGCGGCCCGCACGGGATTGCTTCGATCCAGCGATGCGATGGGGCGTCCGAAGTCAATGGAGCGGGCCACAAACTGATAGTCGTTCGGGATGCAAGCGTAGACCGGCTTCTTGACGGTCTCCTCAAGGTCCCTGACGGTGACACGACCACTGCGCCCGTCGCTGCGATTGACCACGAATTCCAGCCGTTCCTCCGGAACACCCGTTCGCAGCAAGGCGTCATAGTACCGCTTGGCGTGGCGAATACTGGGGACCATAAGCTGACACACGATGAAGATGCGTTCAGCGTGAGAGAAGGTGGCCGCAGTCCACGGGCTTAACTCACGCGGCACATCAATGACGGTGTTCTCATAGCTGCCCACCAGAAGCTCGATCACGCGGTGGATTGTGTCGGGAGTGACGGCCTCCTGCTGTTCGATCATCTCGGGACGTGACAGGATCGCGACTTTGCAGGGCAGCTTGGTCAGCGTTGAGGACAGAATCGATCGATCCAGGTCGCTCCCCGCCACCGCCAGATCGTAGAGATTGTATCTGGGTTCGCAGTCAAAATTGGCAGCGACGTCACCGAACTGCAAATCCAGATCGACCAAGGCACACTCCCGGTTGGCTAGGTGAGCTATCTCCAACGCCAGGTTACATGCAATCGACGTAGTGCCCGTACCGCCGCTAGCGCCGGTGACACAGATGCAGCGGCTTTTCGGCGGGGTGAGCAGCCGCTTGCTGGCCACCCGGTTCACCGCGGAGGCCAGGTCCGCGGAGTTGATCGGCTCGCAGACGAACTGGTCGCATCCGGCCCGCATGGGGGCAAGGATCGCGTCCGGGTTGGTCTTGTGGCTGATGGCGATCATGGCCAGTTCCGGGTAGCGCGTGGAGACCTGCTCAATTAGTTCAAGGATGGGATCAGGGTCCGGGTCAAGATGGAAGAAGATTAGATTGATCCCGTCCTCATGGAGGGCTGCCGCCAGTTGTTCCGGCTCGTTCAGTTCGGCCACGAGGCGCCCAAAGTCCAACTCCTGAATTGCGTTTTTGAGTTCGTTGGAGACCTCGGGGTCGGTGTTGTAGAGGCATATGCGCAGCAAATGGCTCATGAGTACCTTCCTGTTGTGCCTGTGCGTGGATTCTGCAATCTATCGCTAGTCAATTGCTGTCTATCCTATCGGTCCGTCGACCCAGCGAGTTCTCCTAGAATCAGTCCGCTTCTGCCCGGACCGGAAGCGGCACATTATTGGCCCCGCTGACTCTGAAATAGAGTCCCTAGGTGCGCAGCAGTCGGCGCTGGTTTATGTCCGATCAACTTGCCTGCGGTGCGGACGCCCCTATGCGGCAGCCGGGTTGTGAACACTAAACGTGAGCCGCCTCCAGGGGTTCAGCCTTGGTTGACCGCCGCACGCACCGTTCGATGGCGTCGAGCACTTCGGGATCATAGCCGCCCGAGATGTCCTTCCGGAGTTCCTGAAGGGCTTCTTGAGGTGTCATAGCCAGACCGCCCGAATCATCGGATACCAGGGCGTCATACGCCCTAACGACCCGGATGATCTTGGCGCCGAGCGGGATGTCGCCGGCGGCTCTGTCCTCTTCGGTGGTGAGGCATTCGCGGGCCGCATCGTCCTGATTAAGCAGCAACGGGAACGCCCCGCTCAAGACCGGCCCCAACGAATGCACCAGGTCCATGCCCGAAAAGGTGTACTTGTCGACCTTTGTGGGATTCGCTTCAAGTGTGTCAACCGCTTTGCTGAGCAACTGGGTTGTGATCTCCACGTTACCGAGATCGTACAATAGTGCGCCGACACGAACGTCATCAATTGCCTTGCGCGAAAGCCTCATTCTCTCGGCCGTAGCCTGGCTTAGCTCGGCGACGCGTGTGGACCGGGCTTTGTCCTTCGGGTTGGCACTTCGCAGATATCTTGAGAGAACCTCCACCACACCCACATAGGCGGCGTGTAGCTCATCCACGGTCTTGGCCCGCTCGTCGCACAGTGTACCTACCAGAATCGCCGTCAGCCCCAAGCTCGCCGCCCACACCGTCAGGGCCAGGCCTACCATTATCGGGGAGCTGTATGCCGCAAGACCGGTCGAGCTCAGCGTCGAGGCGATCGCCACCGCAAGCACGCTGAACAGGGCGAGAATCCCCGCACTGGTCCGACCCAGATAGTAGCCGCTCAGAACGATCGGCAGGTAAAAGAGGTTTAGCACCACCATTTTGTACCCGCCCATCCGGTACAGCAGGTAGGTCATACCGACGGCAACAGTAAGAAGCATGACCTCAAATACAACCCGTTCTTTTGCCGATTTCCTGTTCATAATGGCCTATCCTCACAACAGCCGGCTCGCGCCGGACGAAACGATTAGCGAATTATGCCACCGGACCGTCACCAAGCGAATACCTAACGACTTTCGCTCGGAGTTCCTAAGCCGACTCCACAGGGTTCTTCAATCTCGCGTCCCACATCCTCAGGTCGCCCCAGCTCTACCGATTGGCGTTCCGTCGCCTCGCCCGGCGTATCCGCATACTTCAAGGCAATACTGCGGAACTTCGATTGGACTTCCAAGAACAGCTCTACCATATCCGGATCGAGCCTCTTGCCTGACTCGCTACGGATAACGGCAACGCACTCCTCGTGGGGAAGCTGATCCTTATAGACGCGTTTCGACGACAGGGCATCATATATGTCTGCAACGGCCACGATGCGGGCGGACAGTGGAATCGCCGTAGCTGCAAGGCCTCGAGGATATCCAGTCCCGTCCCAATCTTCATGATGGGCAAAGGCAATCTCACGGGCCATCTGGAGAAAGTTCGAACCACCCAGACGCTGTTCAATCTTCCGCAGACACTCTCCCCCGATTCCCGCATGGATCTGCATCGACGTCCGCTCTTCAGGGGTCAATGGACCGCGCTTGAGCAGAATCCCATCCTCGAGCCCGACCTTCCCGATATCGTGCAGCGCAGAACTGATCCCGATCAGTCGAATGAACGCCGGCGTGACATCATCGCGGAACTTGGGGTGTCGACGCACCGCCGAGGCCAGTGTTGTGGAGTAGACCGATATCCGCTCCAAGTGGTCACCCGTATCCGGGTCCCGGGACTCCGCCAGTTTGGCCAGACCGAAGATGACCGCGTCGCGCGTCCGAACCAGGTTTTGCGTTCGCCTAAGCGCCTCGGTCGCCGTGCGCGAGCGCTCCCGGTCCACCTCATCATGCAGGCGCGCCAAGACCACGTAGACCACTATGCCCAATAGCGCGCACGTCCAAACGAACGTCATTGCGCTTATCACCGGCAGCGACCCAGTCAACATAGCCGTCCGGGCCTCAATCTGTGCCGCCGGCTCATGAACCAGAACAAAACCCTGCCCATCCGCTAGGCCGTAGGCTACCGCCAAGTGTGGTCCGTCCGGAAAGACAAGCCTGCCGCGCCGCGAGGGGATCGTTCGGTCCGATGGCTCCGGGTGTGAGATCCACTCGACCGAGGACCCAAGACCGCCTGGCAGCGCTTCGGTTTGCTGCACATCCCCTCGAGGCGAGAGAACCCGCCATTGCGGATCTACGATCGTCACCTTACCCAGATCGGGGCGATGCTTGTCCACCAACCGGGATAGGTGGTCGAGCGCCGCATTACCCGGAGCCGGGTCCGGCAACTCCAGCCGGTCCAACTCAAAGAACAATCCGGCCGCACCAGCTTCTATATCGGACCACGCCAGCTCCTCGACGGCCTGCGTGGCGGAAGAGGTGATATAGTGGTGTTGCATCCACAAACCGACGCCCAGGCAGCCGGTCTGCGCCACCATCACGACACAAAGATGCTTGGCCCTTCTGGTCACTGAGAAGCGTCCACGACGTTTGGCGAATCGCAGCCCTCGGTACCGGGCGCCTGGTGCGCAACCCAATAGGATACAACGGTACCCGCCGCTGCAATGATGAGGTCGGATATATCACGCAAGGCCTTGATCTAAATGGAAAGGGAAAACATGCCTTTCCCTGACACCGTGGCGACATCAATGCGACGGCCTACAGCAAAATACGGCCAAAGCGAAGGGGCTCAAGACGTAAAATCCCTACAAGAAAATGCAGAGGATATGGGACCTTGAAGGAGAGGATGTCACGCAAGCACGCCGCACCACCGACCGGGCCGGGAAAGGTCTGGTACGGGTTCGCGACGGCAGCTCAGTGTACCGCCCTGCCTACAGGACCACTACTGCGAAGAACGCCACTCCGCCAGGCGGCTCGTTATTGCGGTGGCCCGGTCGCGAATTGTAGCGAAGTTTGCGCCGGCCAAATCGCCCGGCTCGAACAGTGACCGGACAAAGCCGACTCCCGCGCACCCAGCTTCGAGATACTCCAAAAAGTTGTCGGGTGTAACGCCGGCCGTAGGGAATAGTCGTAGGTGTGGGAGCGGACCGCGAACCGCTTCGATAAAGCCCACTCCATTTGCCGGCATGGGAAAAACCTTGACGAAATCCGCGCCCCAGCGATGGGCATTCTGCATCTCGGTTGGCGTGTATGCACCTGGAATGCTCGGGACATCAAGCTTGATGGCCTCCTCTATGACCTCGCGGTCAACAATCGGCGCGACCAGAAAGCAGGCCCCGGCGGAGACGGCATCGCGTGCCTGGCTCGGTGACAAAACCGTCCCTGCTCCGACGATAAGATCAGACCTTTTGGAGAATTCGCCGATCAGCACCAGGGCCCCGGGCGTTGTCAGCGTGAACTCGACCATCCGAAACCCACCCTCGACCGCCACCTCCATTGCATCCGATGCCAGCGATTGATCGTTGATGCGAATGATGGCACTGATACACTCGCGCTTGATCGCTTCCACAACACTCCGCTTCCCAGTATGTCTCACCGGACTGTCCTCCTAAGCACCCCGCCTTTATCTACTTCAGATTACCGCTCGATCCCCCGCTGACCCGCTGCCAGGCTACGTCGCGGTCGGCGGGCAGATTGTGGCCTGGCATCGGATGGAATGGAAGTCGGCAGGCTTCATTCACGTCCGGGGGATCCCAACCGTCGGCACCCCTGCTACGGTCGGTGCCGATAACATTGCCCGTGACTGACCCTGGGCGACCGGATTATAGCCGGCCTAGGCGACTTATCCCCCGCATTACGGTACAATGTCGGCTGACTTCTATGGCCAGCTTCTACGACTGCGGAGGCCAATATGCTGCACCGAACACTCATCACGGCAATTACACTGGCGAGCTTGCTCGGTTTCACCGGCCTGTCAGCTTGTCATAGGGACGAACCGGAAGGGGCCGAGGAAGCACCTCGCCAACAAGAAACACCGCCTATGTCGGAAGCCTCGCCCGCGTCGAAAGCCTCGCCCGGGCAGGAGGCGCCATCCCCCCAGGAGCAGGAGGTAACGCCCCCACTCGCGGAACACCGGACACCACCGTCGGTGCCACCCAGCACCACTGCAAGCGACACGACGTCGGCACAGCCGCCCCCGTCGAAGCCTCCTGTTCGCCCGGCACCTACGAGTGCCGTCATCCTGGCCAAGTTAGAACAGGAAATGCTGGCACGTTGGGAAAAAATCCGTTCTGTTTCCGCCAAAATAACGACCAAGTTCGATCAGCTTGGGGATCGAGAAACGCACCAGAAGGGTTTGGGAACCTACGACTGCCTGAAACAGGACGGTAAGATCCTCGTCCGGACGTTTCTCTACAATGGGATCACCGCAAAGCAGGACAACGAGGAGGTACCCTGGGTCCTTACCGGGCAGCGGATAAAGAAGGTCTCCGACGGTCGGTTTGTGTACACCACTGACGAACGGTACAAGGAGATCACCGGCACTAAAAGGTGGGCCGTTTACCCAAATCTTCTCTACATTGGCGGTAAGAGGCTCTTCCGTCTCCTTCGGAGCCTCGAAGGGCTGCAACGCCTTCCCGATCAGACCATCGACAAGAAAGGCGTTTACGTGTTCGAGGGAATACTCTCTGCCACGCGTCGGCAGACCCGGGTCTTCCTCGACAAAGAGACCGGCATAATGCGTCAATTGATCACCGAGAACGAAAAATCAGAATCCAAGTTCGTTTTCACCCTAAGCGAAATCAAACTCAACGTCGAGTTCAGCGAAGACCACTTCATCTTCGTCCCGCCCGAGGACGTGGAGATTCGAGATCTGACCCGACAGCAGGCAGGTGAGGACCAAGCTACAACGGCGCCGTAAGGTCCAACCCCGGCAATCTTCATTGGATCCCCCGTCGTGGCTTCCATTGGTGCCACGCGGTTGCGTGTAGTCACGAGGCGAAAAACATGCCGATTCGAGCCCGGGAAACCGATGGTGCTGCTCGGAAACGCCGCAAAACTGCCGTTGTGATGGCGGCCGCCCCGGAGTTCGGCTGACGCGGCGGGTGCTCGTATTCTGACGGGTTTACTCACGACCCGGAGGACGGGAGGACGGGCCGATCACGACCCGGGCTTGTGTCGATCGCCATTGGCAGTCTTGAGCGCGCTAGCGGTTGTGTTACAGTAGCCTCTTGCATGGCCGCAGATCATGTGACAGCTCGGCTTCCGAAGGGAGTCTGGCGTTACGACGAGAGCAAGATGCTCGGCCCCAAGGGCGGGTTCGGTGCCGGCTTTGCCGTCGAGGTCAGCGGCGTGCCCGGCATCAAAAGTGCGATCGACCCTTGGCGGGGGCGCAGCGACGTGGTATGATCCAGTGCTGGGAACTGAATCGGAGAATCCGGTATGGCGGTTGAACTTGTGAACGCCAGCGCGGTGGTCGTCGCGCACGACGTGAACTTATCGATCTTCAGGCTTCCATGGTTGCGGGATCAGAAGATTTTATCCGAGGAGGAAGTAGCTGGCGACGTTGTTATCACACCGCCCGTGGTCCGCATACCAGCGCGATCGTTTGAGCTGCTGATCCTTCCGGACCGTGTTCAAGTGCGACCGTCGGGCGATCCAGGTAAGGCACAAAGCGACATTCTCCGTGTGCTCGGGGGCATCGTAACTACGTTGCCTCACACCCCCTTTACGGCGATCGGGTTGAACTTTGATTACCTTATGACACCGGAGGAACACACCGAATTCCAGTCTTGGAACAAGGACAATTTTGCAGCGCCGTTTTCGCTGGACCTGATCGATAGCGCGCAGGAGAAGGCTCGCTTCGGCGCGTATTACTCGTTCGATACCCTGGGAATGCGTTTGAAGGCCGACCTTAAACCCACAGAAAGAACCGAACAGCCTGAGGGCGGCGTCCTCAAGTCCTCGGCCGGTCCCGAGGCAATGCTGGGAAAGTTCAATTTTCACCGCGATTTGAAGGAGCACCCGGGTGTTGGTGAGATTCTGCAGGTTCTGGGTCGCTGGAATGATGCCGCCTCGCTCGCTTTGAAGATGGCGGAAGCTGCGTGCGTTAGGCGGGGGCAGGACTGATTGCATATGGCAGTGGAAACAGGCATAACTGTCGATTGCCAACGCAGAGTAAAGAATGCGTATGTCGGCATGCTGAGGAAACGGCAGTGGTCACCCGCATTGTGGCCGCCAGGTGAGCCGGAGCTAGTGGTCGGCGATCCGCTTGCCGATCGCACTCAGGTAGACCGTGACCCGATGACAACGGGTTTTGTGTTTCCTGAGGAAGACCGCCTGGCACTGAAACGCAACGAACAACTGGTGTATGCTGCTGATGCATGCGACGTATCGAAATTCGTGTATCCAATCGGGCTCGGTTGTGCAGGTGAGCACCCGGGGCGTGCCGAGGCGGGCGTCGTATTCCTGGACAAGTTTCTCGACAGTTGGGCCTTGCTGGAGTGTGGCGAGTGGTCACCGTCTCCGCAGTCCGTAATCGTTTACATGTACGGTCTTGGCGAGGTACCCGAAGGTACCGAGTACGTCTCTTTTCCACAGTCGTCTGAAACCACTGAGCCGCCGGTTGATTGGGACCGTTGGCACGAGTTGCTGGATATCAGGGCACAGCGGCCACTGACAACGAGCGAGGAGAAGGAATACCAGGAGTACGCCCGGATCGCCGCACGGCTCGATGCGGAAGCGGGTAGGACGGCTGACGCCGCCTTGGACAATTTGGTCGAGGAACACGAGCGCGTTTTGGATTCGATCAGGCGGCTCACCGCTGCGGTTCGCGCCGCTGCTGAGCAGCGCTAGCGTATGCCCGATGAAATTCACACGCGAACATCCGCCTTTCAAGACAAGTAATTGGCGCCGGTACAGGCCTTGCACGAGGCGCGACTTTCAATCCGTCTGTGCCTACTGTTTTCGCCACGAAGACGAGGCCGGAGGAGAGGCCCATTTCGTCCAGGACCATTTTGAGCCAAAGCGCCGATCCAGTGTCGACCCAGCCAACTACTTCAATCTCTATTGGTGTTGCGTGGAGTGCAATTCGCCGCGGTACAAGGGCACAAAATGGCCAACGCTGGAGCAGCTTGCTTACGGTCAGTGCTTCTGTGATCCCTGTCATCATGACCCTGTCGGCACCGACTACGTGGAGACAGACGATTGGACACTGACGTCGTTAACGCCTGCGGGCGAGTTTACGATCCGTCATATCCGCCTTAGCGACCGCGAGTCCCTTGGGAAATGCCGACAGAGAAGATCGCTTTTCAAGTCGATGTATCAGCGTGACCTAAGCAACTTGCGCGCCGCGCTGGACGCTTGGAAGAAGAAGCTCGCGGAGTATCCGAGTAACGAGGCTCGGGAGAAATGCGATTCGCTGCGTGCGCTGGTCGAGGCGTACGAGTTATTCCTGGATCGGGACCCGTTCATGCTCCACCATCCGTTCCCACCGGAGGTTCCGCAAGAGCTTACGGACGCTATCCATCCCAGACCATCCGGCTAATAGCTGCGCCTGACACGGATGCCTGCCGTGCCGGGGACAGGCATTCAAGATGCTGTGCGAGGAGCGGGAGGTCAAGATTGACGGCAAAGGTGGCGGTGACCCAAAGAAGCACTCTGCAACGGTTGCAGGGTGCGCGCAGGAATTGGGCGTTCCGTATCGTATGGCCCGTCTCCGTGTCGCCCAGCCTAACGCCCACGAGGCACTGCCGAAAGGCCAACGCAAGTAAGCAGGTGACCGAGAAGTGGAAAAACGTGAAGAGGAGTTAATATCCTCCGAAGCCGCGATTTGACCCCCCGTGCTGGATTTGCGCTTTTTCTCCTGTAACAGTCCACTAATTGCTGTAGCACTGTGTCGATGACACGATGATGTCACAGTGAGACACTGCTGAGCGCACCGAAAAGCCCACGAAAACCCATGGAAAACAAGGCGAAAACTCCCGCGCCCTTCGCAACACTGTCCAACGCGCGTTATTTCTACAACGGAAGAGCAGCAGACTCTCCACGGCCGGCACGGGGGCCGGCCGCTACACGGGGTGCGAAACACTTAACTGGAAACGGGGCTGGTCTCGCCGGGCGGCGATGGAGCAGACGCACTTGCGATGCGTGGTCGATAGAGTCGTAACAGTGCGGGAAGCAACAGCAGCGTCGCCGCGAAGCAGTTAATGATACTCAGTACGACCAGGCCACCCAGGCGCGCGTTGGCCGGTACTTGCGACAGGGTCATGATGCCGAAGCCCAGTGCTACGGCCAGGGCGTCAATGAAGATCGCCGGACCGGTGGCCGTCACTGCGTCGGTCAGGGCCGCATCCAGCTCCAGCCCGCGGCGGCGCGCCAGGCGAAATCGCTCCAAAAGGTGGATGGCGTAGTCAACGCCGATCCCCAACGTCATGCCGGAGAACATCGAGGTGGCCACCCCCAAGGGCATACCCACCCATCCCATTATTGCGAAGTTGACCAGTACGGCCAGTGCGCACGGTAGAACGCACAATACGCCCCATACAAGCGACCGACCCAAAAAGGCCGTCACCACGAAAATGCCGATCAGCGAAGCAAGCAGTGAGCGCACCTGTGTCGTCACTATGGCATCGATGAGCGTCTGACTTACAGCCACGTCACCGGCAAACTCGAGCGTCATCTCGTGAGGTTTCAGGTGGGTTCCCTCATATTGGCGAATACCGTCCATCAGCCGTGCAGTCGCCACGAAGTTGGCATTCTTTAGAAAGATGGTGACCAGCGATCGGTCGTAGTCCGCGGTGATCGCCTGCTTCAAGCGCTCCACGCCGCGAACGTTGCGGTACTGTCCCCAAAGCCATCGGATACGGTCAGGGTTGTCCGGTATGCTTCGCGAACCCTCCTTGCGACCCCGGGCCATGAAATTCGTCGTGGTGATGTAACTGGCCGTGCCCAAAACGCCTCCCACAGCCTCGGCGCGATGTGTTTCGATAAATGCCTCCAGCTCGCCGATCCGCCGGATTATTTCGGGCTGCCTGAGTTGTTCGAGCTTGATCGCATATTCGGCCTGCATGTTATCGCGCAATCGCAAGGCCAGCTTGGGGGAACCTCTCTTCCGGTTTGTGGTCAGCACAATGTGGTCGCCGTCCCTGATCGCCGTCTCGATCCGGGCATTCCACTTGTCCCGAGTGCGGCCCCTGATCCGGGGTTTTACCAATTGAGCCGGACTTTCGGGCCGTCTCAAGTAAATCTGCCGCCCGATCAATGCCGTAGGATCGTCTATCTGATTCGCAGCCAAGCGCACAACACCATGATCGACGTCGGCGGCGCTTAGCTCACCGGTGATCGGCTCGCCTGCACCCGTATCCACGCAAACGAGCAGTATATGCGTCCCCAGGAACTGGTCATTGAAAAGCTGGGTTGCCTTGTAGAACTCGCTGTCCCGGGCGAAGCCGTCAATCCAACTATCCTGAACGACGATCCTACGGAGACCGAACGGTGCCACTACTGTGACAATTATTGCCATCAATAGAACCGCATACCGGTAGCGGATCACGGCTCTCCCCACGCGCGCAAACACCGGCGTCCGCCGGCCCCGGACATCCATCTCTCTGCGCCGGGCTGCCAATCGTGCCGGGTTGATCAGCGCAAGCATCGCCGGGATCACCGTTAGCGACCACAGCATACAGAAGATGATCCCCACTGCCGTGAATACACCGAATGCTCGCACCGGACCGATAGGGGAAAGGGTGAACGAGAGAAACCCGACCGCCGTAGTGACCGAAGTCTTGGACACCGGCACCCACATCTCCGCCATCGTGGCCGTAAGAACCTCAAGGTGACCACTTTCGGGTTGGGCGCGGAGCTGCTCATGGTAGCGGGCAAAGATATGAATTTCATCTGCCACGCCGATGGCAGTGAGAATGATCGGCAACACCGCGATCGTGAGATATACCGGTACGTCGAACCAGCCCATCAGCCCGAACACGGCGATTAAGCACGCGCCCACCTCGGTCAGAGGCAGGGCCACAGCGGGCAGGTTCCGAAAGCTCAGGACAAAGACGATCGCCATAACCACCAGGGCGACGGGCACAAGACCGATGTGTCGGCCGATGAACACCCGCAGCTCATAGATCGTCTTCGGGACCGACCAACGGGCGGCTTCGTCGTCTTGGTAAGTCCGATGCCCCAGCACCACCGACGGGACGCCGAGGTCTTCCAAGATGTGCGTTCCCAAAAGCGCTTCCGCGACCGGAGCGCCGATCACGTGGATTTCTTCGGGGATGTCGCCCTTGCCGTCGACGATGTCCCGAACAGTGCGATAAAACTCTGTTCGGTTCGCCCCGGCCGGTACACCCACAAGAATCGAGGCGGCCTTATCGTCGTAGGAGACGAGCGTGCCGGTGTATAGCTCGATGGCCTGCAGGTCATCCCGGAGTCGGTCCAACTCTTTCGGCGTCTGGGGCAACGGGTCCAGGAACCTGCGGAATATCAGCGTTCCTGGCTTGACGCGATCGCCGCGCTCGGTCGCCAGGCTGAAAACGTTCCACGGGCGGACACCTTCGATTCGCCGGAATTCCCGAGACAGGTCCTGAATGAGCTTGAGCGTGTGGGCATTGAACAGACCGTCGGGATGATCGGACCGGATCAGTACTACAAGGGGGTCTTCGACGCCGAACTCTTCACGAATCGCCTGATCGAGAAGGACCTCAGGGGCGTCGGTGGGAACCAGGGCGTGACCGTCGGTCCGGATTTTGAGCCGCAGGCCTCCGGGAGCGATCCCGAGGGTCGCCAGGATCGCGATGGCCACCACCAACTTGGGGTGCCGAATGGAAAACCGATAGAGTGAGGCCAATGTTTGGCAACTACTCAAAAAACAGGACCTTACCGGGCTCCGGACCGCGGGCGATGCTACGGCAGGGTGCCGGATGGAGCAACATCCCGTGCTCCACGGCGGAAACTGGCACGTTTACGCTGGACCGAGAATCCCTACGCTGGACCGAGAATCCCTTCTCGGTCCAGGTGCCGAGAAAGGATTGACGGCACAGCATGTTGTATTACTTGTGAAACACGGTCTAGCACGTTTTTTCCCGCTGGGCATCAAGTGGCCCTGTCATCTCCGCACCCGACCGGCTATAATGGCGGAGCTTGGGCGGGCATCCGGATAGTCAAGGGCGATTTCGTGGCCGGAGCTTGTCACAGGCTTTTTCAGTGCCGAGTGGCGCGGTGTATGTACGAGGCTTGCCGCCGCACCCGGCGATCGTTCTCGCTTTCTTCTCAGCGCAGGCTGGCGTGGTTGAGGAGCAACCGGCCGGACGGGGAAGGTCGGGCGTATGGATTACTGGGGGTATGTCGCGTTGGCCATCGTGCTGGGGGCTTCCCTGCTCGTCGGCACGGGTTGGTGGCGGGTGGCGTTTGCCCTCTTTGCCATCCCTCCGCAACGGCTGACCGTACAGCGCCTAGATCTTTTGGTCACATTGCCGCGGGATGTCGAGCGCATCAATATGATCCTGCCCGGTTTTGCGCGGGGTTTCAACGCAATGATCACAGCCCCATCGGAGG
>Ga0209979_1003661_pt1 | contig 13392 bp, 11 predicted proteins | sample AnhtaG_FD_183114 | JGI IMG/M metagenome (GOLD analysis project Ga0209979, IMG submission 183114) | Deep subsurface microbial communities from Anholt, Denmark to uncover new lineages of life (NeLLi) - Anholt_01485 metaG (SPAdes) (version 2) | ecosystem: Environmental > Aquatic > Marine > Oceanic...
GAGATTAAAGAAAGGAGATTGAAAATGGTTGAAATTAGATATGGCGAACGTTACGAAATGGCTGACCTGGCTGGTAAAAGCGTGGCTCAGGCCCGTGAGCAGTATAAGCCAGAGTTTGGCATACCCGATAAGGCTCAAGCCAGCTTGAATGGCAAAGGGATTGGGAAAAAGCACGAGCCCATGACAGCCCTTGGCGATGACGACAGTCTCACCTTTGCTGAAAAGAGCAGGAAAGGACTGTTCTTTATCGGAGCTATACTGCTTGCCCTGGCTATCACCGGCGGCATATTTGCCTATGGTGCCACCGCAGACATAGTTGACCTTGACCTGACTGCCCAATCCGACTTTGCCGCGGTGGAGGTAGCCTCACCGCCTAGCTGGAATGTTTATGGGAGTTATAAGGGCCAAGTAGGTACTGGGACCCTATTCACCATAACCCCTGATGATGGTGGTGGTGTCCCGGCCAACGCCTGGACCGGCGATATGTCAGTCATTCTTACCATCACTAACGCTCATGACCTGGTTGCGGCCTACCGTATCCTGGTTCTTGAGATTGAGGTTTGGGATCTTGCTGACACCAGTATAGGAACCACCGAGTATCTTACTATGGGTGTTGGCGAAATTAGTATTGAGTTTACCCAATTGACAGCAGGGCCTTACACGGTTGAAATCACCGATGGCTTCTACATTACTCACCGTGGCGGCTGGACTGCAAATGCAGAAGACCCAAGCATCTTCTGTCAGGTGTTACAGCGCTCAGCTCCGTAACCCTGTAGCTAAGGTATAAAGGGGGCTCCTTCCCTGGTAGGGGAGCCCCTTAGGCGAAACGAAGTTTCCCCCGGGTGTTAAGGAGATTTAAGACAGAGGGCAAGAAAAATGAAAAGGAAGCTCCGGTTACAATTAATATTAGGTTTGGTGCTAGCCCTGGTGATTACCGGTGGCTTATATGCCTTTACCTACCTGTCAGCAACAGCATCAATGGGTGTTACTGTAGCCGGGGCAGATGTTGCCACTTATGAGCCGGCAGCGGCTCAGCCTGACTGGGATTCTATCCTGACACCGGTGGTGGAGACCGAAACCCTAAGACCAGATGCCGCCGGTGACGAGACCAACATCGCCAGCCAGCTTCCTGTTTCAGGAGAACACTGGGATAAAGTGGCTGACGAGACACCCGATGGCGATAGCACCTATGTTTATACCAGTAACTCCGACTGGCAGGAAGATTTATATAACATCGCCGACCACTCTACCGGTGCCAGCACCATAAATTATGTCAAGGTCTATATGGAATGTAGAGCTGATGCTAGCCCAACGCAAACCAGCATATATGCTCATATCAAGACTAATGAAGCAGAATATAACGGTAGCGAAGAAACTGTAACGACCAGTTACGCTACCTACTCATATCAATGGGGTTATAACCCACAAACAGAGGAAGCCTGGACGTGGGATGAAATAGATGCCTTGCAAATTGGCGTTGGACTCAGAGAGCCAGAGCCAACATCGGAGCAAAACACAAACTGCACTCAGGTCTATGTTGAAGTTAATTATGAAGCCCCGCTGCTCTCGGGTGAAGTGCCCACCGGTGACCTTTTTGATATCACCCCGCATACATCCTTTAGCGGTGACCTGGCGGTAAAGGTCTACGTGACCAATACTGGTGACCTGGCCAAGGCATACGACTATCTTAATATGAATCTATACCTTGAGGGCTCGGTAGAGGCAGGTGAGACGCCTAACTACCGGACGCTCACTTTAGAAAATGGGGTGGTTACCTTTAACCTGAAAGATTACTCCCCCGACACCTATACCCTTTCGGTTACCGGTGGTGACTATGAGCTGGTTTCAAGGGATACCTCAGAATGGGAGGAGGGGTGGACAGTAACACCGGAGTTATACTGTCAGATTGTCCAGAGAGGAGAATAATGAAAAGGAAGTGGCAGTTAATAATAGCTTTAGCGCTAGCCCTGGTGGTTACCGGCGGCTTATACGCCTCTAGCTACCTAACAGCTACGGCAACAGTGGATGTTACTGTAGCCGGGGAAGCAATAGCCACCGCTGCGCCGTCTGCCACTCAGCCTGATTGGAATTCTATCCTGACGCCTCCCGAAGACCCGCCACTCCTGGGTGAAGTGCCTAGCGGCGACCTGTTTGATATAACCCCGAATTCCCTATACACTGGGGACTTGGCGGTAAAGATTTTCCTGACTAATACCGGTGACCTGGCCAAGGCATATGATTATCTCAATATGAAGCTATACCTGGACGGCTCGGTGGAAGCGGGAGAGACGCCCAACTATCAGCTGCTCACCCTGCAAAATGGAGAGACTACCTTTAATATACAGGACATCGCCGGTATCGAAGGTACCTGGACTCAAACAAGTCAGTCTGATTTCCAGGGCGGTACCTTAAACCAGGTTGATGCCGCTACCAGCCCCGGGAATGTTATACTTGACACCTTTTCTGACTCGGTAACAGATAGCTTTAACGATGAAAGTATGATTGCTGCCAAGACTAATCTCGTTGTGGCTGGCGGTCAGGTTAAACTTACCACTGGCGGAGCCGGCTCAACGGAAACCCTGCGGCCGAATGCCGCTGGCGACGAGACCGAAATCGCAGAGCAGATACCGGGGGGAGGAGAACACTGGGATAAGGTGGACGAAGTTACATCCGATGATGACACCACCTACCTCCGTACCAATTCATACCCATTCCAGGAGGATTTATATAACATGCCTGCCCACTCCACCGGCTCCGGCGGCATTAATTATGTTAAGGTTTATACGGTGGCCAGGTCTACAACTGCACCTCTAGAGGGAGCTAATGTCTATGTCCAGATTAAGACCAATGGTGCAGAGGATGATGGTACCGCGTATGAGACAACCACCATCTATGCTACCTACTCTCATCAATGGGATACCAACCCGCAAACAGGTAATGATTGGACCTGGGATGAAATAGACGCCCTGCAAATCGGCGTTGGGCTCAAGAGGCCAAGGGGATCAGGAGGCCAAGATGGTAGATGGACCCATTGTACCCAGGTCTATGTTGAAGTTAATTATAATGCTTACGATTCGCCGGGAACACTGACCTCGGTTAATCTATTATCCGGCGAGACAGTGGTAAGCATAGACAGCTTTGGCTACAATGCCTCGGCTATTCCTTCAGGAACCGGCTTAAAAGTTCAATTTTCACAAGATAGTTCAACCTGGTATGATTCTTCCGGCAATCCTGGCCAATGGGATACGCTATCTGAAGGCTCACACTCAATTGACCTGTCTGGCTTGGGCTGGTCTGGAGACAACTTTTATTATAAAATGGAATTCACCTCTGACGGAACCGACACACCAGTTCTGGATGAGATAAGTGTCAACTTTTCAACATACTATGCATCAGGTGACCTGACCTCGTCAACCTATGACAGTGGGCATGATGCCGATTGGGGCACTATCTCCTTTACTATAGATGAGCCGTCAGCGACAAATATCCAGTTTCAGATAAGGACGGCAGCGACTGAAGGCGGGCTTAGTGCAGCTACCTGGTATGGACCTACCGGGACCGGTGATTACTACACCACCAGCGGCACCAACATCAACTCAGTTCATGATGGCGACCGCTGGATTCAATACAAGGCATACTTCTCCGGTCCTGGCGGTGACACGCCTACATTGAGCGATGTTAGCATAACTTATAGTGCCGAAGCTGTATCTTTTACGGTGGAGGTTACCGGCGGTAGCTATTGCCTGGTTTCAACGGACACATCGGAGTGGGAGGCGGGATGGACAGTAACCCCAGAATTCTACTGCCTGATTATGCAGAGGTGAGGGTAAGAGACTAAAATGAAACGAGTGTTGAGACTCATCTTAATAGCAGCCCGTGTTACTGGCTCTCCCTTCATTAGAGGAGTGAAAGGAGTGCTGTGGTTCATATCAATAATAGCGAGATATGTTGCCGCCTTCCTTTCTATTAGAGGTATGAAGCGAGCGCTAGCACTTACCCTGATAATAGCCGCAGTTATTGTTGGCTTCCTTTCTATTAGAGGGGCAATGCCATTTATGGCTATCTTCGGCACCAGTATGGAGCCTGAGTATGAGCCAGGCGACCTAATCCTGATTGAAGAGGTATCGCCCTCTGAGGTTAAGGTGGGGGATGTTATTGTTTATACTGTTCCACCTATGGTCCGGGAAGCCTATAACTACCCGGTAGTAGTTGCCCACCGGGTGGTAAGGGTAGCTACCTCAGAAAGAGGCGTAACCTTCCGCACCCAGGGCGATAATGCCGGCGGTGAAGACCCGTTTATGGTGCGAGCCGAAGACCTGAAGGGGCAGGTGAGTAACCGAATCCCCTACCTTGGCTTCCCCCTCCTGTTTATGCAGAGCGACTATGGGTTAATCTTTGTAGTTATAGGTCTATCCCTTCTTGCCCTCTATCTCTACGCTGATGAGCTTAGTCGGGGCAGGCAGACGGTGCAGAGGGGCATATTTGCTCCGGTGATTGAAGAAAGTCAGCGCAGTAGCCGGATACTGGAGCGGAGGCTAGAGACCACGGAAAAGGGGATGACAGGCACACAGCAAGCACTAAACAGCTTCGCCTCAGCCATAGCCGAGTATGCCGAGCACCTGAAGAGCCATACCAGTGCCATCCAAGGCTTAAGCGAGGCGTCTCAGGAGCTTAGAAAGGGTGCCGCCGAGCAGAATAAGGTTCTGATTCACCTAATGGAGACTATGGAACAGAGAGCACCCAAGGCGGAAGAGGTGAAACCTGAGGTTGAGGAGATTAAGTTCCCGCCGGGGTGCGTCAGAAGCCGCCGCCAGCCCACCGAGGAAGAGAAGATACTTAGGGCAGGCTAAATAAGCCTTTGAATATGCCGGAGTTCCACATCCTCGGAACCAGAGCGTTGCTTAGTTTGCTCCTCTGAGTTATCATAGCTCTGACGCAATCCAGTTTAGTGTAGGGTAATATAAGAAGTTGTCTTTATTAATATTGGTTTTTACCTTGTTGGGTTTATTCGTGGGCAGCTTTCTAAATGTGTGCATAGACAGGTTGCCCCGGGGACAATCTATAATTCACCCTCGTTCTCATTGCGCTGCCTGCAACCGTAAACTGGGCAATCTTGATGTCATCCCCATATTTAGCTATCTGTGGCTGCGTGGTCGGTGCCGCTATTGCCAAGCTCCCATACCTATCAGGCTGCCCATAGTAGAAGGAATGACCGGTCTCCTGTTTGCTTTACTCTACTGGAAATTCGGGCTTGGGCTGGAGCTGGGTATATCTCTCGTCTATACCTGTCTGCTAACCGTCATTTTCGTTATTGACCTGGAAAACCAACTGGTCCTGGACAAGGTTATCTACCCCGGTATGATACTTGCCCTTGCCTTTTCTTTCTTCTGGCCAGAGCTTGGGGTGGTAAGTTCATTGATAGGAGGAGCTATCGGTCTGGCGGCTATGGCGCTGCCTTTTATCATCTATCGCCGTGGAATGGGAATGGGGGATGTCAAGCTAGGAGCACTGGTAGGGCTAATGAGCGGCTATCCCTTAGTAGCCATAGCTTTGTTGCTAGCAGTGATAACCGGCGGTCTGGTGGCTGCCATTCTACTTGCTTTCAAGATTAAGAAGCGCAGTGACCCTATACCCTTTGCCCCTTTCCTGGCTACCTCAGCTATGGTTACCCTGCTCTGGGGACAAACAATTTGGCAGTGGTATCTGTAATGGCTTATGGCGAAATGCTAAATACTAATCTCTAAAAATAATTAAAAAATCAGGAAACAATTCGTATCTGATTAGCTTTGATTTGTTTTTATAGTTATGTCAAATTGGGTTTAGATATTGTTTAGGATTTGGTGCTTAGGATTTGGGATTTGGAGCGAAGCGACTTTAGGATTTAATCCCCTTAATAAACAACTTGTTTTTGCTCTACTTGACATATAGAGATAAAATGCCCTAGTTTAATAGTGGAGAAGGAAATGCAGACCAGATATGAAAGAGAGGCATACCAGTTTCTAGCCGTCTTCCGTTTTTTGTCCTACGCCCTGGCGGTGATGTTCACGCAGGTTGTGCCAGCACTAGGTGCCCCGGCAATGCCCCCTCTACAACTCTATATAATCCTGGCTACACTTGGCGTATATACTGCCTTGAGAGTCTTCTCTCCTCTTCACTGGCGGGAGAGAAGTCTGATGACCTATCTGATTGTGATAGGCGATTTTTTGCTTTGCATGCTGCTGGTTATCTACACCAACGGACTGAACAGCCCCTTCCTGCTCTATTCCCTTACCCCTATTATGACGGCAGCCCTTCTTTTTGAGGAAAGAGTTGCTATTTCCCTGGCAGCTACTGCCACCATCGTCCTCTCTATTGCTCACCTGGCTCTGAGCCAGTTTATTGAAAGATTTACCTGGATTATGCAGGGATACAATCTCACCATGCTGATAATCTACACTCTTTTCTGCTTTGTCGCCGCCACTGTGCCTTACCGCATTAATCTGAATATCCGTCGGCGTATAGAAAGGGAGGCCATTATTGAGGAGCGCCGAAGAATTGCCCGGGAGATACACGATGGCGTGGCACAGTCACTCGGTTACCTTAATCTGAAAACAAAGCAGGTAAGCGATTCAGTTTCTTCCCAGAATACTGTGAAGGCACTCACTGAGCTTGGCGACATTCGACAGATAGTACAAGATACCTATGAGGATATCAGGGAATCCATTGACCAATTAACCACCGAGATAAGAAACCTCCCCATAATACCAGCCCTGGCCAACTATGCCAGGGAATTCGGCGATAATAATGGTATCCGGGTTAAATTTAATGTTTCCCGACCCTTTCCCCCGCTTTCCCCTGTCGCTGAGCTGCAACTTCTGCGCATCACCCAAGAGGCACTGACCAATGTCAGAAGACACGCCCAGGCCACCGATGTAGTGGTAAAACTGGAGAAGACCAGCCAAGCAGTGGAGATGCTCATCAAGGACAACGGGCAGGGCTTTACCCTTTCCGACCTTGAAGAATCCCCTCCCGGCTACCACGGACTGAACATCATAAGAGAAAGGGCAGGGGGGCTTGGCGGCAGTTTGAATATCTCTACCGCCCCCGGGGAGGGGACAGAAGTAAGGGTCAGCCTCCCCATTGAGAAAGTGAGGTTATGAAATGGACACCGTTAAAGTGCTGGTGGTGGACGACCATACCCTGTTTCGTCGTGGCATCGCCGCTGTATTGGCTAACCAGGAGAACCTGGAGGTGGTGGGGGAAGCATTAGACGGACTGGAGGCAATAGAAAAGACCAAGGAAATCGCCCCTGATGTGGTTCTGATGGACCTCAATATGCCGCGCTGCAGCGGATTAGAAGCCATTCAAGCCCTCCAGACGGAGATGCCCCAGGTTAATATCCTCGTCCTGACCGTTTCTGACAAGGAGGCTGACCTCTTCGCTGCCGTGAAATTTGGTGCCAGGGGTTACATCCTCAAGAACACCGAGCCAGATGAGCTGATTCATGCCATTCTTCATATTGCCCAGGGCGGAGTGATAGTCTCCCCCCTTATGGCAACCAAGCTACTCACCGAGTTCAAAGACCTCAGCGCCGGGGTGGAGAGGGAATCCATTCAGGGAACTGAGGCTGACTTGAGCCCGCGAGAGGGAGAGGTGCTGCAACTGGTGGCTCAAGGGGCGAGCAATAAGAAAATCGCTGATTCCCTGTTCATCTCCGAGAACACAGTAAAGACCCACCTGCGGAATATTATGGAGAAGCTGCACCTGGTCAACCGAAGCCAGGCAGCGGCTTACGCAGTTCAAAGAGGGCTTGTCCAGTACAAGGAATAGGGGAAACTCCCTTTTGTCATTGCGAGCGAAGCGAAGCAATCTTGTCCAGCTTACTTACGGGATTGCTTCGTCCCCTTCGCTTCGCTCTGGGCTTCGGCTCACGACACTCCTCGCAATGACTAAAACGTTTAGGATTTGGAGCGAAGCGACCTTGGGATTTTACAAAGGATGCGTCATTGCGAGCCGAAGGCGTGGCAATCTCTCACAATAGTTGCGCCCTTTCTTTGAGATTGCTTCGTCGCAAAGCTTCTCGCAATGACATGTAAGTGTGCAGATTTAGTGTCCCTCACCTGAAAGAGCTACTCTTTTACCTTCATAAATCACCCGTTTGCAGGATTGCCAGCAGCAGCGCCATACCTTATATTGTTATATGTAGCCTTAAATAGAAGGGCTGGCTTTCTCTCTTTCAGGGAGGGAGCAAAAAATAAGGAGGAAAGGAGGCTAGAAAATGAGACTACCAAAAAGAGGAGAGAAGGGGTTTACGCTGATTGAGCTGCTGATTGTGGTTGCCATCCTTGGTGTGCTGGCAGCCGTGGTCATCCCCAATGTGGGGCGGTTCATCGGTGCTGGTGAGGAGGAGGCGGCAGCAACTGAGTTCGCCAACGTCCAGACGGCAGTGATTGCCCTGATGACCGATAATGAGTTGAGCGAACTGCTCAATCCGGTAACCGTAGCCACTAGCGATATGGGTGACTTCCCCGACACTTCGACTATTGGGGTCGACCCACTGGTGAACAAGGTAAATGACCCGGATGGAGTTGCATATACCGTTGCCTCTGGCGACCAGGACGGATATTACCTCTATCAGCACGATATAGTTGGCGGCGATGGGGCAATCGACCTGGTCAACTATTTGGCCACAGACACCACCAAGGGCACCTATACTGTTAATGCGCTGGGAACGGTGCTCCAAGTGACCCACGGGTATGAATAATCTGTATCATATTTACCTCAATAAAATGGGGTGAGGTGAGAAGGAGGCTAGAAGATGAGATTACCTAAAAGAGGGGAGAAGGGCTTTACCCTGATTGAGCTGCTGATCGTGGTTGCCATCCTCGGCGTGCTGGCAGCGGTGGTTATCCCCAATGTGGGGCGGTTCATCGGCGCTGGTGAGGAGGAAGCGGCAGACACTGAGTTCGCCAACGTCCAGACAGCCGTGATTGCCCTGATGGTTGATAACCAGTTGAGCGAACTGCTCAATCCGGTAACCGTAGCCACTAGCGATATGGGTGACTTCCCCGACACTTCGACTATTGGGGTCGACCCACTGGTGAACAAGGTAAATGACCCGGATGGAGTTGCATATACCGTTGCCTCTGGCGACCAGGACGGATATTACCTCTATCAGCACGATATAGTTGGCGGCGATGGGGCAATCGACCTGGTCAACTATTTGGCCACAGACACCACCAAGGGCACCTATACTTGTGATGCGTCTGGAACGGTAATCCAAGCGACCACCGGGTATTAATAATCTATAGTATGATAAAGATGGTTTAGTAGCAGGGTTTCGGTGGAAGCGGAGGTACGAAGAACAGGTGTCCGGGAAGCATAAACTGGGCACCTGTCCTGCTTTAGAGCGAGCTAGAGTCTGAGAATTGGGGGGCAAATTCCCTTTTGTCATTGCGAGCAAAGCGAAGCAATCTCTCCACCTTCCCTACGGGATTGCTTCGGGACTTCATCTCTCGCAATGACAGGTGAGGAGCTGACACTGCTCGCAATGACCAAAACGTTTAGGATTTGGAGCGAAGCGACTTCAGGATTTAATCAAGGTGAAGTAAAACTATGAATTCAGTGGTTAAGATATGTCCTCGGTGTGAGGAGCAATTGCAGCAGGGGGATGGCGCCTTTGAGCTGGTAAGGAGAGGAATGGCAGGCTCAGAACATTCCCCGGGGCTCTCTGTCACCCTTTATTTTTGCCCCAGGTGCGGCTATATTGAACTCTATGACCTCAAGGTCGTCGGTCGCATTTGAGATTGCTTTGGCACTTTGTGCCTCGCAACGACAACCCCATGTCATTGCGAGCAAAGCGAAGCAATCCACTTTTTAGAGATTGCTTCGGGACTTCGTCTCTCGCAATGACAGGTGAGGAGCTGACACTCCTCGCAATGACCAAAACATTTAGGATTTAGATATTAGGATTTACTAAAGGGATTTGGAGCAAAGCGACTTTAGGGCTTGGTCTCAAGCTTAATAGGGCCGCCGGTGACATAGGCGAATTGCTCAAGGGGAGGAGTAACCGTAGCAAACCGCCCACTTTCTCTCAGAGCGGTTATGTAGTCCCTAAAAACGATATGGCTCTCAGGCTCTGTCTGGCAGGTCATGGTGATACTCTCGCCTCCGTGGGCAATGGACTCTACTTGAACACCGAGTCGGTCAGCTTCAGTTTTAATAACCCTCAGGTCTTCGGTGAAGCCGCCGCCCATATTCACAATGGTATTATATTCACCAATAGCCTTCTGCAGTGGTTCACGGTTCTTAAGTTCAAGCTGCCTCCGTTGCAGCTCAGTATTGAGGATATTATAGCTTGCCTGCAGGTCAGCAGTCTTATCCATAGCCCCCGAGGTCATCTGATATAGCGGGAATAGCAGAACGATGGCAGCTATTACAGCGCCAGCAAAGTATACCTGCCTGGCTGAAGGCTTCCATGCTTCATAGGTTTCGGGGAGGAGATTGATATCGGGGGGCAAAAAGTCATCCTGCTCCAGACTTTTAGCTGGCACTGTCCCCTTCAGGGCAAGCCCGATATTGACGGCATATTGGGAGACAGGCATGTGCTTCGGATACTCTAACCGCGGTGACAGTGATTCAATGGGGTAGCCCACCCTGGCTTGCAGCTTCTCCATCAGGTCGAGGTCTCCGGACATCTGCCCGGTGATGAGGAAGGGAGTAGCCGGGTCGAGAGGAGTATCGGAATGATGCGAATTATAGAAGCCCACTGTCAGCTCCAGATTCATTGCCAAGCGCTCCACCCTGTCTTCCCCGGTAAGGCTATCCTGCTGCCAGGCTACGGTGCGCATAACCTCAGGTATGCCATTGACCACTATAATGATATCAAAGCTGGAGGGCTCGATATTGAGGATAAGGGCCTGCTCTTTATTTACCGCTCTGGCTAGCGCTATAGTCTTGAGGTCCAGTGTACGGGGATTGATGCCGGCCGCCCTCAAGGCTTGCATCTCAGCATCTATCACATCTCGGGGCACACCCACAACCAGAACTTGCTGGGCCTCTCCACCGGCAGTGATAGTCTGCCAGGAGAGATACAGCTCATCCATTGATAGGGGCATTATATCCCTTGCCGCCTCTAGAACTGCCTCTTGGGTGGTTATCCCCCCCCCCGGCAGGTTGGATACCGTCACGACACGGCTTACCGAATAAAGACCACTGACACTGGCAATGACATTCCTCCCAAGTATGTCACTTGAGGTCATCAACTGCTTGACCATGGCACCAAAAGCCTGGGGGTCTGAAATCACTCCCTCTTCAAACATGCCCGGTTCAAGAGAGAGGCTTGCCCATTTCACTACCCTTCCCTCTCTGGTCTCCATGAGCCTGATGGCAGTGGTATCTATTTCAAGGGTTACGATTCTCTTAGCCAAGGTTGCTTTCTCCTCTGACTACTGGCATCAAGTGCAATCATCCCCCAAGTTTAGTATAAAGGTCAACATCCAGGGTGGCACGGGTCTCAGTCGTGGTCACCCCTGCACCTTCGCCCTTAACTTCAATCTGTCTAATATCTACCCTTTTCAGCACCATGGTCTCCTGTGTTTCACCCGAATCAAGGTCGGAGATGAAAGCCATCACATTGCCATAATCACCCTGCACACTGATATTCGTGAAGGAAAAAACCTGATATGTGCCTCCCCCCACCTTCTCCTCCTTGGACTTGGCTTGGGGAACAACGAGCTTACCGCTATCAGTATCAATGCCGCTCTTCTCAGCTATGCCAACGAGTATGGCAATGGCATCACTATCTGTCATTGGAGCGAGAGCAAGGTTGACTTCATCGTATTCTGCCTGCAACTCTTCCTCGCTGGGCAATGGCTTAATGAGTATGAGGCTCATATTGGCAGATTGCTTCTCAAGCTCTCTTTGCTGTGAGCCTTGCTGCCAATAGACAAAGCCAAAGGCAATGTAGATAATAAGGAAAAAACCAATTAAAACTATAACTCCCGACTGGCGAAATCTGATGAGCAGGTTCTTTATAACTTCCATCTTTCAGTCCCTCTTTTTCAGCTTACACTCCCCCTTCCCTTAATAAGGGACGGGAAATTCTAAATCCCAATTCCTAAATTCTAAACAATTTCAAAGCACTAATGACCAAAACATTTAGTATTTAGGGTTTAGTATTTAGGGTTTGGAGCGAAGCGACTTTAGGATTTAATCCCTCTAGCTATTTCCACCTCTCACGCAGTGCCTTCTGAACCTTCTCCTCTATTGTTTCCTCTACCGCTTCCTTAACCGTTTCCGTAACCGCCTTTTTTATCTCTCGCTCCAGTTTTGATAGCTCTTCATCGTAGAAAGGCTGGTATAGCTGTCCCCCCCGTCTCCATCCCACCAGCCAGGCCATAGCTAAGCCAAAGATGGCAATGGGCGCCACAATCTCAAGTCCCATTCTGGTATATGTAGCTAAGATTATGACAAGAATCAAAACGGCGAACAAGAATATGGCAACATTAAGGTCCCACCTGGCATTGCTGGCTCTGTCTCTTGCTCTCCGGGCAGCCGTTCGTTCCATTTCCAAGCTAATCCCTACGATAACTTCAGTTTCGTCCGTCATTCTTACTCCTCGGTAGTTTTTACTCCACTACGGGGTGGATTAGACCACTACTTATAGATGTAGCTGATAGTTGCCAGTTCACCACCAGGCAGGTCCTGGCGACCGTGAAGCTCTTGAGCATAGAGCAGTTCGTCGACATTAGTCAAAAGAACCGTCTTACCACCAACGGCTCCGTGGAAGTAATCGACATTAGTTATGTTAACAACACCGTTAGGGGCATAAAGCACTGCTTTGATTCCTTCCTCTGTGCCTCCCACCACTTCGATATCGCCATAGACACAGGTAATGATGGGGACTATCTCAGAGGTTAAGCCACCCCCCACGATACGTATTTTTACCTCGGCAGCTATGTTCTCTGGGCCCTCGAAACGGCTATTGTTTGCTGTAATTTCACCGGTAACATACACCGTGCCGGTAAGGGTCACGATAACATTGGGGTCAACATCTAGGTCCCCGTCGATATACACTGGTCCCAAGTCTCGGTCTTCTGTGATCGTCAGGCTTCCAATGGTACCACCTTCTTGCGCCATAGCCTTGTATAACCCGGAATAATCCCCGGGGAAAGTCACCTCCGCGCTGCCTTCCGTAACAATCCCGGTAACACTATCCTGCCCGGTAATGGTGCCCACAGCAAAGGCATCACCGTTGACTGATACCACACTACCGAGAACAATATCCCCGTTGGAAAGGATATTGGCCCGGCCCGGGTCTGGTGCTGAGTCAACCGTAATGTTTTTGAGTTCCATATAGTCCTTGGCAGCAATCACGAAGGCGAAGGAACCGGCGCCCAGGTTGGCATAGGC
>Ga0209979_1003662_pt1 | contig 13391 bp, 8 predicted proteins | sample AnhtaG_FD_183114 | JGI IMG/M metagenome (GOLD analysis project Ga0209979, IMG submission 183114) | Deep subsurface microbial communities from Anholt, Denmark to uncover new lineages of life (NeLLi) - Anholt_01485 metaG (SPAdes) (version 2) | ecosystem: Environmental > Aquatic > Marine > Oceanic >...
TGCCTGGATCGAGGTGTTTTACAATCGGGTTCGTCGCCATTCCACCTTAGGCTACCTCAGCCCGGTTGACTTTGAGCGAGACAACCAACATGCTTAACAAACTGTCCACCATAATGGGGCAAGATCAAACCCGACCTACAAGACTTTTCGCATTTTCCTTGCTCCGTTTTGATGTTCAACAACTTCCGTACTCCTTTCAAGGGCATCATAACATTAACAACAGGATAGGGCGGCAGGTTCACTCCCAATATCTAAGATTGCTATTCGTCATACTCTCCATAATAATCATCAGCGTCATTCGACTTATCTTTGGGGCACTGATTTTCTAAGAGATCCTCTTCATCCTCGTACCGCTCAGAGAATCTGCTTCTTGACTCCCCGCACACCGGGCATATATCGGGCGGTTCGCCGTCGTCATGGACATATCCGCAGAAATCACACACCCATTGCATGGCTGTCTTCTCCTTAGTTGACAGTCTTAAGTGACCTAATGTATTCCACTGCTTTTCGCATTCGTTCCACAACAACCGGTCTGGTCAATATGACAAGAATGTCATAAAGCCCCGGCCCGGCCGGCACACCCGTCACCGCCAGACGGGTGGGATGAATCAACTGCGCTCTCTTTATCCCGCGTTCCTCGGCGAAAGCGCTTAGTGTCTGCTCCGTATTCTCAAGTGAGAACTCCGGCAGAGCCTCAAAGCGGTTGGCCAGCTCTTCTAGCAGGTCGGCCCCTTGGGGAGTGAACTGCTTTTTTGCGGCCGCCGGATCATACTTGTAATCAAAAGTAAAAAAGTATCCACCCTGCGCAACGAAGTCAGAAAGGCGGCGTGCCCGCCCTTTGAGAGTGCCCACGACCGCCCGAAGGTAATCCCAGCGAGTTTCCAACCAGTACTTGCTGGAGAGACCGGCTTCAACCAGCAGCGGGGCGACCAGATCAGCCAGCTCATGGTTGGTTTTCCGGACAATGTGCTCTCTGTTAAACGCCACCAATTTTTCTTCATCGAAGATAGCGTTGGCGGGGTTGAAATTGTCGGGATTGAAGATTTCAATCAGTTCGTCAACGGTATAGATTTCGCGGTCAGTCTTGGGCGACCATCCCAACAAACAGAGGTAGTTAAACATCGCTTCGGGGAGGATTCCTTCGGTACTGTACTGGTTGACGTCCTTGTCACCAAGTCGCTTGGAGACTTTTTTCCTGTCAGGCCGAAGAATCAAAGGCAGATGCCCGAAGCGCGGCTGCTCCCACCCCAGGGCATGATAAATATGAACCTGCTTGAAAGTGTTGGTGATATGGTCATTGCCCCGAATGACGTGCGTGATTTCCATGTCGTGATCGTCAATGACCACGGCCAGGTTATAAGTTGCCCTGCCGTCGGAGCGGGCGATAATCAAATCCTCGATCTCCTCATTGCGGCGCGTCAACGTTCCCGATACCATATCCTGAAAGGTAGTCTCACCGTCCGGTATTTTCAAACGAATAGCAAACTTCCGACCGGCAGCTAGCCGCTTTTGGACCTCGGCATAGGAAAGACGCAGGCATCTTCTGTCATAGTGGAGTGATCTCTTTTCGGCGCGTGCCTTTTGCCTCGCTTCTTCCAGTTCCTCGGGAGTGCAGAAACATCGGTAGCCATACCCGCTTTCCAGGATCTCCTGTGCAAAGCGTTTGTAGACGTCCGTTCTTTGGGACTGGTAGACAATCTCCTCCTCCCAGGACAGGCCAAGCCATTTTAAGGCGGAGAGTATCGGCTCTATGAGAGATGCTTGGGAACGCTCGACATCGGTGTCCTCTATCCGCACCAGAAACTTGCCGTCGGCATGCCTGGCGAACAGATAGTTGGCAATAGCCATCCTGGCAGTGCCGACGTGGAGAAAGCCGGTTGGCGAGGGCGCAATGCGAACCCTGACAGTCTGGCCACTCATACGATATCTTGCTACCCTTTTCTCCCCTCGTCTGGCCTCTGATCGTCTGACCCGGGCGGTGGCGGAGGTGGAACCTGAGGAGGTGTCGACTGTGGCGGAGGTCCAGTGGCAGGAGGAGGCACATACGATGGAGCCCCGGTATAACCGGTCAAGGGCTGTCCCCCCGGCATCGGCGGCGCACCAGCGGCAACCAGTTGTAGATCAAGCTCATAGCCGCCTACCAGCCTGGCAATCAGATTATAGATGAAGACAAGGACAACGCCGATTATCGTATAGAAAACAGCTCCCATGATGGCGAACAGGATGGGCAGCACCACGAGCATGATGCCGATCGGCAACGGTTCAAGGTCAAAATCAAAACCGCCCGGTTGAAACTCAGAAAACCGGGACATGATCGTCATAATAAACCCGGCAAAGAGCGCATAAAGCAGCCCGAAAATAAAACCTACCACGAGGTTGAAAAAAAACGAGACCTTGATGAACGGCCACATGCCGATTGATTTGATTTCGTAACGCATCTCTGTGTCCTCCGTTTATCAATTCACTAACTTTAACTTCCTGCCAAAATAAAGTCAACTACCGCTATTCATGCCTGCACGGGCGCCTCACCCCTTGGGGTGAGACATGCCAAACAGCTTCTCCCAGTAGAATCCTCGCTCTTTGCTTTATATTTTCTCTCCATACAAAACTAAGTGTCTTGTCATTCCTTTAACGGATGGTTCTATACTCAGCTTCAACGCCATCTCGGTGGTCTGCTTGAAAAACTTTTCATCCCAATCGCGGGAATTCTGAACTTCTTTTGGGATACGGAGCACGTCCGTCCAGCCACAAACAGCATATATATCGAGAACTCTGATTCCCTCCGCCTCAAACGAGTTTCTGGCTTCTTGTACGCTGACGGCCCTGTATTTCCCTTCCTTGTCTTCTACATAACTCGGTGCGGACTCGATTAGAGCCAGAGAAGAGTCCGGATCTTCATAGAAGTCGTTGACGGCATAAGACCATTTGCTAACCACGAATACTGAGATTTTTCCTCCCTTCTTGGTTACCCTTATTAACTCTTTGGCAGCCTCAAAAGCTCCATCCCAACACAGCACGAAATCAAAACTCTCATCGGCAAAACGGAGATTACAAACGTCGCACTCCAGGATTATTACTTTATCGGATACCCCTTCTCTGAGCATCTTCTGCTTCGTCACCTCCAGCATATTAGGGGATATGTCACATAGAGTAACGGCGTAGCCCATTTTTGCCAAGCGCAAAGTCATTCTCCCCGTTCCTCCGGCGGCGTCTAAGATCTTTGCCTTTTTGTCTTCTGGCAAATATCTCTTCAGCAGTTCCCAATCTACATAGTCTTCAACAGCACCCTGAAAAGTCTTATACCATTCATCATATGTATCAGCATGATTGTTCCATGTTTTCTCAATTTTTTCGACTTCCTTGGGCTTGTATTCGCTCATTTAGACACATCCCCTTAGTGTCATGTCCCGTGAATAACTTGCATATTCTGTGGCGGGGTGATCTTCTGATCGCCCCGCGTGACAATGGCTTTCCCGTCGGGTCTGAAGACCCGCCGGGCACAGGACTATGCGCATATATTTCTGGGACACAACATTAGTTAGTAGGGTAGGTGTCTCTGACACCTGCCAATTATAGGCTGCTATGCTACTACTGTTTGTATACAACACCATCAACGAAGATAGCCCGCCAGTGTAATAATTCAAGTCAATAGTCAGAAATCACGAAGGCTTCACAATAAACCGGGCATCTACCGCCTTGCACATGGACTTGTCCGGCGAGGCGATAAAAGGGTTAATATCGATCTCCGAGAAGCAGTGAAAATCCTTCACCAGTTGCGATAGACGCAAAAGCGTCTCCTCCACCGTCTCAAGATCAACCGGCGGCGCTCCCCGGAAACCGGTCAGAAGCGGATACGAGCGCAGCGACCGAATCATCGCTTTCACCCCCTCGTCGGTAAGGGGATTGATGCGGAAAGAAACGTCCTTCATCACCTCGACATAGATCCCCCCCAGACCAAACATGATAAGCGGTCCAAAAGATGGATCGTCAATCATACCCATTACCGTCTCAATCCCGCCGGAAATCATCTTCTGCATAGCCACTGAAAAGACCTTGTCACCTCCCACTTCACTAACGCGCTCCTGAAGCGCTTTAAAGGCCGAACGGACTTCCTTGTCGGTGCGCAGATCAACCATCACCCCGCCAACCTCTGTCTTGTGCAGAATAGGCGGGGTATTTATCTTCATCACCACCGGATATCCCATTTGATTGGCAGCATCAACCGCCTCCTTAGCGCTGTGTGCGTACTTGTAGCTGGCCGCCGGTATTCCGTAGGCGGTGAGAATGGCGATGGCGTCATCGCCCACGATGGCCCTGTGGCCATCCTTCACAGCCTCGTCAACAATCTGTTGCACCTTGTCGGCATCGACCTTGAAGGTTTTGGGCTCCCCCCTTGGTCTGGTGATGCGCTCCCGATACTTATGAATCGTCGCTAGTGTTTTGGCGACAGCTTCAGGGAAGATGTAGACTGGTATGTTATTCTCTCGAAGATACTCAATTCCCTCAGATCCCCTGCCGGCACCCATAAAGCAGGCAAGTACCGTCTTCTTGCTGTCGGCCAGTGACTCGTGGATGTTTCTTGCCACCGCGAGCTGGTCAATTGTTACCGGTGGTACAAAAATGGGTATAATGGAGTCATAGCGGGTGTCGTTCTTGACCGCATCCAGTGTCAACTTGAACTCCTTCGGCCCGGCGCCGGCAACCATGTCCATAGGGTTGGAAAACGAGGCTTCGGCAGAAGTGAATCTTTTGAGCTTTCTCACTGTGGCTGCCGACAAAGGGGGCATTTCCATGCCGTTGCTGATCAGGGCGTCAGTGGCCAGAATACCCGGCCCACCGGCATTGGTCACCACCACCACTCGCTTTCCTTTCGGAATCGGCTGGGTGGAAAGCGCCTTGGCGACGTCGAACAACTCCTCCACGGTGTCTACACGCAGTATCCCTGTCTGGTCAAACAAGGCGTCCACGCCGACATCCAGACCGGCCAGTGCCCCGGTATGCGACGAGGCCGCCTTAGCCCCCAGCTTAGTACGTCCCGACTTGACGGCGACGATCGGCTTGATGCGGGACACCTCACGGGCAATCTGTGTGAAATTGCGGGGATTGCCAAAATTTTCAAGATACATCAGAATGATGTCCGTGTCGGCGTCGTCCTTGAGGTACTCAAGAATGTCGTTTGAGGAAATATCTGCCTTGTTGCCTATGGAGGCCACGATAGAAAACCCGATCCCGAGCTCCTTGGCGTGATTCATGATTGCCTCACCCATTGCCCCGGATTGGGTTATGAATCCGATGCGGCCGCATTTGGGGTATATCTTACCAAAGGTGGCGTTGAGGTTCACCTTTGGGTCCGTATTGACAATCCCAAAACAGTTAGGGCCGATCATACGCATGCCGTATTCCTGGACTACCTGCAGCACTTCTCGTTCCCGCTTCTTCCCTTCGGAGCCAACCTCGGAGAAGCCGGCCGAAATTACCACCAGCCCTTTGACTCCTTTCTCTCCGCACTGCGCCACGACATCCTTTACGAACTGCTTGGGAACAATAATGATGGCCAGGTCCACCGCGTCGGGAACGTCGAGAATCGTGGAGTAGGCCTTTATGGAGTGAATCACTGAGGCTTTGGGGTTTACCGGGAAAACCTTGCCGTTAAACTCAGCTAACAGAATGTTATGAAGCGTCTCACGACCAATCGTGCCCCGGCGGGTTGAGGCACCAATAACCGCCACTGACTTCGGCCTGAATATGGCGTCCAGCGACTGTCTCATACCCTTTCTTTCATGATATGATCCTGTCGTTCAGTCGCCAACCATCTGCGATCAGACCTATCTACCGGCATTCGTGAGCCTGTCGTATACTTATCGACCAATGCTAACCCGAATGAACTCGCTCCAAGGTAAAAGTCAAGCGAAACCGTGTAGTGCACTCGCTGCCACCAAATCGGTAAATCGGTGGCCCACTCAACGGGTGGGTTGTCGTAGCCGGCGGATGTCCTCATCCACCGTATAGAACGACAGGGTGGCAACCGTCTCTGCCATGGATCGATACCGACTCTGAGATACCACAGCTTGACACGACTTTTGGGACAGCCTTGATACTCAGGCTATAGGTAGCGTTCAAGGAAGCTGGCCGGCTCGTACTTTTTCGTCCAGGAGGCGACAGCCCTCCATCAGGATCGATTCATTCGGAAGCTGATTATTCGGCTCCGGGAGGCTTTTGGCCGACACCGGCTCGACCGTCCAGGTGCCGTCCGTCCACGCAATACCTTCGTACACCGCCTCCGGGCCGGTTTTGTCTTTGAACTTAGCCGAGGTGATGTTTCCCTGGTCCAGATATATGACAAGTTTGTCTCTCTTAGAACTGCCGGGCGCAATCGTTATCTTCACCGTTTTGCGACTCGGCCCCAGTGCGTGCAAAAGATCTATCAGGTTCATATCCGACAGTCGGCCTCTGGAGCCGCTGGATGGCTCTCCTTGTACAGTCTCTTTGGCCTCGACCTGAATCCTGGCCTGGATTTTCTTCAGCTTGACAATCAGCAGGTCGAGGTTGCCGTCGAGAGCGACAATATCCTCAATTCCCCGTTCAAACAAGGACGTCAGTTCCGAGGTTGCCGAGCCATCTACCAGAAGGAAGGTTGGAGCCTTTCGGAAATCCACTCCTCTTTTGGCCAGGTCGTCCACGCAGAGGGTGACATCGGACGCTTTCCCCGGCAGCTTCAGAACCATCATATCGGGTTGACTGCGCCGGAACAGGTTAACAAAGGAGTCGAGGGAAAGTTCGGACACGGTCCGAAAACCCTCATTTCTGAGGCGCAGGTCAAGGGGGTAAAGGGCGTCGGTGTCACCGGCATAAATCATAACTTGACCGGTCCTCCCCGTTGCCTGTAGCTGGAGTATCTCTTCTTGAATCATGATAATAAACGCTTCCACCACCTCGCCCAAAAAGAGTTTCCCGCTCAGGTCGCGAAGTTTCTTCTTGATGGCCTCGAATTTATCGAGAGACAGCCGTTCGTTGAAGGGGATGTTGTCACAAAAGAGGTCAACAATGGTGAGAATGTTCCCGCCGAGGGCCTCGATGGGGAGACGCTTGGTAAATTTTCCTCCAAGGTCCTTGTACATAGCGCGAAGCATCTCAATGACCACCGGTGAGTAGTTGAGCGACCGCAGCAGCTTGACCGTGAGCTTGATAGTGGCGCGGTAATCCTGGGTCTCCTCGGTACGGTAGTAGAATTTGGCCAGGTCGTGCAGATAGCCGGCGCTGGTTATCACCAGACGCTCTTTGTCCGGCAGGCCGACCTTGCGGCATAGTTTATCGACGTACTGTCCGACCCTGCCGCTGTGGTTGGTGGGCAGTCTGGATTTCGATGACAACAACGAGGTGAACAGGTCAAGACTTTTAATCAGCAAATCCCCCTCGGTGGCAACGGCATCTTCGTTTAGCACCAGCGCCGAGGCCGATTCATAGTAGCGCACCGCCGTCCGGGGCGACGTCTTGCGCAGTCGGTCGATCAGGTCAATATAGTCGCCGGCAACGGTATCTTTTATGAAGACCGAGTGGAATTGTTTATCGCCGAGCATGTCAATGGCGTCGTCAGCCGAGTCGGTCATCACCACCTGATAATTGTCCCGTTCCAGGATGGACTGCAGCAGTGGCCCGGAGTACTCTTCATCAGTGACCAGCAAAACCGCCCCCTGATAGTCACCGACCTCCTGCGCCGCCTCATCCAAGGTGGTAATCGGTACCTTGCCGGTTTCGGTGGCCTCCTTGGGAATCTCCAGCAGGAGGTTGTCGTCGAGAGAAACGTCCCGCCCCATGTAGTGTTTGGCAATGGCGGAGTTCAGAGCAAGTTCGGCGCCAACATAGAGTTTGATCTCTTTGCCGCGCGCAGCGAAATTTAGTTCATTCATGAGACTCCGGTCGGTAGGGTCTTCGCAGGCAACTTTCAGCAGGTTCTTTTGCGGGTCATAATCAAACGGAATAACCTTACGGGCTATGGCTACCTTCTTTGGAATGAGCAAGATGACCGGTTTGGGGATATCAAGCTTGGCCAACACCACTCCTTCACAGCCAAACTGTGTCGCCAGCGCCTTGACCAATCCGGCTTCATCGATGTACCGATGATACAAAAGCTGTGAACCAAACTTCCCCCCGTGCGCCTTCTGGCGCATCAGCGCCTCTTTGACCTGGGATTCGGAGATGAGACCTTCCTTAACGAGAATCTCATCCAGCCTGAGCTTTTGTGTCTCCCGACCCATTACGCTTTCACCAACTCCGGTTCATTCCGTGACACCTTCTCATAGAACTGCGATGGGTCTATGGCTACTCGGGTTTCTCCGTCGACGGCGACAACTCCGGATAGCCGCCCCGATTCCGCTGCACATACGGTATACATTTACGCTAAACCGCGCCACTCTTTTGACGCCGTAGACTACATTGAGGTCGCCGTTGATCCTGATGACGGGCACGCTTCCGGCGGCAAGGTGCAAGTCCGTCGCGTCGGCCTCTTTGACGATCTGTAGGAGCTGGTCTATTTTTACCATAGTTACAGTGTTTTCTGCCTTGTAGTACCTATCTATCTTTCACTTTATCGGTAACAAACGCAGGGAATTAATGACGACCCGGCCACGTGTGGTTGTTCATTTTTTGCACAGAGGGATACCCATCTCAGTAGGTCGGGTTCCGAATCCGCCAGGGGCGGATGAGAAACCCGATATACGAGGGCATCGAAGTCGTCATCCTGAGCGGAGTCGAAGGATGGCCACGTTACGTCAATCCTCTGTCATGGTTCGACTCCGCTCACCATGACGGAGGAGCTGTCGGGTTTCGTGGGCGGCAGATGTCCACATCTGCCCCACGAGGCTGATGACATTTGTTGTTGTGTCCGTATTTGCCATCAGCGCCGTATTGTTGTATACTACAGGCGGAAGCGGATGCCGTCTGGTGGCGGTCCCGGCCTTCAAAGCCGTGCGGGGGGCAATCGCATTGTCCCCGGTGGGTTCGATTCCCACCCCTTCCGCTACTTATTGTAACTTATTGCGTTATGGACTGTTGCCGATAACTGCACAAAATAGCGCAGAAGGATTCAGGCCGGTCGAATGAAGGGGCATTTCCTTTCAATCTGGTGTAAAATAATATATGGAGACTACCAAAAAAAGTGTTGACTTTGTGATTATTTGTCGATAGATTGTAATGTAATGAACAGTCTTCCTCATTAAAACTTTTTCAGGGTTTGCACCTTCAAGTCAATTCTTGTCAAATTGTTAATCTGGAGACGCAAGCGCAATAGTGCGCAATAATCGGTTTATCTTAGTTACGAGATTTCCTTGAGAAAAGGTTCGTGAAGGGATAAACAAAACCGGAGAGTAGAATGAATATCTACGTCGGAAACCTGTCGTTTAACACGGCAGAAGAGAATCTTCGCCAGGCTTTTGAAGCCTATGGCGAGGTATCAAAAGTAAACATCATCACGGACCGGGACAGCGGCAAATCAAGAGGATTTGGGTTCGTGGAGATGCCTTCCAAAGGGGAAGCTGGGGCGGCAATGACCGGTCTCAACGGCCAGGAGCTGGACGGGCAAACGCTGAATGTCAATGAAGCTCGCGCTCGTACAGAGAATGGCGGCGGCAATCGAGGTGGTGGACGCCGCTACAACTCCTGGTAAGAGGCTTGTGCCCTGCTGCCGGTAGTGATGGCAGCATCCTGAATGAGGAGGGAATTGACGATGCGTCAATTCCCTCTTGAATTCCTTCAAAGCCGTGCGGGGGGGCAATCGCATTGTCCCCGGTGGATTCGATTCCCACCCCTTCCGCTTTTTTTATGCCCGGCAAATGCCGGGTTTTTTTCTTTGCCTGCCAGCAACGGCGACGGTATATTCCATTATCGGAGTGCAGCTTAGGCTGTAGGAGATCAGGAAACAGAAACCCACCATGAATGGTGGGCCACCCGTCGTGCCAAAACCCCTCATTTTCCCCAAAAAGCTCTTGACAGCAAAAGGCTAAAGCATAATCACTACCTGCCGAAATAAGGAAATGGCCAGGTGGCCTTGGAAAATATGGCAAATAACGGTTGCTTTTCCTATAATTTTGTCGTATATTAGAAACGGCAAAATAATGTGAAGTTTCGCAAAAATGACTTGACATTAGTTTGGCGAGCTTTTATAATGATTTTTACCGGGCGTGATGTCTGGTAATTTTTGTCGCAAATTTGCTCTTTGACAACTTAATAGCCACTCTGAATGCAAGAGAAGCGGGCCTTAGGAATATGTCGCAATCCCAGGATTACAAAATCTTGGGACGTCAATATCCGAGGTTCTCGTAAATCCTGAATAACGTATCCTTAACAGGAGCGTTTCGGGAAACAGGACAAGGAAATTCAAAACACAATAATATGTTGTGGAGAGTTTGATCCTGGCTCAGAACGAACGCTGGCGGCGTGCTTAATACATGCAAGTCGAACGAGAACGTCTGATTCCAGCTTGCTGGATGAAGATTAGTAAAGTGGCGAACGGGTGAGTAACACGTGGATAATCTACCCCTGAATCCGGGATAACCCCCCGAAAGGAGGTCTAATACCGGATAACACCTCCGGGTGACATCATCTGGAGGTCAAAGGCGGGCAGCCATTGGCTGTTCTGTCGTTTGGGGATGAGTCCGCGCTCTATTAGCTTGTTGGTGAGGTAATGGCCCACCAAGGCTTCGATGGATAGCCGACCTGAGAGGGTGACCGGCCACACTGGGACTGAGATACGGCCCAGACTCCTACGGGAGGCAGCAGTAGGGAATATTGCGCAATGGACGAAAGTCTGACGCAGCAACGCCGCGTGGGTGATGAAGCTCCTTGGAGTGTAAAACCCTGTCAGTGGGGAAGAACCGTACGGGGAGTAACTGCCCTGTACCTGACGGTACCCACAGAGGAAGTCCCGGCTAACTCCGTGCCAGCAGCCGCGGTAATACGGGGGGGACAAGCGTTGTTCGGATTTACTGGGCGTAAAGGGCGCGTAGGCGGGCCATCAAGTCGGATGTGAAAACCAGCAGCTCAACTGCTGGCCTGCATTCGATACTATTGGTCTTGAGTACAGGAGAGGAGAGTGGAATTCCAGGTGTAGCGGTGAAATGCGTAGATATCTGGAGGAACACCGGTAGCGAAGGCGGCTCTCTGGCCTGATACTGACGCTCAAGCGCGAAGGCTTGGGTAGCAAACAGGATTAGATACCCTGGTAGTCCAAGCGGTAAACGATGGGTACTAGGTGTCGGGGGTATCGACTCCCTCGGTGCCGAAGCTAACGCATTAAGTACCCCGCCTGGGGAATACGGTCGCAAGGCTGAAACTCAAAGGAATTGACGGGGGCCCGCACAAGCGGTGGAGTATGTGGTTCAATTCGAGGCAACGCGAAGAACCTTACCTGGGTTTGACATGCTTGGGATCACCGGTGAAAGCCGGTTTCCCCTTCGGGGGCCCTTGCACAGGTGCTGCATGGCTGTCGTCAGCTCGTGCCGTGAGGTGTTGGGTTAAGTCCCGCAACGAGCGCAACCCCTGTCCATAGTTGCCATCAGGTTATGCTGGGGACTCTATGGAGACTGCCGGTGATAAGCTGGAGGAAGGTGGGGATGATGTCAAGTCCTCATGGCCCTTATACCCAGGGCTACACACGTACTACAATGGCCGGTACAGAAGGTTGCAAGACCGCGAGGTGGAGCCAATCCCTAAAACCGGCCTCAGTTCAGATTGGAGTCTGCAACTCGACTCCATGAAGTCGGAATCGCTAGTAATCGCTGATCAGCAAGCAGCGGTGAATACGTTCCCGGGCCTTGTACACACCGCCCGTCAAGCCACGGAAGTTGGGAGCACCCGAAGTCGTTTGCCTAACCGCAAGGAAGGCGGCGCCTAAGGTGATACTGGCGACTGGGGCTAAGTCGTAACAAGGTAGCCGTAGCGGAAGCTGTGGCTGGATCACCTCCTTTCTAAGGAGAACGGTGTGACGTGAGTTCGCCTGCGGCGAACTCACCCATATCCAAGTCGATCGACATAGTGCCATAAGGCGCTTCTCTTGCTCGGGTGGCTATATTAAGATAATCAGCCTCGCCTGACAGGCGAATAGGCAAAAAAAAGCATTAGGGCCTATAGCTCAGTTGGTTAGAGCGCGCGCCTGATAAGCGCGAGGTCAGTGGTTCAACTCCACTTAGGCCCATTTTTTGGGGTGAGTTTCGGGGATGTAGCTCAGTTGGGAGAGCGGTGGCTTTGCAAGCCACAGGTCACCGGTTCGATCCCGGTCATCTCCAGTGAACGTTACAAAGCGATTAGTCGTTATTGACTATAGAGGCCGCTTGCGGCCCGCTGTTCTTTGACAACTTCATAGTGTCCAAAAGGTACGTAACGCGTATCTTCCAATAGGCTGTGTTCAAAAAGCAGAAATAGTGGATGCTCTTAAGTAAGTTTTCGGTTAAGCTACTAAGGGCACTCGGTGGATGCCTTGGCACAGAGAGGCGATGAAGGACGTGGCAAGCTGCGATAAGCTCCGTTTAGATGCAAACAATCTCTGAGACGGAGATGTCCGAATGGGGAAACCCGGTCCGCCGCAACGCGGATCATCGTGCGCTGAATACATAGGCGTACGAGGCGAACGCAGGAAACTGAAACATCTAAGTACCTGCAGGAAAAGAAAACAACCGTGATTCCCTCAGTAGCGGCGAGCGAACGGGGAACAGCCTAAACCGGTCTGCACGCTAAAGCCTGTCAGCGTTGTGCTACCGGGGTCGTGGGAACCGACTGGTCCGGTGACAGCCGGGCCGGGGAGTTACAAACCGCATATATAGACGAAGGATCTGGAAAGATCCGCCAGAGAAGGTGACAGCCCCGTAATCGAAATGTATGTGGCTCCCGTCGAGTCTCCCAAGTAAGGCGGGACACGTGGAATCCTGTTTGAATCTACCAGGACCATCTGGTAAGGCTAAATACTACTCTGTGACCGATAGTGAACAAGTACCGTGAGGGAAAGGTGAAAAGTACCCCGGGAGGGGAGTGAAATAGTACCTGAAACCGTGTGCCTACAAGCGGTCGGAGGAAAGGAGACTCTTCGGAGGCTCCAGACTGACGGCGTGCCTATTGAAGAATGATCCGGCGAGTTACTGCTCTGTCGCTAGGGTAAGCCAAACCCTGGCGCACCCGTAGCGAAAGCGAGTCTGAATAGGGCGACTAAGTGGCAGGGCGTAGACCCGAAACCAGGTGATCTAGGCATGGCCAGGATGAAAGTTCGGTAAAACGAACCGGAGGTCCGAACCCACCAGTGTTGAAAAACTGGGGGATGAGCTGTGCCTAGGGGTGAAAGGCCAATCAAACCTGGAAATAGCTGGTTCTCCCCGAAATAACTTTAGGGTTAGCCTCGGAATTCAGTT